>Ga0247730_1000627_pt1 | contig 24037 bp, 21 predicted proteins | sample UWRJL073202C2_FD_180959 | JGI IMG/M metagenome (GOLD analysis project Ga0247730, IMG submission 180959) | Plant litter microbial communities from Arlington Agricultural Research Station in Wisconsin, United States - UWRJ-L073-202C-2 | ecosystem: Environmental > Terrestrial > Plant litter >... | reverse complement strand
GTCGTCGGCACCATGGGAACGCCGAGGTGGAGTTCTTTCGAGCGCTTGAGAAGGCTGAGCATGATCTCGCGGGCACGCTGGTGTCCGTGAGTTGCGACGAGTGCGTCGAGCGATTCCTGCCACTCGGCGGTCTCCTCCGGATCTCCGTCGATGTTGTTCACCGAGTATGGATCCTGGTCGTTAACCGTCACCGTTGACCTCTTCCTGGGTTGAGTCAGATCGTGCGAGTCGCCGTCGAGCAAGGATTACGCTGCCGGGTTTGTAGGACTACGCCAGAACATTCTATGCATCGCGAGAGGTATCGGCTGGCACCCGCCAACAGGCGCACCGCGTCAATCTGCGCAAATGGCCGGAGCGAGCGTAGGATAACCAATCGTGTTTGTCCGACGTTTGTAGCCGGGCACGAAAGGACGCAACTCATGGCTCTGGAGAACGACACCCAGGCACCCGACTTTGAACTCGCCAACCAGTTTGGCGAACACGTTCGACTCGGCGAATTCAAGGGCAAGAAGCCGGTAGCGCTCGTCTTCTTCCCGCTCGCCTTCTCATCGACCTGCACGAGCGAACTCTGCGGACTGAGCGAGAACCTCGCGATGTTCAAGAGCAACGACGTCGAGCTCATCGGCATCTCCTCCGACTCCAAGGCGACGCTTCGCGCGTTCGCCGAGACCGAGGGATACGACTTCACCCTGCTGGCCGACTTCTGGCCGCACGGCGCGGTTGCCAAGGAATACGGCGTGTTCCTCGAGGAGAAGGGATACGCGAACCGCGCCACCTTCCTCATCGACATCAACGGAATCATCCGCGCGAGCTTCATCACCGCGCCGGGCGAGGCACGCTCCATCGAGGAGTACCGCGCAGCGCTCGAAGAGATCGTTCCCGTCCCCGTCCACGCCTAGTTCTCCCCGTACTGCCTGATTGAATGGTCGTATGACCGATCACCTCGGCGACCTCGCGGCCTTCATCGCCGCCTCGCCCTCCTCGTTCCACGCCGCGCACGAAGCGGCCCGCCGTCTCGAGGCCGCCGGCTTCGAGCGTCTCGACGAGACCTCGCAGTGGCCGACCTTCGGCGGCAAGCGTTTCGTCGTGCGCGACGGCGCGATCATCGCCTGGGTGCAGCCCGAATCAGCGGTGAGGGAGACCCCGTTCCGCATCGTCGGAACGCACACCGACTCGCCCGGGTTCAAGCTGAAGCCGAAACCGAGCACCGCCGCCTACGGCTTCCTGCAGGCCGGCGTCGAGGTCTACGGCGGCCCCCTGTACAACTCGTGGCTCGACCGCGAGCTGGAGTTCGCCGGCCGGCTGGTGACTCTCGACGGCGCCGAGCACCTCGTGCGCACCGGACCGTTCCTGCGTATCCCGCAGCTCGCCGTGCATCTCGACCGCCAGGTCAACGACGGGCTGCGTCTCGATCCGCAGCAGCACCTCAACCCGGTGTACGGGCTGGGCGACCTGTCGACCGGTGATGTCGTCGGGCACCTTGCGGGGCTGGCCGGCATCCGGGCTTCGGATGTCGCGGGGTATGACATCGTCGTCGCGGACACGGCCCCCGGGGCCGTCTTCGGTCTCGACGGAGCGTTTTTCGCGGCGGGACGTATGGACAACCTCGTTTCCGTGCACGCCGGACTCGCGGCCGTGATCGCCGCGCCGCTCGACGCCGGCCACGTCTCGGTTTTCGCCGCTTTCGACCACGAAGAGGTCGGTTCCGAGACGCGTTCCGGTGCCGCCGGGCCGTTCCTCGCCGATGTGCTCGAGCGCATCGCCGACTCGCTCGGCGCCACGTCGAGCGAGAAGCTGCGGGCCTTCGCGGCGTCGTGGTGCTTCTCGGCCGACGCCGGACACTCCGTGCACCCCAACTACGCCGAGCGCCACGACCCCGCGAACAAGCCGGTCATGGGGCGCGGCCCGCTGCTCAAGATCAACGCGAAACAGCGCTACGCGACTGACGCGCACGGCGCGGCCGAGTGGGCTCGCGCCTGTGCTGCGGCCGGCGTGGAGTACCAGGAGTTCGTGTCGAACAACGCCGTTCCCTGCGGCTCGACGATCGGGCCGCTCACGGCGACCCGGCTCGGCATCCGCACGGTGGACATCGGCATCCCGCTGCTCTCGATGCACTCGGCGCGCGAGCTCTGCGCGGTCGGCGACCCGGCCGCCCTGGCCGCGGTGCTGACGGCCTTCCAGCAGGCCTAGCCGCCGCCCGAGCCGGCACTGTGCCGTCGCGGGTACCTTCCGCCGCGATCGGCCAATCGCGCATGGCGCGCCTCCTCCGCCGCGAACTGGTCAGCCAGCGCGAATGTGCAGTTGTGGCGGGTGTGGCCGTCGCGGCACCCGCCACAACTGCACTCTCGCGGGCGTGCGCACCCGCCCTGACGGCCTTCCAGCAGGCCTAGCCCAGTAGCGACACCGCGCGCGCGATCACGAGGGCGAGGATGATGAAACCCGCGAACGACTCGATCAGCATGAGTACCTTCGCGCGGTGCGACAGCGGCATGGTGTCGGTCGGGCTGAACGCCATCGAGTTCGACGCCGAGAAGTAGAGGTAGTCGACGTAGCTCGCGGTCCAGTCCGACTTGTTGGAGGAGCGCACGGCCACCTCTTTCACGGCGTCGTGGTCTTCGTCTTGCGGAAAGCGGAAGTCGGCGCGCGGAAGGTCGTCGCGTTTCGCCTGCGTGCGGGTGACGGGTCCGCCACGGTCCATCTCCCAGTAGATGAGCGCGAACACGATCACGTTGGTGATCCACACCTGCGCGGCGGCGAGCAGCAGCGAGGGCCCGTCGTCTTTCCTCGCGTGCACCAGGGCGTAGACGAGCTGTACGAGCGCCACCTGGTTGGCGGCGGCGAGAAACAGCACCTGGCCGACCGACAGCCGACGCGACCACTTCGTCTGCCGCTGGAACCGCAGCGGGTTCACGGCGATCAGTGGGATGAACATCAGCGCGGCGATCGCGACCGCCGTGTAGCGCAGCCACGGCAGAAAACTGCTGGGCAGCAGGGCGTACAGGATGATGGCGACAAGGAGCGCCACCACCGCCGGCCATCGGTGTTCGGCGCGCGCGGCGCGCTCAGTGGTGCTCATTAGGCCGAGTGTATGTCGTAGTATGGGGGTTCGTTGTTTCGCCTCGCGCGGATTGACGGGCCTTTAGCTCAGTTGGTAGAGCGCCACGTTTACACCGTGGATGTCATCGGTTCGAGCCCGGTAGGGCCCACAGAGAAACCCCCGCTCAGGCGGGGGTTTTCGTGTTTCAGCCGGCGCGGTCTCGCAAGAATTCGCCGATTCGCGTGATCGCCGCGGCCGCCTCCGGGGTGCCGAGCAGCAGCGGGTAGACGTGGGGCAAACCCTCTCCGATCTCCAGCGTCACCTCGGTGCCCGCGTTCTTCGCCGCTTGCGCGAGGCGTTCGGAGTCGCTGAGTAGCAGGTCGGCGCTCCCCGACAGGATAAGAATCGGCGGCAGCGCGCGCAGGTCGGCGAAAAGGGGAGATGCGAGGGGCGTGCGGGGGTCGGCACCCGCCAGGTAGTCCTGCGCCAACCGCTCCAACAATGCCGGTGTCGACACCGGGTCTTCGCCGACACGCTCGCTCATGGATCGACCCGAACCGGTGAGGTCCACGGTCGGAGACATCAACACAGCGGCGGCGGGCGCGGTCAGTGCGGCATCGCGGCACTCCACGAGCAGCGCGACCGCCAAGCCCCCGCCGGCGGAGTCGCCGGCAACGGCCACCGTTCGGGCGCCCGCTTGTGTGACGAGCCACCGCCACACGGCCGTCGTGTCGTCGATTGCCGCGGGGAACGGATGCTCCGGAGCGAGCCGGTACTCGGCAAACAGCACGCGCATTCCGCTTGCCCGCCCGAGTCTCGCAGCCAGCTCGCCGTCGGTGCGCAGGGACCCGAGCTGGTACCCACCGCCGTGGAGGAACAGCAGCACCCGGTCGGGGTCTACACCCGGGGCGTCGAGCCAATGTGCGGCGACGTCGCCCGCAGTCACCTCGGTCACCGCGACATCGTCGGGAATGGGATGCACGGCACCGGCAGGGGCGAAGGCCGCCCGACTCTCGGTGAGATTCGCGGGCGCTCGACGCTCGGCGCTTTCGCGCATCATCCACAAGCGGTCGAGCGCCGCACGCATCTCGTTGCTGACCATCGCCGTGCCGCTTTTTGCGTCAGTGCGCACGAGAGCTGATGAGAGGCTCTCGGGCCAGCACCTCGCTGAGACGGCCGGTGTGCAGGTCGTAGACGAAGCCCCTCACCGGAACGTCCGCGTCGAGCCACGGGTGCGACCGCGCCTTCTGTACCTGCTCTCTCGTGTTCAGCTCCGTGTCGCGGAAACTGTAGAAGTTCGCGGGTGCGATCGGCGAGCTTCCTGTCTCGTCGCGCAAGCGGCTCTGCAGTTCGTCGTCGGTGAACCTGAGCATGCCGCAGTCGGTGTGGTTGATGATCATGATTTCTCTGGTGCCGAGCACCTGGGTCGAGATAACGAGGGATCGGATGGCGTCGTCGTCGACGACCGAGCCCACATTGCGGATCATGTCGATGTCCGCGTCATCCAGACCCAACATCTTGACGATGCCGGACAGCCGAGGATCCGCGCAGGTGACGATGGCTATCTTCGGTGCCGGCGGCGTGACCACCACCGGCTGGAACCCGTCGGCGATGGCTGAATTGGCGCTCAGGGCGTCATCGATGATGGTCATGGCGGTCTCCTCATCGGTCGAGTGATTTGCTGGTCGCCGTCGACGATAGATCCGCCAGCGACACGGCGGTACGCCGGTTTCCCGCCAACCCGCCATCGATATGTGCGAGGTTGTCGACGGCGCTCGCGCCGGAGCATTGTGCGGTGTGCGGCAGCGGGTCTAGCGTGGCGTGGTCGGACTCCACCGGGTTAGGGGCGTCACATGGCCAGTCGAGATCACCGCACCGATCCGGTCACGTTCGCGGGAGGGGTGCTCGACAGGTATCGCCACGTGTGTGCGTTCGTGAACGGTAGCGCCGAGGCAGATACCGTGCTCGACCCTTTTGTGCGGGAGGGCATCGACGGCGGTGACCGCATGCTCTACCTGGTCGATCCGTCACAGTCGGCGGCACCGGTAAACCGGATTCGACAGCTCGGTTATGACGCTGGCGAATTGCTCGAGGCGCACCGCTGGGAGGTGCACACCTGGACGGACACCTACCTGCGAGGCGGCCGGTTCGATCAGGCGGCGATGCTCGACCTGTTGGACCGCATGTTGCTGGACCCGACGACCCCGCGCATCCGCCTGGTGGCCGACATGGGCTGGGCTGTCGGTCGAGAGGACGCTGCCGGCAATCTGATCGAGTTCGAGTCGCGGGCGAACTTCTTGCACGCGCGGCACGATCACGTCGTGATCTGCTCGTACGACACGGCGAAATTCGACGGCGCGTTCATCATCGACATACTGCGCACCCATCCGATGGTGCTCATCGGCGGCATGCTGATGGAGAATCCGTTCTTCGTCCCTCCCGCAGAGTTGCTTCGCGAGCGTTCCGAACAGCGCCGTGACTGACCCCCAGACCGATAACTCCGACGCACAGAACCGGCGTTCGCTGCGCGACATGGGCGCCCTGCTCGCGCTGCCCGCCCTGTGGGTCGACCACGAGCCTGACGAGATACTGACCGGGCTGCTCAGCGTTCTGTTCGGCATGCTCCGGCTCGACGGTGCGTACGCGCGATTCGACGGAGCTGACGGAAATCCGCACTTCGATGCCTGGCGGCCGTCGGTGCCATCGGTGCCGCCCGAACTCGCGTACGCGCTCGCAACGCACCCCGAACCCGCGTCTGGCATCACGACCGCCGTGTATCGCGAGGGCGAGGCTGGCGAGATGCGGGTCGCCAGGGTTCCGATCGCACTGCCGTGGGAAACCGGGCTGATACTGGTTTCGGCGAGTCGCGCATCGTTCCCAACGGAGGAAGAGGCGCACCTCCTGCGCGTAGCCGTAGGTCAGGGCGCGATCGCTGTGCACACGGCCCGGCGTCACTCCCACGAGCGCAGGGCGCGACTGGCGGCCGAAGACCTGGTCTCGCGGCAAAATGCTCTACTGCGCTCCCTGGTCGAGAGCGTCGAACCGTCGGTCGCGTCGATCTCACGCCAGGTTGCCGAGGCATCCCGGCTCATCACAGAGGTCGAACGCACTCGTCCGTTTGCGGTCTCGTCCGGCGAGCAGAGCGACGCGCCGTTGTCCGATCCGGTCGACCGCACGCCCCTCCCGCTGACGCGGCGCGAACTCGAAGTGTTGGGATTGCTCGCTCAAGGACTAAGCAACAAAGAGATCGCGGGAGTGATGTGGCTCAGCGATCGCACGGTCGAGCGCCACGTCACGAGCGTCTATCGCAAGATCCGGGTCGCGCGACGGAGCGAGGCCACAGCGTTCGCGCTGCGCCACGGTGTGGTGCAGCTCGGTCCGGATCATCCGAAGGTCACGCAGTAGACCTGCACCCCGGGGTCGAGAAATTCGATCTCGACCAAGCGGTCCGTCACCGCCCCTTGCTGGCGCACGAGTTGGTACGTGTTCGGGCTGCTGATCAGCCCTCGGCCGCCTGCGAGGACATCGCTTCCGTGCGACGCGTCGGGCGGCATCCCGTCGAGACACACCGTGAATGAGACCTCCGCTTTCGCCGCCCCGGGCGCAGCGACGAGGTTCAGGTCACGAGCGTGGAAGGCGAAGCTCAGACGCCCACCCGCCTCGTTGAGCGTCGACGCCTCGCGTCCTACAGTCCAGTCGCCGGAAAGATCCCACGAGTTGCGGGCGAGGCGTCTGTGCGCGGCATAGGAGTGCGGCTCGTCGAAAAACGCGGAGTCCTCCGACGCGAACCCGCTGCTGCGTGCGTAACCGAGATAGGTCTCGGGTGAGTGCAGCGACGACCAGTCGGCCGCGACCTCGAGCCCTGACGGCTCCACGGTCGCGAGCCCCAGGTCGACGTCGGACGCTCCCGACTCGGCGAGCAACTGCTGGATCGCCATTTCGGTCATGTCGTACTCGCCCTCGCCGAAGTGGTGATAGCGGAGCCTGCCGGCAGCGTCAGCGAGATAGACGGCCGGCCAGTAGTGGTTGGCGAAGTCGTTCCAGACGCCGTAGTCGGTATCGACCGCGACGGGGTACTCGATGCCGAGAGCACGGGTGTGCTGCTCGACGTTACTCGGCTCGCCCTCGAAGCCGAATTCGGGAGTGTGAACACCGACCACGGTGAGCCCCATGCCGCTGTATTTGGCGGCCCACGCGCGCAGGTACGGCAATGTGCGCAGCCAGTTGACGCAGGTGTACGTCCAGAAGCTCACGAGCACGACCTGTCCCCGCAGCGTCTCGGGTGTCAGCGCGCCCGAGTTGAGCCAGCCGGTCGCGCGGGCGAACGTCGGGAGCGATCCCTCGTCGGACAGCGGGCTGCCGGCGCCCATCAGTCGGTGGGCGATCGAACGAACAGCTCCGTCACCCAACACGGGTCGCCTCCGCCACCCATCGTGATTCCTGGGCGATCGCCTGCACGTCCGCCACCGCGCTCGCGAACGCCGCGGGTGCCTCCTGAGGCAAGTTGTGCCCGATGCCACCTAAGACGTCTCGGTGTTCGTAGGGGCCGACGAACTGAGCCCTGTACGCCGTCGGATCGGGGTGCGGCGCGCCGTTCGCGTCACCCTCGAGCGTGATCGTCGGCACGGCGATGGTGGGACGCCCGGCCAGCCGTCGCTCGTGTTCGTCGAAGCGAGGTTCACCGGCTGCGAGGCCGAGGCGCCATCGGTAATTGTGGATCACGATGTCTACGTGGTCGGGGTTGTCGAGCGATGCTGCGGAGCGACCGAATATCGCATCGTCGAAATCCCACCCGGGCGAGGCCGTCTGCCAGATGAAACGGGCGAACTCGCGGCGATACTGCGCGTAGCCCTGTCGTCCGCGCTCCGTAGCGAAATAGAACTGGTACCACCACGCAGACTCGGCTGCGGGTGGCAGCGGCGCTGCGTTCGCCGCGGGGCTGCCGATGAGATAGCCGCTCACCGCCACCTGGCCCGCGCATCTCTGCGGCCACAGTGCGGCCAGCACATTCGCGGTGCGTGCGCCCCAGTCGAACCCGGCGACGATGGCACGGTCGATGCTCAGAGCGTCGAGTAGCGCGACCGCGTCGGTGGCGAACGCGGCTTGCTGGCCGTTGCGCACGCTCGATGTCGATCGGAACCGTGTAGGCCCGTAACCGCGGAGATACGGCGCGAGCACACGAAAGCCCGAGTCAACGAGGATCGCAGTGGCGTCCGTGAAACTCTCGACGTCGTACGGCCAGCCGTGCAGGAGCAACACCGCCGCACCATCCCGCGGCCCGGAATCCCGCAGAGCGACATCGAGGTCGCCGGCTTCGACATGAACGAGATCGTCGCCCTTGCTCATCGCAGTGACCGGAATCCCGCACGCAGTTCCTGCGCGAATAGGTCGGGCTGCTCCCAGGCCGCGAAGTGCCCACCGCGCTCGAGCCGGTTGAAGTGCACCAGGTTCGGATAGGCCGTGGTCGCCCAACTGCGCGGAGCCGCGTAGATCTCGTCAGGGAACACGCTCACGGCGACGGGGAGCGTCACGCCTTTAGGGGCAAAGAAGGCGAGCTTGCTCTCCCAGTAGAGCCGGGCGGAGGAGACCGCTGTGTTGGTGAGCCAGTAGAGCGTCACGTTGTCGAGCACGTCGTCGCGCGTGAGCCCCTCCTGCTCTCCAGCGAAGACGCGGGCGATGAGCTCGTAGCTGAGAGCGTCATGGTCGAGCATCCACGCGGCGAGGCCCAGGGGCGAATCGGCGAGACCGTAGAGCGTCTGCGGGCGGTTGCCCATCTCCTGCGCGTAGGCGAGGCCGTGGGCGTAGAACGTCGCCAACTGATCCCAGGCCCCGCGTTCTTCGGCGTCCATGTCGGCGGGAGGTGGGTCGCCGTTGACGAGCGCCTGCTGAATTCCGTCGGGCACGGTCGCGGGCATGTTGGTGTGGATGCCGATGAGGCCGGGCGGTGTCTGCAGGGCCATTTGCTCGGTCACCGCGTTTCCCCAGTCGCCGCCCTGCGCCACGTAGCGCTCGTAGCCCAGCCGGCTCATCAGCTCGGCCCAAGCGCGAGCGATCCGGATCGGGTCCCAGCCGGTCGCCTCGGGTTTGCCCGAAAAACCGTGGCCGGGCAGCGAAGGGATCACGACGTCGAACGCGTCGTCGGCGCTCGCTCCGAAGGCGGTGGGATCGGTGAGCGGGCCGATGATCTTCAGCTGTTCGATGATCGAGCCCGGCCAGCCGTGGGTGATGACGACCGGAAGCGCCCCGTCGTGCCGTGACCGCACGTGGATGAAGTGGATGTCGATACCGTCGATCTCCGTGACGAACTGGGGCAGGGCGTTCAAGCGCGCCTCGACTGCCCGCCAGTCGTGCTGTTCGGCCCAGTACCGGGCGAGCTCGCGCACGACCTGCAGTTGCACGCCCTGTGATGCGTCTGGCACAAGCTCAGCCTCCGGCAGCCGAGCACGGCGTACGCGTTCGCGTAGGTCGTCTAGGTCGGACTGCTCCGTGTCGATTCTGAACTGGCGGATGCCGGTGGGCGCATCTGATTGCGACGTTTCGGATCGGGATTTCGTGATGCTCATGATCTGTTCCTCGAGTGGTCGGGGTGCACGACGTCGACGACGCCGTCAAGCCCGACTCTGCTCGCCGACCAGCTGCGCGGCGTCGGGGGAGTCACGCAGATCTGCGCCATCGACCGGCATAAGTGAGGAGAAACCCCCACTTGCAGGTCAGCGCCGCATAAACCGCGCGCGAGCCAGCAGGTACACGCCGTACGCCATCAGCCCGACGGCGATCACGACGAGCACCACGACGCCCGACGGCAGAGTCGCGAGGTAGCGCAGCGCGTGGTCGAGCCCGCCCACCTGGCTGGGGTTGTCGCTGACCGCAGCGATCAGTACGAGCACACCGATCGTGGTGAACGCCAGGCCACGCGAGATGTGGCCCGCTATGCCCACGGTCTGAACGATGCGGCGGCGGGCCCTGACGAGCGGACGGACCTCTTCGAGGAAGGTGCGCCGGATGCCTCGGACGATCGACGAAATCCCGACCGCGATCACGATCCCGCCGATCACGAAGAGGGTGACCGCGCCCGCCGTGCTCTCGAGCAAGAACTCGCTACCGGCCGTCGCAATTCGCGCGGTGTCGGTGTGGCCGCCGACGGCGAAGACGACCGCCGTGCCGCCGATGACCAGGAAGCCGAGGGCTTTGGCGAGGTCGCGGGTCCAGCGGAAGACGTTCTTGGCTCGGCTGGGGGAGGCGAGCGCGGCCGCCTCGGTCAACTGCCAAATGGCGAGACCGGCGAGCCCGACCGCCGCTATCCACAGGGCGATGCGGCCGAGCGGCGTTTCGGCGATCGCCTCCAGCGCCCCGGCGCGGTTGGCCTCGGTGCCGGCCCCGACCGAAACGCCGATAGCGACGCTGCCGACGATGAGGTTCACGCCGCCGTTGAAGACCAGCCCGGTCTGGGCCAGAACGCGCCAGGTGCGGTGCCGCCTGGTTCCCAACGCGGTGGTGACCACAGAGCGCGCGGAGCGGATAACCCAGTTGGGCGACGCGGGCGCGCTGAGCGTCTCGGCGTCGTCAGGCATATAGATGAAATCTATCCGACTTCGCCGATTCACGCCGAAGTTCGGGGGCGGCAAAAAGTCAATTCACGTTCACTTCTTCGTAACTGCCGCGTTAGCGTCGCCATTTTCCCGTCGATAAGTTGCGTCTCGGCCCGTGCGCCGAGTGCGCCCCAGACAGACGAGAGTTGCGGATGAGAACTACCACCCGAAGAAACCTGAGAAGCCTGACCGTGATCACGAGTGCCTTCGCGCTCGTGCTCGGTGTTTCGACCACCCTGGCCGTTCCGGCGGCCATGGCGCTGACCGACGGCGAGCAGTTAGGTGCGCCCCAGCGCCTGCTGATCGAGAACGTCCACGCCGCTGGAAAGCTGCTCGAGATCGGAAACGAGAAGGCTCAGCAGGCCGGCAGCGCCCTTGCGGCCGCGGCCATCTTCGGGCGGGCGACCGACCCCGCCGCTCTCTCCGCGCAGGTCATCACCGCCTACCCGGTCGTCGGCAAAGACTCCACCTTCGTCTTTACCAACCAAGACGGGGAGGTGCTCGTGCGCAACGCCAACGACAGCGCCAACTTCCGCTACCTGTCGCTCTCGACCGTCGGCCTCACGGCCGCGGCCCAAGACCCCTACGCCCAGTGGAAGACCGTCGACGCGGGAGCTGGCGCCGTCTACCTGCAGAACGCTCAGGTCGACCCCAGCGGTCGCATCGCCGCCCTGGACATGTACGACTGGAAGACCGACGACGGATCACAGATCCAGACCTACGACGCGGGAACAGCCGCCGTGCAGAAGTGGATTCTGCGCTCGCTGACGCCGGCCGTCGCCGTGTTCTCGGGTCGCACCGAGACCGGCGTGACGCCGTCTCTTCCCACCTCGCTCAGCGCCCGCTACAGCTGGGGCGCCACCGTGTCGCTCTCGCCGATCGTCTGGGACATGCCCGAAGAGTCGGCGTGGAAGGCCGACGGCACCGTTACGGTCGCCGGAATCGGGTCGGGATACTTCGGCGAGAAGGTACCGGTGACCGCGGAGTACATCGTCGGCTCGCTCGGCGCCGCCGTCGACGCCGCCCTGAGCGGCAACGTCGGCATCACCATCAAGCAGCTGCGTATGTCCGAGCCGACCCGCGTGCAGCGCACTGTTTCGGGCTCCACCGCGACGGTCTCGGCGCCGGTCGTCTGGGACTGGACCGGCATCACCGACGAGGCGACCGCCCAGGCCGGAACCTTCGTCGTTCCCGCGGCGGCGAGCACCGGTTTCGCGGCGAAGCTCGTCGTCACCATCGTCGCGACGGCGAACGTCAACATCGCCCGGGGAACCGGCATCCACTTCGGCACCCTGTTCGGCGACGGCACCGCCGTCAACGACGGCAACCGCGATCGCGCCGGTTGGTCCGACTGGCGCAGCGGCGGGGCGACTAACCGCGTCAACCCGAACAACGTGATGTACCTCTTCGAGCAGCCGCGTCAGATCACCGGCGCCGCCGTCTTCGACCGCGGAACCGACGCGAAGCTCAACATCGGCACCGCAACGGTTCAGTACCGCAACCTCACCGGCGGATGGGTGAACCTTCCCGTGGTCGGCGCCAACTGGCCCTACGTGAACCCCACGTCCCAGCTTGAGCTCGTCGTTGAGAGCACGCCCGTGCTCGCAACCGGAGCACGTGTGATCGTCACGTCCAAGTCGACCGCGACTTGGATGTCGCTCTCCGAGTTCGAGGTCTACGGCCCCGAGCTCGCCGCGACGAGCCCGCGATGAACCGCGTCGGCACCCCCACTTTCGCAGCAACTTCTCACAAGGAATCCCCAATGAAATCGCACACACCACGACGTGCCCTGCGTCGAGCGCTGGCAGCGTCGATCAGCACGGCCGTCGCCCTCGGACTGGCGACCGCCGGAGTCGGCGTAGCCGCCGCCGAGACGATCGAGGCACCGCCCGCAACCGAGAAGGGCTCGAGCTTCGTGCTCCCCGTGTTGCCCGACACACAGTTCTATTCCCGCTACAGCGCCTCGCAGTTCTACCCGAAGTACGGCACGAACCCGTTCGAGACGCAGACCAACTGGATCGTCGACAACAAAGACGAGCTGAACGTTCCCTTCGTCGTGCACGTGGGCGACGTCGTCGACCAGCAGAGCGTCGCGGGGGAGTGGGAAGCGGCCGACAAGGCGATGGACATCCTTACGACCGGCGGCGTTCCCTACTCGGTGATCCCCGGCAACCACGACGTGTCCGACATGAACGCGCGCTCGTCGACGGCCATCTCGGCCAACTACCGCGCCCGTTTCGGCGCGTCGGCCATGGCGGCACAGTCGTCCGCCACGGGCAGCACCCTGCTCGGCACGTTCCAGGACGGACTGTCGTCGGCCTACCTGTTCGAGGCCGAGGGCCGCACCTGGATGTCGCTCGCCATCGCCTGGAACGCCTCGGACGACACCTTCGCGTGGGCCCAGGGCACCCTGAGCGCGCACAAAAACGTGCCGGTCGTGCTCTCCTCGCACGCCGTCATCAACATCGCCGAAGACCAGGCGTCTCCGGCAGCGTGGTGGTGGGGCGACCTGCTCTGGGACCAGCTGGTGCGCAAGAACGACCAGATCATCCTCACCGTCAACGGACACTTCCACGGTTCGACGAAGCGCACGCTCATCAACGACTTCGGCAACCCGGTGCACCAGGTCCTCACCGACTATCAGATGGCCGCGGACGGCGGTAACGGCATCATGACCCTGTTCGAATTCGATCTGAGCAACCAGAAGATCGACGTCGAGTCGGTGTCGCCGTGGGTTGGCAAGAAAGACGCCGACTCGCGCGCGTCCTCGGACACACCCGTGCTCACCGGTCCGAGCCAGTCGTTCAGCTTCGCCTTCGACTTCAACGGCCGGTTCGGCTGGACCACCGACACGTCGCAGGAAGACAACGTTGACCTCTCGGCACGCGCCAAAGCGATCGTGTCCGAGGGCTGGGTCGGCGGTGGCGGGGGCGATGCGCTCGTCACAGCCGGAGCCTCCGACGACTACATCGCGGTCGACGGCACCGTCGCGCACTGGCGTTTCGGCGACGTGAAGGCGGGTGTCGTCGACGAGTCGACGGTCATCCCCGACATCGCCGGCTCGAGCCCGATGTACCGCAACGCGATCGACACGACCGATGCGCCCGACCAGCTCGAAGACGTGAACATCACGCACGGCAACGTGGCGCAGTTCTCCGCTGACGCGGGAGCGGTCTGCTTCACGAACGCGACCCGCAACGCCTCGGGCCCCGACCGCATGTCGTACATCACGACCGAGTACGGGGCGCCCGCCACGTTCGCCGACCTGACCGCCGCCGACGGCTACACGGTCGAGACGTTCTTGCAGCTCGACGCGAACTGGACCGAGAGCGCCAACCGCTGGAGCTCCGCTCTCACCCGCGGCGGCTCGCGCGACTGGGCCGGCATCAACGACAGCTCCGATCCCGGGGCGGGCGTCGCCTGGCTCGGTATCTCCAACCTGCGCGAGTACCAGTACTCGGCCGCTACCTCCGATTCCGGTCAGAGTTACACCCTGTGGTCGGGCGAGATCATGCAGAGCGCCTGGCACCACGTGGCGATCGTGAACAACCCGGCCGCCGACACGGCGATCATGTACGTCGACGGAGTGCCCGTGCTGCGCAACGCGTCGAGCGTCGGCGGAATGATGGCCTCCGACTTTATGCCGTGGATCATCGGCGGCTCGACCTGGAACTCCGAGGTCGAACACGGCTGGAACGGCTGTGTCGGCGAGACCCGCATCGTCGACCATGCTCTCTCCTCGAGCGAGTTTCTCTACAACCGCGTCGACATCGACGGCACCGGCGCCAACTTCGCCGTGACCACCGACCTCTCCAGCGTCTACGCGCCGGACGCCGAGATCGCGTCGTTGAGTGGCAACGGTCTCGCGGGCGCGTCGGTCCGCGTCGAACAGGACGGCGTTCTGCTGGGCAAGACGGATGTCTCGTCCACGGGCACCTGGACCGTGACGCTCGACAAGCCGCTGTCGGGCTCGGGGTCGTACGACCTCTCATTCGTGCAGTCAATCGGCAGCCGTGACGGCCGCGCCTTCGAGGCAGTCGTTGTGATCGGCGAGGACACCTCCTGGGCGCCCGCCGAAACCGACCTCGACGCGAGCCTCGAGGGCAAAGTGACCGTTACGCCGAACCCGTTCAGCGCGGGCGACACGTTGACGATCACCCTGCCCGCGGGCTACGAGGGACAGACCGGCTACGCCTTCGCGTTCTCGACTCCGACCGCGCTCGGATCCGCCGCGATCGGTGCCGACGCGACCATGCGGGTGAGCACGCCGGCGAGCCTCGCGGTGGGCGAGCACCGCATCGCGGTCTACACGGCAACGGGCACCGTGCTCGGCTGGCAGCGGGTCACCGTGCAGGCGGCGGCCGTCGAGGAGCCGGTCACGATCCCGATCGGCACGCCGATCAACGGGGGCACCGCACTGCCGACCGGCAACCAGACGAGCGCCTTGCCGTCGACCGGGGTGTCCGCTCTCGCGGTGACCGGAGTGTCGATCTTCGGTGTTCTGCTGCTCGCCGTGGGCGCCCTGATCGTGGGCGGAATCCTCCGGACGCGCCAGGCTCGCCGCACCAGCTGACGCAACGTAACGGGGAGGGGGGCGCGCCGCTGAGCGGTGCGTCCCCTTTTCGTTCGGCGGTGGCGTCGCGGGCGCGACTCGCCGACCGCCTAAAGTTGTCGGGATGGGGAACACGCCGGCCGGCACGATCGGCACGATCGCCCTCGTGCTCGCGTCTGTGCTGTGGGGGACCACGGGAACCGCCGCCAGCTTCCTCCCCGACAACGTCAGCCCGCTCGCGATCGGCGCCAGCACGATGGCACTGGGCGGCATCCTTCTCTTCGTCGTCTCGGCGAAGCCGGCAATCGCGGCCCTGCGCGACCCCGCCGCGAGACGCTGGCTGCTCATCGGCGCGGTCGGAGTGTTCGTCTACCCGCTCGCGTTCTACAGCGCGATGGACCAGGCCGGCGTGGCCATCGGCAACGTCGTCGCTCTCGGCAGCGGTCCCGTGTTCGCGGCCATCTTCGAGTGGCTCTGGGAACGGCGCGGCCTCTCCGCGCGCTGGCTGGTCGCCACGGCGATCGCTGTGACCGGCATCACCCTGTTGAGCTTCGGCAGGCATCCGGATGACACGTCCGAAGGCAAAGACCTGGTGGCGGGCGTGCTGCTCGGGCTGCTCGCGGGTGTCGCCTACGCCCTCTACACCTACGCCTCGAGCCGCGCGATAGCGCTCGGTCACCGCGGCCGCAGCGTGATGGGCGGCATGTTCGGCGTGGGCGCCGTCGCATTGCTTCCCGTGCTCATCGCGCTGGGCGCACCCCTGCTGCAGTCGCCCCTCACCGTCGGCATCGCGGCATACCTTGCGGTCGGCCCGATGTTCGTCGCGTACCTGCTCTTCGGCTACGGGCTCACCCACATGCGCAGCAGCGTCGCGACCACGGTGACGCTGATCGAACCGCTCGTGGCCACCGTGCTCGCGGTCGTCATCGTGGGTGAACGGCTCGAGCTCGCGGGGTGGGCGGGGCTCGCGCTCATTCTCGGCGGCGTAACGGTGCTCATTACGGCCCGTCAAACGCCGAAACCGCGCGCGGCGTTCTAAGATTTCGGCATGAACAGCACGGACGAGACGCACGGCGAAGGCCAGTACGGCCACGAGACCGCCGACTCGTCGCCCCAAGACGAGTTCGCACCGCCCCGCCGCCGCCGTTCCACCTACACACCGCCGCCGCAGTACCGCGACGCCGTCGCGCCCGCGCCCGCGCCGACCGAGTCCGTAGACACGATGGCCGCGCCGTCCGCCGTACCCGCCGCGCCCGCGCCGACCACGTCGATCCCCGACTGGAACAGCGTGACGCCCGCGTTCGGGCGTGCCGAGCCGGCCGAGCCGGCCGAGCAGCCGGCGATGGCGCCGTCCGCCAACGCCGAGCCGCTGCCGTCCGCGCCGGTCTGGTCGCTCGAGGGTGGCGAGGGCGCCACCGCCGGCGCCAGTGTCGCCGAGCCACAGGCCGACGACCCGTGGGCTCGCGCCGTCTTCCCGCCCTACGTCGACGAGCCGCCCCGCGCGACCGCCCCGCCCGAGGAGCACTACCGCCCGTGGGTTCCCGAGCCGCAGCCCGAGAGCACACCGCTCTGGGAAGCGCTGTTCCCGACCACGCCGCCGGCCGAGCATGCCGCCTCGCCCGCCGCTCCCGCGCCGCCTGTCTACATGACCCCCGACGACGAAGCCGAGACGCTGGCTTCGCACGCCCCGCCCGCAGGCCAGCCGTGGATTCCGCAGCGCCGTTCGCTGCCCGACGACGAGCTGCTGAGTGTGCTCGAGGCCACCGACAGCAAGCCCGGCGGAACGCTCGACGCCATGGACGCGCTCGAGAGGGAGATGCGCCTGCGCGAAGAGGAGGTGGAACAGTACCGCGAGTGGGAGAACTCCATGCTCGCCGTTGGCACTCCCGAGGCACTCGCCGCCGTTGAGCAGGTTCGGCCCGAGTTCACCGCAATCGCGATTCCGGCCGAGTTGACCCCGACCACGGCCATCCCGATCCAGTACCCCGACGCCGATCGCGAGCATTCGACTCACGACGAGAGCGACGCGCCCTGGCCGTTCAGCGAGCCCGGCGAGCCGGAAGTACCGCTGCTGCCCGAACCGCCGCTGCAGCCGCAGCCCTCCGAGCCGATGTTCCCGACGGAGCCGGAAGCCCCCGTGGCGCCGGAGATTCCAGCCGAGCCCCAGACTCCGATCGAGCCAGCGCCTCCCGTCACGCCCGAGACCCCGGCCGAGCCACAGACAGACCCCACTGACGTACCGCACGACATGCCGCAGTCCTGGTTCGACGCACTCGCGGCTCCGATCGTGCCAACGACGGCGCCCGAGGCGCAGGCGCCCGTCGCCCAGCACACCGGATACCCGGTTCCGAAGTTCGACGATCTGCTCGCGCAGGCGCCCGACGCGGGGCCGGCCAATGAGGGATCAGACGAGAAGGCGGATGTCGCGCCGGAGGAGAAGCGTAAGCGCCCTTTTGGCGTCGCCGTCGCTGACGGCCAACCCCAGAACCCCGAAGCACCGATTCTCGAAGCGGCCGTAGCCCCCGAACCAGCTCCGAAACGCGCGCGGACCCCGCTCTTCGCCCTGGAGCAGGCGGGTGACCGTCCCACAGCGCGCGACCTGCGCATCGGCCGGGCGTCCCGAATGTTCTGGCTGTGGTTCGCCGCCAACTCGTCGGTCGTCAGCATCGCACTCGGTGCGACGGTGTTCTCGCTCGGGATGAGCCTGCGGCAGTCCATCGTCGCGGCCCTCATCGGTGTCGGACTCTCGCTCGTGCCGCTCGGCTTGGGCACCCTCGCGGGCAAGCGCAGCGGACAACCGACCGTCATCGTCTCCCGCGCCGCGTTCGGCCTCGTCGGCAATGTCGTGCCGGCCGCTCTCGCCGTGCTCTCGCGGGTGTTCTGGGGATCCGTGCTGCTGTGGCTCTTCGCGGCATCCGTATCTCGCGTCATCGGGGGCAGCAGCTCTACGGCGGGGCTCGTGGTCGTGTTCATCGTCGTCGGTGTGATGCTCGCCCTCGTGGTGGCGTTCCTCGGCTACTGGCTACTCGCCCGCGTGCAGCTCGTCGTCAGCGTCATCTCGGCCGTGCTCATCATCGGATTCGTCGCGCTCACCTGGCAGTACGTCGACCTCCGGGCGGCGCTCACCGTCTCCGACGGTCCGTGGCTGCTGGTCGTCGGTGGTGCCGTCACCGTCTTCTCGTTCCTCGGTCTCGTCTGGGCGAACAGTGCGTCCGACCTCGCCCGCTACCAGCGTCACGACGGCGCGGGCGGCGCGAACATGCTCTGGGCAGGTTTCGGGGCGACTCTCCCGAGCTTCCTGCTCGTCGGCTACGGAGCAGTGCTCGCGGCGTCCGACCCGGCGCTGGGCGCGCGGATCGTGGCCGACCCGGTGAGCGCACTCACCGGCATCCTCCCCGGGTGGTATCCCGTTCCCCTCCTCGTCGCGACGGGCCTCAGTCTGCTCTCCGGCGTCATCGTCTCCACCTACTCGGGCGGTTTCGCGCTGCGCGGCATCGGCCTGCGCGTCGAACGCCAGTGGGCGACGCTCCTCGTCGGCGCGTTGGTCGCCGTGGTCGCGGTGGGGTTCAGCGTGCTCGACGTCGATCTCGACGGCGTCTTCCGCGACCTCGCCACAACGATCGCCGTGCCGGTCGCCGCGTGGGCGGGCATCTTCGCCGCCGACACGATGATCCGAGTCAGGCCGTTCCACACCGCCTCGTTGCTGCGCATCGGCGGCGTCTATCCGACGGTGAACTGGGTCAACCTCCCCGCGCTCGTGCTGATCACCGCGCTCGGCTGGGGGCTCACCACCGCGACGGTGGCCGGGCTGGGGTGGCAGGGGTACTTGTTCGACATCGGCGGTGTCGACCTCGCCGGCAACCTCGCAGCGAGCGATGTCGGAGTGCTCGTCGCCCTCGTTCTCGGCCTGCTCACGCCGATCGTCAGCGGTATTCCGGCGATCCGTCGGCAGGAAGCCGCCGGCCGGCCAATCTGACCCGGCCTCGCCAAAGTAGAATCGACGCATGTCCCACACCGTCGCCGAGGTCAACGCCGTAGCCGAAACGCTCTGGCCCCTCTCGGGCACCGAGTCGTGGGACGCACCGGGGCTGCTCGCCGGTGATCCCGCGCACCCCGTGTCATCCATTCACCTCGCCGTCGACGCGGTGGCCGACAGCGTCGACGAAGCCGTCGCCGCGGGGGCCGACCTGCTGCTCGTGCACCACCCGCTGCTCTTGCGCGGCGTCACCACGGTCGCCGAAGACCGCTACAAGGGCGCGCTGCTCGCGAAACTCATCCGCGCCGACTGCGCTCTCATCGCCGCCCACACCAACGCCGACGTCGTCGAGTCGGGCACCTCCGCGGTGTTCGCGCAGAAGCTCGGACTGCTCGACGTGCGCCCGATCAGCCCCTCGGCCGACCACCTCTCGCGCGGAATCGGCCGGGTCGGTCGGCTCGCCCAGCCGACCACGCTCGGAACGCTCGCCCGCGCGCTCGGCGACATCCTGCCTACGACGGCCGGCGGCATCCGGGTCTCGGGCGAATTCGACGCTCCGGTCTCGACGATCGCGTTGTGCGGGGGAGCCGGCGACTCGCTGCTCTCCGATCCCGCTGTGCTCGGCGCCGACGTCTACATCACGAGCGACCTGCGCCATCACCCCGCGTCCGAGGCGCGGGAGAACGCCCGTGTGGCGGGTGGACCCGCGCTCATCGACGTGTCGCACTGGGCGAGCGAGTGGCTGTGGCTCGACACCGCCGCGGCCCAGTTGCGCGAGCACCTGCCCGGCGTGACCGTGACGGTGAGCGATCTCCGCACCGACCCCTGGGATTTCGTTGTTATCCAGTAGTTCCCAAGTTTTCAGCAAGCATAAGAAAGTGGTGGCCTCATGGCTTTGACAGCCAGTCCAGACGCGCAGGCGAGACTCCTCGACCTCCAGGCCCTCGACACCAAGATCGCCCAGCTCACGCACAAGGCCAAAGGCCTTCCACAGCACGCGGCGATCGCCAAGCTCCGGGCCGAGATCGACGCCCTGCGCATCGTGTTGCTCGAGCAGTCGGGCGCGCGCGAAGACGTTCTCATCGAGCTCTCCCGCGTCGAGTCGGACGTCTCGCTCGTCACCGCGCGTATCAAGCGCGACACCGACCGCGCGCAGCAGTCCACCTCGGCGAAAGACGCGCAGGCGTTCGAGCACGAGCTGGCGAACCTGGCCAAGCGCCAGTTCGACCTCGAAGAGATCGAGCTCACCGTGATGGAGAAGCTCGAAGAGCGCGAGGGCGCCCTCGCCGTCACGAACGCGGCCATCGAGGCGCTTCAGTCGCAGATCGACGTGATCAGGGCCGAACTCGACACCGAACTGGTGGGCCTACAGGCCGACATCGTGGCGGCCAACGCCGACCGCGCGGCCATCGCGGCCACCGTTCCCGAAGACCTGCTCGCGCTCTACGACAAGCAGCGCCTGCGCTACGGCGTCGGCGCCTCGCACCTGCGCTACGGCGTCTCCAGCGCGAGCGGAGTGAAGCTGCTCGAGAACGAGATGGCGGAGATCCGCGCCGCGGCCCCTGACGCCGTCATCATGTGCGCCACGAGCGAGGCCATCCTCGTTCGCACGAAGGAATCCGGGCTCTAAGCGCGACGGTAGACTTACCTCTCGAATGGGTCGGCAAGACGGTCGCGTTTGCCAGCAATGGCAGCCGAGGAACGTCCGGGCTCCGCAGAGCAAGGCGGTGGGTAACACCCACCCGGGGTAACCCGCGAGACAGTGCAACAGAAAGTAGACCGCCTTCGGCTTCACCGCCGAAGGTAAGGGTGAAACGGTGGTGTAAGAGACCACCAGCGGCCGGGGTGACCCGATCGGCTATGTAAACCTCGCCAGGAGCAAGGTCACACAGGGAGCGTTACGGGCTGCTCGTCCAGCTCCCGGGTAGACCGCTAGAGGCGTGCGGCAACGTACGTCGTAGATAGATGGCCGTCCAGCGCGCGTCTTCGGACGCGTGTCAACAGAACCCGGCGTATCAGCCGGCCCATTCACTTCTCCTAGAGATCGCGCTTCATCTGCGTGGCCGTCACGGCATAGCCGAGCGAGTCGTACAGCTCTCTCGCGCCGGTGTTGTAACCGAAGACGTTGAGTCCGATCGTGGTCGCGCCGTGGTCTTTGGCCGCCGCGTGGCCCAGCTCGAGCGCGCGTCGCGCGTGGCCGCGACGGCGGTGGGCCTCGTCGATCTCGATGTCGAACACCCACCAGTCGGTGCTGCCGGCGGGGTAGGGCCCCATCCAGAGGATGCCGACGACCGTGTCATCCGACCAGACCTGGAAAAGCAGGTGCGTGTCGAGCGGCCGGCCGTTTGGAAAGTTCTCCTCGCGCGACTGCTCGGCCTTCTTCACCGCGACCTCCCGCGATTCTCCCGATTGCATGCGTGAGGCGATGTAGCGCTGGTGGTCGGCTTCGATCCACTCGGGCAGCAGTTCTGCGGGCATGGGTTCGAGGTGCACGGTCATGTCGGCCAGCCTAGGCGAGCAACGAGAGCCGTTTCACTATCGCGTCGACGTCGGCACGTTCGCCGACGATGCTGACGGCGCTGACCGCGAGGTCGGCGGGTGCGGTCGTCGCGAGCTCGGCGAGGTACTCGTCGTAGACGCGGTTGGTCTGGGCGGAGAGCGGCATGTCGACCACGAGCAGCGTGTCCGCCGCTACGGCCTTGGCGCGTGCGTTGGCCAGCTTCTCGGCACTCGTCGCCAGAACCGTGCAGCCGGCCCACGGGAGTCCCGGGTGATGTGCGCCCTCCGCGTCGGGCCCGCCTCGTGCGATCAGCCCGTCGACGAGCGCGCCGGTCGCCGCGGAGACGCAGGCCACCGCGTTCACCATGCGGCCCGGCGCGGTGTCGCGGTCGACGATGACCACCCATTTCAGCCGGGCGGCGCGGGTGGCATCGCCGGTCTGGATCTCATCGGGGGTGAAGGCGGGAGTAGTCATCTGGTTCCTGTTCGTACGGCGTGTGCACACGATCCTAGGCAGGCGTAACCTTCGAAGTAAAACCATCCGGATTAAGTACGGAAGAAGGACGCTAATGAGCACTCTCGACGCGATAGATACGGCGATACTCGCCCAGCTGCAGTCCGATGCGCGTCGCAGCAATCGTGACGTCGCGGCGGCCGTCGGGGTCTCGCCCACCACCGCGCTCGACCGCACCCGCGCCCTGCGCGACCGTGGAGTGATCACGGGCGCGAGCCTCGACGTCGATCTCGCCTCCATCGGGCGACCGGTGCAGGCGATGATCGCGGTCCGCATCCGCCCGCCGTCGCGGCACAACATCGAGACCTTCCGCAACTGGGTGAGCGGGCTTCCCGACACACTCGGCGTCTTCGTGACATCGGGCAACGAAGACTTTCTCATCCACGTCGCGGTTCCGGACAACGAGAGTCTCTACGCGTTCGTGATCGACAAGCTCACCGAACGTACCGAGATCGCCGACGTGCGCACCTCGGTCGTCTACGAGCACCTGCGCAACCGTGCGCCGGCGCCGATCGCCTAAGCCTCTTCGACGGACTCGCCTTCGAGCAGCGCCTTGAGCGTGTGCAGGTCGGCGAGGATCGTCGCCGCGTCGGCCTCGAACTCCGCGTCGCTCTGAGCGTCCGAGCGCCGCAGGGTGAAGATCACCTCACTGCCGGTGCCGTGCTGGATGACGCGCATCGGGTTGTAGAACGTCTCGCCGCTCGCGAGGGTCACGGTGTGGTCGAGCACGCCCAGGTCGTTCGGTTCGGCGAACCGGATCGTGAGCCTGCCCATCGGCGACTCGACGACCCACTCGCCGTCGACGAGCTCGATGCTGTCGCCGATGCCGCTCGCCCAGTTCGGCAGGTTGGTGTGGTCGGAGGTGTAGTCGTAGACCTCGTCGGGCGGCCGGTTGATGTCGAGAGAAACGTGACGCGATTCGGATGCCATGGGTTCAGTTTTACTCGAAAAGCGTCGCTCAGACGACTCCCGTGGTTCCGAGCAGACTTCCGATCAGGAATGTGGCGCCGAGAGCCGCCGCGCCGCCGATCACGACCCGCAGCATCGCACGCGGCACCGGGCTGCCGCCGATGCGCGCACTCGTCGCCCCCGTGATCGCCAAGGCCAGCAGTACGACAGCGAAGGTGAGCGGGATGCGCACGGCAGCCGGCAGAAGGAGGATCGCGGCCATCGGCAGCAGCGCGCCGATGGTGAACGCGACACCGGACGCGAATGCGGCCTGCCACGGGCTCACGACATCGGTCTCCACGATGTTCAGCTCAGCCGAAAGGTGTGCGGCGAGCGCGTCGTGAGCGGTGAGTTCTACAGCGACCTGGTGTGCCGTCGCCGGTGAGAGACCCTGCTGCTCGTACAGGCCCGCGAGCTCGCGCAGTTCTTCGTCCGGCTGATCGCGCAGCTCAGATCGCTCTTTGCCGATCATCGCGCGTTGACTGTCGCGCTGACTGCTGACCGAGACGAACTCGCCGAGCGCCATCGAGATCGCTCCGCCGACCAGCCCGGCGACACCCGCGGTCACGATGGGGGCGAGAGCGACCGTTGCTCCGCCGACCCCGACCACGATCGCCGCGACCGAGACGATGCCGTCATTTGCACCGAGCACACCCGCGCGCAGCCAGTTCAGGCGACCGGCGATGCCCTCCGCGTGCGGCTCGTGGGGATGTTGCCCGGGGGTGGGAATCGACGTCATGGCGCAAGCTAAGCACCGGGCGGTCAGCGCTGCCAGCGAGTGCAGCCTGTGCTCACCTCGCCTGGGCGCTAACGTGGCGTCATGGACGGCACAGCCGCAGTAGACGAGTACATGGCCACCCTCGACCACCCGTTCGCCGCGGAGGTGCAAACGGTGCGCGAGTATGTTCTCGCGGCCCACCCG
>Ga0247730_1000623_pt1 | contig 24150 bp, 33 predicted proteins | sample UWRJL073202C2_FD_180959 | JGI IMG/M metagenome (GOLD analysis project Ga0247730, IMG submission 180959) | Plant litter microbial communities from Arlington Agricultural Research Station in Wisconsin, United States - UWRJ-L073-202C-2 | ecosystem: Environmental > Terrestrial > Plant litter >... | reverse complement strand
TAGACAACAACAATGATGCCAACAGCAACATCGAGCAGACTTATCAAGACATTGACGATGTGCCGCTAAGTCCTCGTACCATGGAGATAGATGAGACAGACGAACTCGATGGCGTAGAGGCACTCCTCTGTGAGACATTTGGCAATAGGCCAACCATTTTTGAAGCAGAGAGTGACGAAGAAGACGAGGATGAAGAGACAGATGATAGCTGGCAGGCTGGAACTGATGAAAATGCCTTCGAGGATCCGTTTTTATTGGACGATTTTGACTGGGAAATGTTTGGTGCATCGTTAGAGGGAACGGGGGTGTCTCAATTAGGTGCCGAGTTCGAGGCTGAGTTCAGTGGTATTGGTATGTGCTAGATATTGATGACTCGGGGTTATCAATTGACACAGAACAAATTTGCAGCAGACAAACTCAGTGACCATGATTGAAAGATGTGCCGTTTGTATGCGTGGAAACTTGCCACCCATACAACTGATGCTGGCATGGACTCACTTCCCCAGGCGCTAGGAGACGAACTTCCATCGCTGTATTATATGCGCAAACGAACAACTTATGCTGTAGGATTAATAGATTAACCTTGGGCAGACATCGCTGGTGTAATCTATTACTGGCCTGGTAACTACCTATTGACATGTAATCAATTACAGGCCAAACTGTTCAATGCACAAGCCTTTTCGGCATGCATCGGAGTCTTAATTCAAGACCATACCGCCTATGCCGTGTACTATCATACACGTGATGTGTTAGGCGCTTTGGTGCGCCTTTCTATAAGCCTCTTTATACATGAATGAATTTCCTTTTCTGTCTGTTAAAGAGCGGTTCATTGTTGATTTCATTACTAAATATCATCAATATGGTAATGATCTTCTGCTTCAGCTGCTGTGACGTCAGTGATAGGCTCCTCGCGCGCTACTTTCTCCCGCTCATCTGTCTCTTCTATATCCATTTGGCTGGCATGGTTAGTCCAAACCTCAGCAAAGGAAAGTCCTAGCTTGCTGTACATATCAGCTTGTTGCAAAGCGTACGCTGTCAAACCTTCCTTGAGCTCTTCTGATGTTCCAGATCTTCCTTTGCTTGCCTCCAGCCATCTCGTAGACTCATAGACCATTGAGACAAGAATTCTTCGCTTCTCCTCTTCCAATAATGCCACTTCTTCCCTCCATCGCATTGCCCTTGCTCTAGCTTTACACCATTCAGCCCGAACGTCTGTTCATTTCTGATGAGTCCTGGTGTCGGTTCGGTTTTAAATGCACTTACTTGCTAGCACTGTTGCGTTTGAATGCCCAGCACCCATCCATATCCAAGATGTCGTCCGAATTCCTTCTTTCCTTCGAATAACGCTTCCTTTCCCGTCAAGAGAATCATCCCCTTCTCCTTCCTGCCTTACAATATCGCCTGCATTGAGCTCCTTCCACTCTGGTCTATCTCCAGCGCCTAGTCGGCGTCGAGCCAGCCATGCAGCTCTGTACTTTTCTGCGTACATGTTGATCTTGGCTTCGTTCTGTTGGAGTAAGGCCCGCATTCGAGTATTTCCCGCTTGGTGTCGAATATCGCGACCTTTGTAGATGAATAAGCGAGACTTGATGGAGAGCTGGTTACGTAGGGAGTTTAGCGCGGTTTGGCATTGAGAGTCGCGGAACCTTAGCTCGAAATCACTTATCCCATGGGCACACCCCCCCTCTCGTTCTGCATTTGTCATGGATGACGGCAGGTAGATAGGAGTATTCTCAATACTCAGTGGTTCACTATGCCTGGCGAGATAGGTGCTCACTGCAGGTAACGCAGCTGGAGTATATGTGGCTTGTAATGTTCGAAAGCCAGCAAGCCGTCTGCTTAGCTTAGCACGGCGTTCTCCCAGATCAATCTGCTGTGAGCCAGTCAAAGATCGCTTCAATTGGACCTCTAACTTGATACGACGCCTACTACCAATGTCAGTATGCACTTTGTCAACCAAACAGTTGACGTACTGCTGTTCTTCAATCTCTAAGCCCATATGCACAAATGCCGATCCACTAATGTCGTTCAGTTTTGGCCTGCCCTGTTTCTCCAACTCCAATTCTTCGGCTGCCATGGCCAGTCTGATATCGGTTATACTTCCGTCTACCAGGAATTAGAATACTCTTGATTTGACTCCAAGTAATGAGCTCACCAGCTTGAAGGCCTTTGTATGGGTTAGGCTTTGACTTGTCGCTCTCGTACGCCTTCACCATATTTGTCCACTCCCTTATATTCTCTTTTTGATGGTCTGAGAACACTTCAAAGGCCTCTCGATGACGTGCAGCCTCTTTTATTGCATTCGACAAACGTTTCTTTGTAAGTTTTCCTGTCAAAGATGATCAGTTTATCGTTCGCATTTGTGGAATAGTTAACTCACCACACCCAATGAGCTTTTGCCAATTCCAGAATGAGAAGTGGTCGTCCAGTGTTTCATGGCGAGCACCCGGTCCCATTTCCCTGGTACTGGACGCTATTCCACCCAGATTTGCCCACGGTCGCTCAACCCCCTCGCCATCAGTCATTCCGGAACCAACCAAGTAATTTAGAGAGAACTCGCCCTGGCAGTCCAGTGTATGCCCTCTGATGTGCAACTTGGGCACCACAAATTCCAAAAACCACTTACGAAAGCTTGGGCGAATTTGTTCCGGAAGGGCCTCCAGTCGGACAAGGAAGTTTTTTGACCACTGGCAAGCAATGTCGTATGAGATAATAGTGTGCTGCTCCTTATCGTGGTGCTTCAGAATACTAGCTGCAATATAGTCCATGTTCGCATATCTTCTCGAATCAGTAACACTGAAAACCAAAAAAGGGCAACAAAAACAAACCGTTCGCCTTTCTGCAAGTCCCCAACTCCATTTGCTTGAATAAATTCATGACGAGCACACAGGATAAGTCCACAACCCGTGGCCTCATATCCTTTCGAAAACTTGGTGTTTGCGTAGTCCAAAGCAGCCAACCCAGTACATGTGCTCATCTAAAGGAATGTTATCAGTTATAGATAGTATACGAGAATTGGTTAACTCACCTCATCTTGATCTGTTACTGTTAAAAGATACTCTTTGTATGCCTTATCCTCGACAAAGTAACTAAGCCCACAGCTAAGCCCTGGATCCTTACTAGCAGATGAAATCATACGCCTCTTTAAGCGAAAGCATGCATCCATTCCGAGATATTGGTTATACAGATAGCTTTAACATTTGAGTACACACAACAATGGTAATAGATAAAAGTACAACATCTACCTCTTCTCCTTGTCGATATTCTTCCAGTCGTTCGGAAGGTTTACACTGGGACGAGGACATGCTGGGCACGGCAAAGCCAATTCACCTTCTTTTGTCCCCGTCACTCCCCTTACATCATGGGCCCGCCTACGCCTCTTTAAATTCTTTAAAAAACGAAATTCTCGGATAACTCTTGTGAACGCCTGATATCGATCCTGTAATGTATGGTTAGCTTCTTATGCTCATTGCAAAAGACAGAAATCTATTACCTGCAGCTTGGAAAGCCCGGTGTTGTCGGTGAGCTTTTCTAAGGTCCCGTAGAAGTCGTACATGGTCATCTTCCCTTGCAGGGTAAGCATGTGGTATGTTTCGAGTACACGGAAGGAAAATGCTGTCTGTGGCTGACTATGAGTTGAGGGGAACCACCCATAGCGCAAGAGCTGTTGGCGATGATTGCCAGCGTTGAACATGTTTGTACAGCTGCAGAAGTCAACGTTGACGTTGTGAATACCGTTGACATCGACCACAACAAAATTGATGTTCCCCTTCTCGCGTCTGTGGCACTCCTTTCCTTGGGTGTGACCAAGCTGAACGCGTAGGCCTAGTAATTTCAGTTCCACCCGCTGAAAGAAGGACCCAGTCCAGACCTACTCCATTTGTCAGTCGTGTGTTATGTCTAGTCGAATCCAGTAAGAAACGCACCTCAACGCGATGTAAAGGAGCATGTTTGTGCAAGGATACGCAACAAGCTTGACAAAGCATCAATGTCACCGCACATTCTTTGCATCTATATTGTCCTTTTGTGTCATGGCAAAGGTCGCAGCTCTCGACATCCTCTCTGTGACCTCTTCCTTCCCATCGCAACATTTCCTCCAGGTATTCTTGTGCCAAGGGAATCCATTCCAACAGAGGCTCGTCCTGTACAATACAGTTGGTCAGTAATCCCATGCAAAAGAATTTTGAACGCACAGCAGCAACATATCGCCTCTTTTTCTCCTTTTTTTGCCCTTCACTCTCCTGTTCTTCAGCAAGGGACTCCACGAAAGCCTCATGAACACCAGAGAAATAGTCGACATTCAAGAAGTCGCTCTGCAGGAATGCTCCAGACTCAAAGGAAGAGAGAGATGGAGGTTGCTGGGGATCTACATATCCAGAAAGTAGAACCTCGCGATGATGTTCAGCTCTCTGCCCAGGTCGTACTGTTGTCGATATGAGCTCTACGGTTCCACCTTGAGCTAAGTCAGCGTAGTCGTAAGAGTGCTGGTTGTCGTCGTTTGCTGGCGCCTTGCGTTTTTGTCCTCGTTTTATCCGGTCAGATGGCATGAGAACAGAAATACAAATGTACAAGATAGGATGATTAGGAGAAAGACAACACTGTGAAGGTTGCAAACAAGGGCAAGGCAGGTCATAAACAAGGCTTGTTAATTCACACGGTTATATCACGTGCACTACATTTAAATGCCCAAAATTCAGATTATTCTAAGTAGGACATGCTACTCTTTCGCCGTTACTTAGATCAACATAACTACAGCTAAAATTACCATTACGACTCCATCCGTTCCTATTCTCCCTCCAGCTCCTGTAATGTAAATCTGAATGAAATACCAAAGATATCCTTCGCCCAACAAAATGTAAGTTGAAATGAGTAAAATGACGAGAACGAAAGACAATGAAGTCTCCAGATTCCATCTCAAATACTAACCCTAGCTCTCGAATGCAAAGCTGCCCTCCTGTACAATCCGACACAACCAATACCAAGCACATTACTTCATCATGGTGATCCCTATGCAGCACTGTTGTAACGTTGAAGTTGACGACGAAACCAGTGAATGGGGGTACTGCCGTAACTTCGTTCATAGGTTGTAGCGAGTAAGTGACCTTGATGCACTCTTCTGGTAAACCAAGCTTTTTTGCTGTCTACAAAGACGTTAATATTACTACTTTAGTAAATAACGAATCACTCACATCAGCTGCTATCCACGCGCAAGCAGGCTCCAACGCTAGAATAAGCTTCAGGTAGCGCTCGTAATCGTCATGTCCTTCTTGAGAAAATCGTGGAACAGCCTGCGATGGATCGAACCTCTTCTTGCCATCCTTGCTCATGAGATAGGGGTCACAGTCATCCGAACATTCACCAGCCTAAAAAATGTTAACTCGGGTCCTCAAAGGAATGGCGTGGAGGACTTACGTGAGTTGTGCATCGGTTATAGTAGGTATAGTGCACACTTTTAAAGACGTGGATCCATCCTTGCAGTGCACTATCCGTCCATTCAATCTCCTGCTGAAACAATGTTACGAGGGTAGTTATAAGAGGCCCTCGTAGGTAATCAGGAAGTCCTGTGTTGAGCCACGCCATGTTAAGTCCTTCATAGTCGGTAAAGCGGAGCTCTGTCTGGTCACGATGCAAAGCAACACGAGTGTTCACCACGATATAGTTGTCAACATTTCCTTTATAACCCTTCTCCAACTGCTTTACTACCTTGAATTTTATTAGACATCTATTATCACCAAATAATGATCCAGAAAGTCTTACCGCGCTTTCGAGCTCTTCCCAAGACTTCGGTATAAACGCGTTTGTGGCTCTCTTACGTTCCAGTTCAGTCTCCTCCCATACCTCCTCTCTTGAGGATCCATAGAGCCCGAATCGGTTGTTCTCGTGACCTGGATTATAGTTCGTCGCAATAGTTGCCATCTTGTCGTTGTGGTGTTGAAGAAGTGCGTTGCCCTCGTCCTCTGCATCAATGGTAGCCCGTCGATAATCGGTTCCGTCGTCGATATCTGACAGCGGGCTCATTCCTCTCTCCCACTCGTTCGACAGCAGTCTATTACTGGCACCCCGACCCCCATTCACAGAGTAGCATGAAGCCCAAGCATCTGCATCTCTATCAGACTTAAAAGTGCTAAAGGAACAGCGAGTAAGTATATGACTTGACTGTAACTCATTCGATAAAACTTACTTTGTTGGTATGGAGCCAAAGAAGGTATCCGAGTCCTCGAGGTCGGAGAGATCAACAACAGAGGAGATGTTGAAATATTCGCGAAAAGGCTTGCAGAACATTGCAGATAGGGTGATTGGATATTCCTTACGAAATCGAGCGACAAGTGGGATAAGCGCGGTACGCACGAAATCCGCTACTTTGCCATCTTGAAATGAGGAAATTATCAGCGCTAGTCATTCTTGATTCAGTGAATACGCACATGTAGGGTTCATGATGTGCTCGCATAAGGGCTGGATTTGATCTGCCGGAAGATCCTTTATCCTCGTAACGTTGTCGGAAGCGGCGATAGCCATGAGAAAGTAGATGGTACCTGCGCGACCAAGAGCGGCGTATCGAGTCCCACAGGCGACGTAACCGTCGAACGTCCTCTTTTCCATCCTGTCGCACGGCTTCAATCTTGCCAGTTCTCCTTTCACATGGAAGTCCCAGACCGAGGCCCTATCCGGGTACTTGTGCGTATGTTGTAAGCTGCAATGGAAATCAGCGTAAATGAAAGATAACACTGCAAAGGTCATCAACCAACTTACTCAGCGACTTTGGCAGCTAACTGCATCTGGAAAATGATGTTCCGAAAAGCTTGCACGCGTATTGCGTATTCGCCTCTGTGACATCGTACCGCGGCATTGACTATCGAGTCAGACTCGAACAATCCGTCGTAGCTAACACGAGCGGAGTCAGTGAATGCCGCAATCCACTTCTCCCACTTATCAACACGCTGAAACCCAGCAACAAGGACAGTGATGGCCTCAAGAGTGCCCTGTTGAAGCGCCGGTACTTGCCGACTACTCTGCTCAACCCACTTGTCGTCACCTGGTGCTGGAACACGGGACAAGCCGGTGGCTCGCAAGGCACTCCCAGCGACAACTTTGGCCATAGCTTTCTTGCTTCTCTTCTTGGTCTTCGTGCCTGACCTGTTGCAGGGTGGCTTGGGGGGAAGTGGAGGGAGTGGGGGGTAAATAGGCCGGAAGCGTAAATCGTAGCCCCCGTGATGAGCATACTGTGCGTCGGTTGAAGCAGCGGGGCCATCCGTAGCGGAATTATCGGCAGGATATCGATTGGTATGGGGGGTCGGCGGTGGTGAGCAAGCTTCCTCGCCTGTCGAAAGACGCGTGAAGCTTGACTGCAACGTATCCGTTGGGGTAAGAGGGGGCATGGTCGATGTAAGGGTGGTGCTGACAGAGCCTGTATTTGTGTATTAGTACAGATAGGCAGAAATACCAGATATGAATGACATACCTTGCCAATTCGATATCTTCTGTCGAAGAACTTCCGAGCGCCGTTTCTCATGGGTGTCTTCTTCCAGCCGTCGCTTGCCATTTGCTGTAACCTAGAATACCTCGTATCAGCATTGCGCTCATGTCAATCTTGAAGAATAATTACTTACCGAGCCGGGAGCTGAATCTACTAAAGTCGGCGTAGAGTCGCGCGTTGTTTCTTCTTGCCCAAAGTCGAAGAGACCACCGAAAGTATAAGACCGGGGATAGTCGGGTGCAGAGCGCGATCGAACGCGACGTGGAAGCGGGGCATGGGGACGAGACAAATGCTGTTGGGTTGGAGGGACCTGCTGAGCGACTGGACGAAGGGGGCGAGATCGAGGCCAACGGGGTATGGAGAGAAGAGGGGGGTTCGTGGGTAGCAGAGAAGGAGTAACAGACGGAGAAGGAGAAGGAGAAGGGGACGATGAAGCAGTCTGGCGCGCTTGAATTAGTGTCGCTCGAAGTAGTGTTGTTTGGGGGTGGTTTGGTGGAAGGGAACCCAGAATAAGCTCCAGCTCGGCTTCACTGAGATTGACTGTGGCGGTTGGCATATTAGAAATAACGAAAGTAGAGGAATTAGAGGATTAAGGGATTAAGAAATGGGATAGAGAGCGAGCCAAGGACAATGAAAGACAGTGGGTGCCAACCGCCGACGTGAGGGAAGAAGGGAAACGTTCGCGCTGGCATGGTTCCCTCGTGCGGTCCGGTTTGGCCGTGCATGAGCATGCACGGCCATTCGGTCCGCCACAGTACACTCGCGAACACGCGCCATCGATCCTCTCTCGAGTCTCTGTTTTCCTACTGCCTCCTTCACGTTCTTTGCATAATGTCTCAGCATCTCCTACCATTGCGTAACCTCACGTTAGTTCCCGAGCAGAGCAGGTGGGGCCAGTTCGTCAGAGATGAAACTCTGGACGATCGTGAGGCCAATACGCACCTCGACGTTCCCAGTAATGGGCCAGCAAACTGTTCGTATTGCTTTAAGGGCATATACGCGAAGGGAAATCGGTACTGCATGAAGATTAGGGGATTAGATTTCTGTGTGCGTCACTAAATATATGCTATCGAGGTCGCGAACTGACACTAACTCTAGAATCACAACTGCAACGATTTCTTGCACATGGAAGAATACGGGCGGGTGCACTCTTCATTCTGCACTGCAGATGATCTGGATATCATTGGAGACCGGTACGGGGTCGAGCCAGAAGAACGAAGCAAGTCTTCCTGGCTTGTCTACCTTCTGTTGTCGCATGCGTTCCGAGGCGATACTCCTACAGACCCCAATCGTACTCGTCACTTCAAATTCACTGACTCTCGACGCGGAAGGGAGATTCTTCTACAAGAATCGCGTTATGTGTCTTCTGGCTGTGTGGCACCGGATCTCAGTGACCTCAGGCAATTCTTCGTTGACGCGGTTGAGCATTACCAGTATGGAATCCGTGCGTAACTGCAATTCGATATGATTGACGCAAGACTGACTATGAATTTACAAGAAAACACATTCGATGGATCCCAATCTTCGCCTTGGCGATTGGGATGTCCATTCGATATTTCCAAGCTGAACGCTACCTTTCCCCCCCACGAATATCTCACTGTATCCAAAAAGATCGCCACCTTCGCTCTCGTGCAGATATCCCAGATCTACGACTTCATGAAAGTTAAGTGGGATCTGTTCGAGCCTGCAGACAACGCGTACTTAATCGCCCGAGTCGCGCAGAAAGAGGGAACACTCTGGAAGTACGCGCATACTCAACGAATGGATCTATTCTGTCGCGAGTATATGGCATATCGGTTAGTCGACTTGCCCTTAAGTCCGACAGCCAACAAGTACGCGCGGAGATCAGGTTTTCAGCCACTGTTCATTCGCGGGCCTGATCCCGAACTACTCGACATGAACTGGCTGAGAAGGAGGACCGGGGATTATGCACTTACTCAGACCAACAACCGGCCAGCCATTCATATGGCTGCAACTAGGACCAAGGACTCCTTGCCATCGGCCTCAACGTCTACGTTGGGGCCATCAGTTTCTCAAACTCATTCTCGAACTCATTTCGCTGGCATTCGTTTTCACTCAACTACCCAAACGAACTCGTCTGCGTCTTCACTTCCCTTCCGACATGATGCAGGACAGCATTTTGTCCAAAGCTCAACCTCTCTTCCGTTCGTCGCCTCTGATTCTCAGGCCACCACTCTCGAAATCAAGCCAAAGATTGAGATCAAGAATGAGGATGTTGAACAGGAGGTCCAAGGCGAGACCGAAGTCGTACGGGAGGCATTGAGAGGAGAAGCCACCGTCAATCCGTGGCGAGACGGGTCTTGCGAATCAGAAGTAGATTTATTCGAAGAAAGTGTCGACAACATCAACATTGAAGCATACGAGGAGGATACTGGGAGTGCGTCTGGAATAGGCGATCACGACGGACTTGAGGATGGCAACGAGGTGGCGATGGGAGCAGGGCTGGACTTGATTCACATTACAAACGACATTCACCTCAACGTCAACGGCGACACTTCGGCAGACATTCTTGACAGTCCGAACGGCTTTGAAGAAAACGAGGTTTTGATGGATTTGGTGAGCGGGTCTTCGCGAGAGTCTAACAGCGATGCTACAATGTCTTAGCTATTTTCGCAACTGTATTTTACAAATATCATTTTTTCTGTGCACGTATATGGCTTTTTAATGTTGTGGGGCAAAATTGAGCGTTTGAAATAGCAAAGTGCAAGTGGTTCGTGCCAAGTGTTGCGCGCACATACGACCACGTTGCGAATTGATCAGTCGCTTCCCTGGCTTGTCTCCAAACACCCATCACTGAGATGGCCTCTGTCTGCGTTCTTGAAAAATGCTTATCCCTTACACTGGAGCTGCAATGCGAGGTATGTGTCTTTGTGTATATTCGGTTTATGCTAACTTTACTGCTTTGGTGCCAGATTATTGGACATCTTTCTCTTCCTGCGCTGGCTAAGCTGTTAATGGCACCCGAACCGATGTGTCAACTAGCCTCTGATTTCTGCCTGACATCATGGTTCTTGAAAAACCAAATTGCTATTGACACATCAATGACAATGTCTTTATGGGTGCAGATTTTGGCTTCATCTTCGTGCACAGTGAGAAGACACACTTTGCATAAATACTGGCTGACTTATTCTCAGTAGCTCTGTTGGCAGGGAAGCAAAACAAAGAATGCAAAAAGGCATACACAATGTGCCGGGTGCGAGGAGGACCGCCGGTGAGTATGTGTCTTATCTTTATGTTGGACGTCAAGCTTATTTGGTGTTAAAGATACACAATTCCCCGCTCAAATAAAGCTCCTGTTAACATTCGCTTTGCTCGTCCCCCCTTAAATGCACTGTCAAGGAACGTTCAGGCTGAACGTAACGCACACATACGAGTTGCACCAGATGAACGGCTAACAGTATGTATTGTTGAAGGGTCGACTGAGAGGGCAGTCTTAAACAGGTGCACAAAGTTGGATGTACATGCAAGAGGTCGATTGGAGGCTGCCTGCCAGGAATTTCAGAAGAGAGGATATCGATATGTGTGCGGTAAGTGTTATATGATTATGCGCGAAGGTCTCTAAATCAGCTTCAGCTCGAGTGCAAGAAGGGCCTCTTCCTTGGTCAAACACGTACCAGGTTTGCTTCACATATGGAGGAGAGAATAGTAATCAGGACATTTGCTTGGTAATTGGAACCGAAAAAGAGTGTGAGTGGATGGATGATGGCATATTTGGTTTGGAGAGACTATTAAAGGTATTTGTGCTGTGTGTTCTGAGAGAAACTGAGTTAACAAAATGCTTAGTTCAGTGAATTGGTTGCAACACTGGAAGACCATCCAGACAGAGATGCCTTACTGTCGTAACGACGGACACGGTGGTTTTGTTTTGAACTTGCATTTGCTAGAGTGATTGCTCTGTTTTCTTGCGCTTCTTGCTCAATGATTCTTGTCTGCTGATATGTCCCTATTTTCTTGCTATACAACAGCTTTTTTGTTTATATTCTTAGCAGCAGGCCCGAACACCCTTGGCTTGCTTCTTACCAGCTCAGTGGTAGCGCGATGTTGTGTGCCGAGCAGGCTCCTGCTCGGCACATCTTGACATTCAAGCGGAGCATGAAATATTTGAGGCGGAGTTTGTATTGCGTCAAGGCATTCTTTCCTTCTCATGATGGTTATTGATGAACAACGACGGCGAGAAGACAGAAAGGCCCTGGGGAAAGATCAGTGATAGAAACAGTAGTCAGCAAACAGTTGCAGATAACATGAGCGACAACCCACGCCAGCTCAATTTGGAGGAGTACTCCCTTACAACAACAGGTGTGTGGCGTGTCATTTTGCAGTCTATGGATGTTCTCGTTAATTGAGATGCAGCTCGCTTCTCCCCCCAATCACCCATGCATGAATTTGGCTCAGAATCGACGGAACCTACTACTGATGAGGAAGTTACATTTGTCCCCCGTGAGGGATGGCGACACGAGTATCGATACAGAAGAAGCAAGGCAGCGCAGTGGAATCGAGACCATGGTGATCCAAAGAGACGTGTGGAGCCTGCCTTTGTGGGCGTGGTCACAGCGGGAAACCAGGTTGCTGTTTTTCCTATTGAAGACGAGTGAGTAGAGTATAGTATATTGCTTTGAGCTCATTGCTAACTTATTTTCAAAGATTTCAAGCCTGGAAGATTTACCGCAGTGGAGACGAGTCGTCCATGACCAGGAAAGTCGGTGTGGTTTATGGGGCTATCAGAGGGTGGATTATTTACGACATTATGAGCACATTAGACCATTGAAGCTATGAAGCTATGAATGCATATTGTTTGTTAGTCTACAATTTTCTTTGGTGAGAAATGCATCGAAGAAATGATCCTGTCCATAAACACGTGATGCAAAACCTCTCAAACTGTACCACAACGCCGCGCTGTCAGGCTTCTGCTGCTCATTAACTAAACGCTGGTTCCTTGGTGCATTTTCATGGCTAAAGAACAAAAAACTGGGGGCAAACGGGGTCCCAAATCTACTTGGCAGGAAGAAGAGCTTGCCTTTTTTCAGGCTAACCGGCAGAGCTTCCTGTCAACTCCGTCAAGCAAGCAGGCAAATGATTTCTGGCCACGTCTATACAAGGACTACTGGGACAGATTTCCAGGCAAGCTTAGCGGGGAGAGCAACACTGAGGAGGAACAGGAGGCTATTAACGCGCTTGTTGGCGAGAAGAATAAGGTGTGTAGTACAGTTATAATTTCTATGCTCAGTAGCTAAACTCTACCGCACAGAAAATTAAAACTTGGTTCCGAAATCACTTCAAGAAGGCAGAAAAGACAGAGGATGTATTTGCTCCCTTTATTCACGCCCTCCAGCAAGACTGCATACGACCGAAGCCGAAACGATTGCGTCAAGTGCATGCATTTCAAAAACATCCGGACTATAAGCCCAAAGTTGTACACGCCTTTGAGACTCAATGGACCGATGCCAAAGAAGAAGACGGAGATTTGAAACATATCAAGTTCCGCTATGATCTTGCAAAGAATATGATGAAGAACGAGCTAAAGGGTGACAAGACTCTCGAGCAGAAACTCAAAGACTTTATTGAGGAGGAGTACGAGGAGTGCTTGGAGGATTGGCGGCTAGGTCAGGTCTTTGAGCCTGCAACTGACCCAGAGTCGATAAACGAGTGAGTTGTACTGGTCTTTAACAGCAAAGATTCAAATGCTAATGAAAGACAAATGTATAGAGCTCGTCGACGTCTTGCAGAGGTAGTTCAGCCCCTGCTTGAAAGACTGGCCAAGTATACGCAAATGAGCTTCTGCTTACTTGCTGGCGCTCCTCCTACTCCTGGAGTCAACGATAAGTATACTGTCAGAACGTGAGTGTAAAACCCGCTAGTCTATGACGTTCAAAATACTGATACATTGCACAAGGGTTCACTACGGCATGACAAAGGAAGAAGTGCCACGTACATGGAATGAGTTTGACAAAGAAGGCTGGAATACTGTAATAATTCAGCGCTGGATGTCCTTTTTAAACTATACTAGTGCGTCTTCACTTATACCGGCCGAGATATTGAAGTATTGATTAAAAGATATATGTAACAGGAGAAAATCCAGTAATTGAGAGGCGCCCCGAGACTTTGGCTACACCAGCTCCCCCAGCTTCTTTAACGCCAACGGCAACCAGCAATACAACAGTACCAACCTTCATTCCACAAGTAGCCACCAGCAGCAGCCAGAGCTCTCTTGAACACATAGAGAACGTAAACAATAACAATATATTGTGCGAAACTTTCCCGAATAACGACGCTCAAGAACTGGCTGAATTCAACATGAATCTTGACACTCCTATGCCCCCAAATTCAATTCCACACGTACTACAACGCTCACTTCCTGTTCTTCCTGAGTTTGAGGAAATACACGTTCTTGGACTGGAAAAGGGGAACGGAGATTATCTTCATCGCAACTTCAATGTGTTAAGTGGACCCTTGGAAAGAGAGTTGCGACGAGGAGACTTGTGGAAGCTGTTGGTATGGCGATGGGGAGAATACGAGGAAGTATGTATCCTTCAAGATGCTGAACTGCTGGTACGTCAATAATATTCATCATATGTATGTACGCTATTAACATTCACTACAGAATTCGCCAAAGTCCCTCAGACCCAATGGTTTCGAGTGGTACTTTAAAAATGCTCGTGGTACACGTGGTGCTCTTGATGTGCCACCTGGTGTTGAGTTACCAAGTATTGGGCTGCAATGGTGGCAATGGTGGACAAGCATGAGCCCACCTTCAAGATCGCAGGATAGCCAAGGCTATGTCTGTGGGCGGGAAAGCGACATAGACTGGAATGGGTACTATTATAACGGCAACAATGGCTTGACACTTGTATTGACAGCATTGCAATGGTGGAGAGACCTTATCAGTAATGGAGGTGACGATGATAAAAACGTTGCCGAATGGGAATGTGCAGTTGACGATGTTCTATGGGTCATTGAGAATATGAAGATTTCGCTTCAGTAAGTGTTCTGACTCTATTGAAGCATAGCATTATTGACAAAGGAATTACATAGAAGAAGAAAAAGGCGTCCTAATGGATCCGATAGCTCCGATGAATCCGACAACAACAGAAGTACACTTGACGGCCATGTGTCAAAGCGGCAAAGAATTGCATATTCCCCTCCTCCTTCAGCCGCTAATCTGATTGGGAAAGAGTTGATGGACGAGATTATTGAGGCCTTTCCAGAGGATGCTTTGCGGCAACAAGAGATAGCGCGTATTGGAGAACTGGGAGAATACGAAGTTTCGCGGCTGAGTAACATTGCTCGCAACAGTATTGCGGGGTTGGCTCTCGGACTTGATCTGTGTCCATCTGCTTTGGGGTATCGGGAAAAATCGGGTGAGGAGGATGGCAGGTCAGGTGATGGGGCATCCAAAAAAGGACGGAAGACTAAGGCACCAAAAGAGTCTCGACCGCCAAGCACCCCTAAATTGCCACGTTCAACCCGTTCAAGTGCTCGTAACGTAAATTCAGCCGCCTCTTCCTCTGTTGCATCCACTAGAAGTAGTACACGTAGGCCACCAGCATCTGTAGGATAACCGACTGTTTATTATGTTTTTAATGGGCATTTAATTGATGCAGAATTTGTAATAAAACAAAATTAAATGTAAACTTCCAATTAAGGAATAAAGGAACCTTGATATACCATGGAATACTTGGTTTTGGAGTGAGTCGTGCAGAGATTCTATACAGAACAAAGTAGAAGAGCTTTGGATTACACGTGGTTATGATTTTCACGTGGAGAATACATGACGCAAACACTGAGTCATAACAGATTCTATATAGAATGGAGGCTGAAGTAATTACACGTGCTAGAGATATGACACATGAAGAATGACTACAATGCACAATAGAAAACGGGGATAGATATCAAAAGAAATGTAGATAAGATAAAAACATGAGTCATTGTAGTTAAATGATGGGAGGCAATCATATCTCCCCATATGGAACACACCAAAGCGCACCTGGAGGGGCGGGAACCAGGATGACTAAGCTTTTCTGCCGAGCCCACGGCATCTACCCTATATTTAAAAGTCCGCCAGCAGACAAGAAGGCCCATGTTCCCTTGTAGTGGTTACCTTAGATTAATAGATTACACAGGCGATGACAACCTACGTTTAATCTATTAAAACTACATTATGGGCTGTTGCCAGTACTGAACTAATCCAGGCATGTAGACGAGGCGTACGGCCTCCCATGTTCGTAATCGCGCTTGCATGACACTGCGCTGTTCTGCTATACCTGCCTCCTGTCGGGCGGTAGAATTGTTCGCAGTCGAACTGACCGCAGCTCTCAACTTCCGCCTTAATATAGTTATATTAGTATAAGGATTTTATAAGTTAGTGAATACGTACTGTAGTTCTTCAATCTCAAGCCCTGCAACCAGAAATGCTGAGGGCCCTGTTTCGTGGAGAATCACAGCGCCCCCCATCCTATCGCGCGCCTCAACATCGGCCAATGCTTTCTTCGCTTCGGCGACAGAGATTTCTATACACCATGGTCAATTCGTTGGCTACCCTTTTTGTTAAGAGACAACCCACCTGCGTTCTTGATTTCGTACGGGTCCGCCGCCGCTTTGTACTTAGGATACGACGTGTGCTCCCAGACATTGCACATGTCTTCCCACGTAGACGTCAGCTCCATCCCAGTGACCTCCGTCAAGCCACGATGGGCCTCGGTTTGAATGTTGCGATCTGCAACTGCAGCTTTATATTTCCGCATCAGTATCTTCCCTGAGTTCTGTATCAGCCTTTACGAAGGATATCCATAGAGCATCTGACTTACCGTGTGATGCATACTTCATCCAGTTCCAGAAACCAAAATTATCCTCCAGCGTTAATGCACGGGTTCCAGGCCCCATTGTCTTAGTCGATCCTCCAAGAGCATTGTGGGCTGCCCACAAGCGCTCCTGATCTTCACAATCACATTGCCCGATTCCTAAAATGAGATTACAAGAGAACTCGTGGTGCGCCTCTTGGTCGTGCGCTGGTTCGTGGAACTTTCCAACGGCTGGATCGAGTTCGCAATCGTCGTTGGGCTGGATGTCTTCTGGCCACCCCTGTATCCTAGACTTTAAGTTCTTGAAATATTGACAGGATACGTCATAGCCTACGATGATCCGACGAAGTCCTCGATAGGCCTTAAGTCCAGATCCAGCAATGTAGTCCATGTTCGAATACCTTAGAGAAAGAGTTTAGTATCGTTAAAGCCCATATTATTTCTATAGAACATACCTCTCCCCTTTCTGTAGATTCCCGATGCCATTTGCAAGCCACATCTCTGAAACGGCGCACGAGATTGCCCCTACGCCCGTATAGCGCAGGCCTTTAGAGAAACGGGTGCTGGCTTTGGCAAGTGCTGCAAAACCAACACACGTACTTATCTACAACGCAATGGTCAGTATGAGAACACACAAGGCTTTGGCACGCTTACATCGTCGTCCGTCGTGTGCGAGAGAACAAACTTGTCGTAGTCAGTTTTCCGCACGAAGTAGGCCCATCCGTCGCCATACAGAGGATCCTGCGAGTAGGAGGAGACAAGTTGCTGTTTTAAACGAAAATTTGCGTCCATTGAAACGACGAGCGCGTAGAGGAAACTAATGTGGGGTAAGCTCTTGCATTTAGTTGATAATCAAGCCACTCACGCATCTTCTTCAGGCGCGTCTTCCCATCCAGCGGTTAGATTGATGCCTGGCCACGGGCAGGATGGACACTTCACAGCCAGCTCTCCTTGAGCGGTTCCTGCAATCCCATCAACAGCGTGCCCCCGACCTGCGCGCTTCAGGCGCTTGAGCTGTCTCCACTGGTTCAACATTCGCATGAGCCCTTTGTATCGATCTTTGGGCACCGCAAGTCCCGTGTTGTCAGACATGCGTTCAAGAGCCCGATAGAAATCGTACACCGAGGCTTTGGAAGTGAGAGATAGCAAATGAAGAAATCGAAGCAGAGGAAAGGTCGCTGCAGTACGAGGCGATACAGGCGTGGATGGATATAAGCCACGTCTCAGGAGCTGCTGGTAAAGGGGACGCTGGCGAGAGCAGCCGCAGTAATTAATTCTGACGCGATGAATCCCGGTAGTATCCAGCACGAGGAAGCTCTCATGAGCTGGCAAAGCGTTCGTGCACTTCGATCCGGTGTGGTTCAGCTGGATAACAAGACCAATGTCTCTCAAAGAAATCTTCTCAAAATAGATTCCATTCCATTTCTAATCGGTGGTCAATTGCAGTACTAAGCAGGAAAATAAAGAGTCGCACCTCGATTGTATGGAAGGGAGTTCGCAAGTGCCGTCGCCTCATGCAATTCGCACAAGTAAGCTCTCCTAGCATACATGTAGTGCACCTATACAGCCCTGTATCTTCGGTCCCATCTCCTGCTTGTTTGCGCTTCCTCCCGGCTTGACAATCTCCACAGTCGTTAACCCCCGACATATGTATAAAATCTCCACGCCCGTCGTGCCAAAGCATTTCGTCCAAGTATAAAGAAGCGTATTGCCCCTGCCAGAAGACGCTTGGCCGCTCCTAATTTTTCCGTCAGCGATAATTACAGTCAAATAGTCAGAAATCAACGCACCGAAGCAACGCTTCGTTTGACTCTCTTCCTTTTTAGCACCGGCACGCTAGCATCATCTCCCTTAAAAACATCCTGCTCCAGGCACTCATCGTAAAGGCCTCCGTCATCGTCCAAGGCATATTCTGTATCATCTTGGGCGAGAGCCCATGAAGTATGGGGGTTCAGGCGAGTGAGGCCACGGTCCTCCTGACGTGCTCTTGGGAGCGGATACCCTCTCGAGCTGATATTCCCAGACCTATATTTGACAGAATCGTAGTCATCGTGGGCAGATACGCGGATGTGGGCAGGCCGGCGACTAGCCATAATGATGGAGGACAAGAGGATGGGCAAACGAAGTCACGTGAAAATCCCGTGAATGTAAACGCCAAACTCTGCGACGCCACAGACACGCCAACTCAATACCCGCCACCATGACCACGCCAGGTATGTTCTCTTCATCAAAATTCGCCTTTTATTTTTCTTTCTATAAGCAGCTATCTTCGCGTTGATGAGTTGAAGGCTGCTTCCTGAAAGACTTGTGCGATATTCGGGCACGGAAATCGCCTTGCGATTCAGCGACGCGCCTTTAACAAATCGACGCGTCGATAGCCTGTAAATTGTATGACGTGCTCGCTGCACAGACAGCCAATACCGACAAGTAAAGGCCGGGCAAGGCAGCGAACACTCGTTTTATACCCCACCCAACGCCACATTTGTGAATGCGCCCTGACCCATTCCCTACAGAAACCCCACAAGCCCCCATCAAGTCAGCATCTATTCAGGTATGTTACCCACCTCCCTATTATGCTCGCATTCTCACTTTCATTTCCAGTCTAGCTCTGGTGCCTGCTACAAGGCTTATTTCGCGTCTCCCCCGACTTCTTTTCGTGATATGCTTCACGACGCGGTGCTGAACGAAACCAATGCCACTGAAGATGAAGACGAAGAAAACGACCCCTATATATTCTCCTCCCCTTTAACAACACCCCCAGACTCACCCCCACCAACTCGAAGCCCCTCCCCTGTCCCTTCTACCGCTGCTTCTGGTGATGGCCCAGCACAGTCCAAAAGCCGCAAGACCAAGCGCAACAAGGCCAAGAGCAAAGAGTTACGCAAGCGAAAGAGGCTGGAGGAATCGACGACCTTAGATCCGAAAAAAGGGCGACCCGCTGTAGCTCAGAACTACGTTGTGAACGCGCAAGCCCTTGACGACCATCTACTAGAGAGCTCGAAGCTCCGGGTAGCCCAGGGAGCATATGTGGGCATTCGCGATGGCAACGCCGACCAAAACAAGCGTACCGTTGAAGAGCTAGTGGATGCAGAAGGGCCCTACCGCATGTTCTACCATGCGTGGGATGGAAAGTAAGTGCGACCGCATACGCAGCACCCATCCACTAACCAGTTTTATTAGGCAAACGTACCTTATCCTCGACAACAAAACCGGACGCGTGATGTGTGTTCTTGCATGTCCTCCTGACGACCCGACCTGGAAAGACACACATGCAGCTGCCTCCGACTATCTGAAGGAAAATGGGCCCAAATGCTCATATCCTACGCGCAAGGACAAGGACACCGGGGAAATCAAGATACCACGACGCGGTGACTTCGGCGCTCTCTCTTGTGGTATTTCGCACGGAGGTGGCCAGACGGTATGTGCGACCCGCCCCCTGTACAAATTACACACTTAATATTAAGTAGGAACCGAAAAATCTCAAGTACAAGACGAAGAAAAATGCCAAGGTTCTTGAAGGCATGAAAGACCACTGGGCATTCAAGAGGATTGCCGGGCATGGGTCTAGTGAGTTAAATTGTTGTAATCTTACTCTCTCCCTCTCTCTCTAATGTTATTGCAGGCCTCATGCTTACTTGGGCCCCCAAGATGCATCATATGTATTCGGAAATGATGCGTAAACTGCTCGCTTTCAATACTAAGCTCAAGCGACCATTCCCCAACAGCGTCTTCGCCAATTTTACGGCGAATTTTGGACCAGAAACCGTTTGCTACGACCACAAGGACAGTGGGAATCTCCCCTGCGGCTGGTGCGTGATAACGGCGCTAGGCGAATTCGATTACAAGAGAGGTGGCCATCTAGTTCTGTGGGATCTCAACATGGTCATAGAGTTCCCCCCAGGCTGCAGCATTATGATACCTTCTGCAATCATGCGCCATTCGAATACTTGCATTCGACCTGGCGAATTACGATATTCGTTTACTCAGTACTCAGCAGGCGGACTCTTTCGATTCGTAGATTATAATTTTCAGCTAGACGAAGATTACTGGGGAGGACTAAAGGGGGAGGCATTGAAAGAAGCCCTGAAACATCGTTCAAGTCGCCGCCGAGAGGCATTTACTGTATTTTCTAGTGTAGATGAGCTCCTTAGTTCTGTTTAGCAATAGATTTGTATTAGCAGAAACAAAGCTCCCATGGACTTGAAACTACTGTGCGCGAAAACGCTGCTCTGACTGAACGCGCCAAATTACCTTGCAAGCAAACTATCCTTAAACTTTCAGAAGCTCAAGCCTGCTAGACTTAAGAATGTATCCTAGATTGTAATAAGATGCAAGTATTCATATCAGACTACAGCGAGTAAGGCTTGTTCCCTGGTGGAAGCGATGGTGGTGAAAAAATGTTGACCGAACAGTAACTAGTGACTGCTCAGATCAACGAAGATGCACAAAGATGTGCGATGTGCATAATATCACACAAAGGTTCTTCATGACCATGCGCTTCCGCTTTAGTTTATCGGCTAACGTTCTTGACTTCCTGTTTGTCTACTTGCGCAAAGGGCATTTTTGCGTTCGGCCGCGAATGGTATCTGGGGTCGAACAAAGTAACTTAAAGCTTCAAGAGATCGATATTCGTACAACATTGCTTGACAACACTTGCATTCCTCAAAACAATACACGTCTACAGAAATCCCCTTTGAACTTCCATAGAGCTATGGCTTCTAATTCATCTATCTACCTGTTTTCCTTACAGCGTCTTCAGTAGTTTGAAATAGGATACTCGTGATCGCTTACTAGTCTCTAAGAAACGTCTGCGGTCCTTCGCTTTTCGCCTAAGCCCACTATGCACTGAACGCTAATGCTTGTATTATTTGTTTACATCTTCGGTCTTTCAAGCCCCTCGGAAACGTCTAATCCCAGCTAGTATAGCGAGCAACGGTATAGCTCTGAGTTCGGGGACTCAGGCTAACATTAGGGGCGGCTTCAAATTCGTCAAGGGGTACCCCTTGGCCAAATTGCAGAATCAGCGAATTTAGGGCAGGCACAACTTGCGCCAGGCTATCTCCTGCGGTACGTTATAACGCCCTTTGGACTTCAGATATGCGCTTAGGACAGTATGAATTCCTTAATTTATGATTGTCTTTAGTTTACGATAGAGTTAGGTTTACAATGGTTCATGCAGTTCAGATATTGGGCATTCCAGTATTTATAGGACAGGTTCATCTAATAATACAAGCCCGCTACTACCGCCTGTGTATCGTTTATCAAGTATGCATCTGGCCAAACAGCCCCGCTAAGTTATCGTGCTCTTCATTCTGTGGCCTCTGAAGGACAGGATCCAACGGGTCGTCATAAGGACCCTCCGTAATAGGGACTCGCTCTACTTCGTGGGAATTCCAATGGTCAACGTAGTACTTGTAAGCATCAGACCAGGTCTTGAAAAATTTGTGGTGGCAATTGCTGATATTCCTGACTAACGGCTCGACTGTTTTCCTTAGAGGTGGTCAGCTGGAACGACTCAAAGTAAAGGCTAAAGGGGGCGTACCAGGTGAAGAACAAACCAACGTCCTGCCCCACAATGACAACATATGTTTTAACATTGCCTCGAGTGGTAGGCGGTCTAGCTAACTCGTTGGGGTGGGGTACGCGAGGTTGACGTGGTTCCGGCGGGCGCGCATTGGCGCTCGCACTAGCATTTGCTGCACGAGGGAGACCTGGAGAGTCTGGCGAAGACAAAGGCTTCTTGAATGGTTGCTGAGGCTTCTTTGCTTTGTATCCTGCAGTACTGACATACGAGAACGCACTTTGACCGCCCACAGACGAACGTGAAGAGGCCCCAGGGGAGTCAGGCGGGCGTTCAGCGGAGGCAGGAACTCGTGTGCGCTGTGGTCGAATCGGCGAATGAAAGGTTGTAGTGGTGGTGGTGGTGATACGCATGGGCTCTGTTACAGTTGTCGTGGACGTGGTAGAAGAGACGACTGCGGAACGAGAATCAATAAGGAGTACAATAGCTGCAAAACAACTTACATGTCCCATCGTCAACCTCTTCGCTGTAGGCCTCACTGCCGTAGACTGAGGGCTCGTCGTCGTCAGGCATTGTTGTCACCATGAGAGTGGGGGTCTAGTAAATTGTTCTGGACCTGCAGAAACGGGGTTTATAAGAGAAAACGGCACTAAAAGTTCCGCCCTATAAATTTCCCACCGTGACTGGTCACGTTGCCCTGGCTATCTCCTGACTCCTACCAGCCACGTCGCAACCCTCTTTTGCTTGTCGAAAGTCATACTGCCTTGCGAAAATCTTGCTTCTAAAAAAGCCGACGTCAAAGAGGAACTACCGCTGACGTGAATATAGTACCTGCGCAGAGCACTTTGAGTTCAACGTACACCAGGTACTTGTATATGAGCCCAGGAGAAGTCCAGGAATATTGATACCATCTATCGTGACCAGAATCCAGATAGCAAAATGCCTAATCCAGGGAAGTTCAAAGGCATGCGAAAGGAGTTTTTAACTCAACAGCTGCCGTTGTTCGCTGAAGCCGCGCGGAATGTGAGTCAAACTCAGTGCATGTGCGTGTCTTTGTTTTAATAAGCATCCAGGGAACCAGGAGAGATTGTGTCGTAGGCATAATACGACGTTTCCTGAATAGATTTCCGCTGGACTTAGGAGATGAGGAGCCAGATATCAGGTTTTTAATAGACCTCGACGACGATAGACCGCTTCCAGAGCCAAAAGTACCTGCCCCAGAGGAGATGCCAGAGTTAACAGTCGAACAGTATGCTGGAATGGTGGAAGCAACGATAAAGCTCGCAGACGACATGAAGGCGAAAGGTGCAGTGAGTGACCGTGATTCCAGCGTGATGGCTAGTCATGTGCTCACGTTATTCTCTTCCCCCACCAGCAAATCACCCGCTGGCTTTGCTATCACCACGGAAAGCGGATGTCCTCTACAAAGGCAATCTTCCAGGAAGGATCGAAGGACCCGTACGGGCGTCTACTGCAACAGCTGGTCGGCGATGCAGGTCCCAAGCCTGTAAAGCAGACAGCAATCAATATGTGGTGCAAGACGAAAGAGGACAGCACGTATATCAACAAGCTCACCACAGACAGAATGAAGAGCGAGAACTTGCCCAAGAAATTCCGGGCTGCTACGCGATTGAAGATAGTGCACGAAATCTTCGAGCAGAAGTGTGCAACGGATCCGACTTTCAAAGATCGCTGGGAGCAGATGACGGTGGACGATTGCAATGCTCGAACAGCCGTATGGGAGGCCAAAACGAGTGAGGAGGCGCTTAGTACTCCAGAAAGCTATCAAAAGTACGTGACCTTCTTCTTTTGCGGCTTGCAATTGCGCTAACTGCCTCTCATAGATGCATTGATTCGCTTGAATCCTTTTTCCAACCGATTCTTGACGGCGTCTGTGCACTTACTGGTGGGACCATATCGCTTATCTGGGGTGGGCCTGAGCCTAAGGATCAAGGTCATTTAAACATCGTTCAGTGAGTATACTTCACTACTTGGGAGGAGAGCCACAAAACTGATATTCTATGTAGTTGTCACTCTGGAAGGACACTTCCAAGAGGTGGCCTCAAGGGTCAAAATTTTAGCGAAGCTGAAACTGCTATCTGGGAAAAGCAGGTCATCCCAGCGTATGGGAATTTCCTTCGGAAATGTTTTAGTGCGTGCTCGGACAGTTACGTGATAATCTACGCGTTCTAACTATATCATTAGCTGCTACAGATTGCCAGAATCGCTCCTATAAACCAGCCGATGGTCTCGACTCCTCATACGCTTCGGCGGGAGGATTATTGTCCAGCAGGACCGCCGCGAATCCTTCGTCTTCCAATACATCTATTGTGGCTGGG
>Ga0247730_1000620_pt1 | contig 24214 bp, 22 predicted proteins | sample UWRJL073202C2_FD_180959 | JGI IMG/M metagenome (GOLD analysis project Ga0247730, IMG submission 180959) | Plant litter microbial communities from Arlington Agricultural Research Station in Wisconsin, United States - UWRJ-L073-202C-2 | ecosystem: Environmental > Terrestrial > Plant litter >... | reverse complement strand
AGGCACGAGGTGCAGACGTTCACGCGCTGCGGCGTTCCCTTGATGACAGCGCGCACGCGCTGGATGTTGGGATCGAAACGACGCTTCGTGCGTCGGTGCGAGTGGGAGACGTTGTGGCCGAAGCCGGGTCCCTTGCCGCACACATCACAGACCGCAGCCATGGCGAACTCCTGTTGATCGAACTACTTGAACGTTTGGGGGTCGTCCCGACCGAGGCCAGCGGACAACCGCTCAAGAATAGCCGACGACCCGACGCCGAAGCGAATCAGCCCGTCGGGTCCGTCGCGCGGGGGGTGCTGGGCGATAGCCTCGCCCCATGGGCCTCACCCTCAACACCGCGGCATTCCGCGCGTGGACGCAGCTGTGCGCCGGGGCCCTCTCGTCGGCGCGGGCCGAGATCGACGCCCTCAACGTGTTCCCGGTCCCCGACAGCGACACGGGCACCAACGCCTACCTGACGTTCGTCTCCGGGGCCGACGCGGTCGACGCGCTGGCGGCCGACGCCGGCTTCGACGAGCTGGTCCGGGCCTACGTCGACGGGCTGCTCACCGGCGCGAAGGGCAACACCGGCGTGATCCTCTCGCAGCTGGTACGGGCCTGCCTGGGGGGTCTGTCGACCGAGCGCGAGGTCAGCGCGGCCGACGTCGCGCGGGCGTTCGTCGCGGCGTCCGACGCCGCGTGGGCCGCCGTGGGCGCGCCGGTCGAGGGCACGATCCTGTCGGTGGCCAAGGCGGCTGCGGTGGGCGCGACGACGGCCGCGGAGGCGGGCGTCGACGGGCGCACGGTGTTCGCGCGCGCGGCGCGCGCGGCCCGCGACGCACTGGCCCGGACGCCCGAGCAGATGGCGCTCCTCCAGCGCGCGGGCGTGGTCGACGCGGGCGGTCGCGCGCTCGTCGTGGTGCTCGACGCCACCGAGCAGGCGCTCACGGGACGCATCCCGCAGCAGGTCGCGGCCCACGTCCCCCAGCCGTTGCAGCTGGCTGGCGACGACCTCAGCGCCGACGGCCCGTCGTACGAGGTGATGTTCCTGCTCGAGGCCGACGCCGACCGCATCCCGGCCCTGCGGTCCGCGCTGCTGCCGCTCGGCGACTCGCTGGTCGTGGTCGGCGGCGACCGCCTCTGGAACGTGCACGTCCACGTCGACGACGTGGGGGCCGCGATCGAGGTCGGGATCGCCGCGGGGCGTCCGTACCGGATCGCCGTGACGCACTTCGCCGACCAGGTCGCCAGCCGGCCACGGACGGGTCGCGTCGTGATCGCTGCGACGACCGGCACCGGGCTCACCGCACTGTGCAAGGAGGCCGGCGCGCAGACGCTCGAGTTCACCCGCGAGCGTCCGCTGACGGTCGCCGAGATGGGCGCGTCCCTGCGCGACGCCGGTGCCGGCGAGATTATCGTGCTGCCCAACAACAACCGGTACATCCGGCAGTTCGAGGCGGCGGCGCAGGCCGCCCGGCAGGACGGCATCCGCGTCGCGGTCATCCCGACCCATGCGCAGGTGCAGGGGCTCGCGGCCCTGGCGGTGCACGATCCCGGCCTGGCGTTCGACGAGGTCGTGGTCATGATGTCGAGCGCCGCCGCGCACACGCAGCACGGTGCCGTCACGCTCGCGACCGAGCCCGGCATGACGATGGTCGGTCCGGTCGGGCGCGGCGACGTCCTGGGCGTCGTCACGGGCGACTTCGCGGTCGTCGGCGACGACGTGCTGACGGTCGCGCGCGAGGTCATCGACCGCATCTTGGCGCCGGCCGGCGAGATGGTCACGGTGGTGCTCGGCGAGGGCTCCGACCCTGCGTACGAGGAGGCCATCGGCCGGTACCTGCGCGGGTCGCGGCCCGACGTCGACCTCGTCGTGTACGACGGCGGCCAGGAGAACTATCCGCTGTTCATCGCGGTCGAGTGATGGTCGATCTCACCACCCGGCTGGTCAACGTCCTCGGCGACAAGACCGCGTCGTCCCTCGACAAGGCGTTCGGCATGCGCGTCGTCGACGACCTGCTGCGGCACTACCCGCGCCGCTACGCCGAGCTCGGCCGGGCCACCGACCTGTCGGCCCTGCAGGTCGGGCAGCACGTCACGGTGATGGCGACGATCGTGGAGGCCAAGAACTACTCGTTCGGCCCCGGCGGCAAGCGCACGCGCACCGAGGTGGTCGTGACGGACGGCAGCGGCGGGCGGCTGTCGCTGACGTTCTTCCAGCAGCGCTGGCTCCAGGAGCGCATGCAGTCCGGACGGATGGGCCTGTTCTCGGGCGTGGTCGGGGCCTTCAACGGCCGGCTGCAGCTGACGCACCCCGACTACGACCTCATCGACGACGAGGGGGGCGCCGCCGAGTCGCGGCTGGCGCGGGGCATCATCCCGATCTACCGGGCGACCGCCAAGATCTCGACGTGGACGCTGGAGGGCTGCATCGCGATGGTGCTCGACATGCTCGACGCACCGCCCGACCCGCTGCCCGACGAGGTCCGGGCCGCCCGTGGGCTGCCCGGCGCGGCCGCGGCGTTCGAGAGCATCCACCGCCCGCACGGCATGGGCGAGGCCATGACGGCGCGTCAACGGTTCCGGTTCGAGGAGGCCTTCGTCGTCCAGACCGTCTTCGCCCAGCGTCGCAGCGCCCTCGAGCACGAGCGTGCGGCGGCCCGGCCGCCGATCGACGACGGGCTGCGCGAGCGCTTCGAGCAGCAGCTGCCGTTCACCCTGACGGACGGGCAGCGGGCCGTCGTGGGGGAGGTGTCGGCGGACCTGGCCCGGACCCGTCCCATGCACCGGCTGCTGCAGGGCGAGGTCGGATCGGGCAAGACGATCGTCGCCCTGCTGTCGATGCTGCAGGTCGTCGACGCGGGAGCGCAGACCGCCCTGCTGGCACCCACCGAGGTGCTCGCGTCCCAGCACTACCGCGCCATCACGGCGATGCTGGGCGACCTGGCCAAGGGGGGCATGCTGGGCGCCGCCGACGCCGCGACGCGGGTGCGGCTGCTCACCGGGTCCATGGGCGCGAAGGCGCGCACCGCGTCCCTGCTCGACGCCGCCTCGGGCGAGGCCGGCATCGTCATCGGCACCCACGCGCTGATCCAGGACCACGTGCAGTTCGCGGAGCTGGGCCTGCTGGTCGTCGACGAGCAGCACCGGTTCGGCGTCGAGCAGCGCGCCGCCCTGGTCGACCGGGCCGACGTCAAGCCGCACGTGCTGGTCATGACGGCGACCCCGATACCGCGCACCATCGCGATGACCGTGTTCGGTGATCTCGAGGTGTCGACGCTCCGCGAGCTGCCGGCCGGACGACAGCCCATCCAGACGACCGTCGTGCCCGCCGCCGAGCGTCCCGCATGGCTCGAGCGCGGCTGGCAGCGGGTGCGCGAGGAGGTCGGCAAGGGACGTCAGGCCTACGTTGTCGTGTCGCGCATCGGCTCCGACGACGACGACGGCAGCAACGAGACCAGCTCGCTGGTCGAGCTGCACGAGGAGCTCGTCGGCGGTCAGCTGCACGGCCTGCGGGTCGGTGCGCTGCACGGACGCATGACACCCGACGACAAGGACGCCACCATGAACGCCTTCGCGGCCGGTGACCTCGACGTCCTGGTGGCCACGACCGTCGTCGAGGTCGGCGTCGACGTCCCCAACGCCACGGTCATGGTCATCATGGACGCCGACCGGTTCGGGATGTCCCAGCTGCACCAGCTGCGTGGGCGCGTCGGCCGTGGCTCCGAGGCCGGCCTGTGCCTGCTGGTCACCGGCAGCGAGGCCGACTCGCCGGCCCGCGAGCGGCTGGACGCCGTCGCGTCCACCACCGACGGCTTCGAGCTGTCGCGTCTGGACGTCGAGCTGCGTCGTGAGGGCGACGTGCTCGGAGCGGCGCAGTCCGGCGTCCGGTCGAGCCTGCGGCTGCTGTCGGTCGTCAAGGACGGCGACGTCATCGACGACGCCCGCTCGGCCGCCGACGCCCTGGTGCTCGCCGATCCGACGCTGGCAGGACACCCGGCCCTGGCGGCCGCGGTGCACGACCTCGAGCACTCCGAGCAGGCCGACTACCTGGAGCGGACATGACCCGCATCATCGCCGGGACGTACGGTGGACGCCGCATCCTGACGCCGAAGGGCGACGGCACCCGGCCGACGTCCGACCGGGTGCGCGAGGCGATGTTCTCGTCGCTGGAGTCCGAGCTCGGCGGCTTCGAGGACCTGCACGTCCTCGACCTGTTCGCCGGGTCCGGGGCGCTGGGTCTCGAGACGATGTCGCGGGGTGCGCAGCACGTGCAGTTCGTCGAGTCCGACGGACGCGCCGCGGCTGTCGTGCGGGCCAACGTCCGCGAGCTCGGCATCGCACGCGCCGCCGTCGCGCGGACTACGGCCCAGGCCTTCCTGGCGCACCCGCACGACCCCCGCTTCGACCTGGTGTTCGTCGACCCGCCGTACGCGATGGACACCGCCGAGGTGGCCGGCCTGGTCCGCCGACTCAGCGAGTCGTCGGCGCCGGACGCGCTCTACGTCGTCGAGCGCGCCACCCGCGACCCCTTCGAGTGGCCTGCCGGCGTCGAGGGCTTGCGGAGCAGGAAGTACGGGGAGACGACGCTGTGGTTCGGACGCCCTGCGGTACGGTCGCTGACATGACGAAGGTCGTGTGCCCCGGTTCGTTCGATCCCGTGACCAACGGTCACCTCGACATCATCGAGAGGTCGGCCCGGCTGTTCGACGAGGTCGTCGTGGCGGTGCTCGTCAACGAGAACAAGCGAGGCCTGTTCACGATCGACGAGCGTCTCGACCTGCTGACCGAGGCGACCAAGCACCTGCCCAACGTCTCGACGGCGTCCTTCACGGGTCTGCTGGTCGACTTCTGCACCGGCCACCACGTCGATGCGATCGTCAAGGGGCTGCGCGCCGTCACCGACTTCGACTACGAGCTGCAGATGGCGCAGATGAACGGCAGCCTGACCGAGGTCGACACGGTGTTCATCCCGACCTCGCCGGAGTACTCGTTCCTGGCGTCCAGCCTCGTCAAGGAGGTCGCCAAGCACGGAGGCGACGTCTCCGGCCTGATCCCCGGGTTCGTCAACGACGAGCTCAAGGCCAAGTTCGCCTGAGGCCGACGGAGTCGTGACGTCGCCGGATGCCTTCGAGGCGGAGCGCCCACGGCTGACCGCGATCGCCACCCGCGTCCTGTCCGACGGGGCGGAGGCCGAGGACGTCGTGCAGCAGGCGTGGCTGCGACTCGACGCGACCTCCGCGGACGTCCGCGACCTGCCCGCGTGGCTCACGACCGTCACGACCCGGTTGTGCCTCGACCGGCTCAAGGCCCGGGTGCCCGTCCCCACCGACGACGACCCGGACGACCTCACGACACCCGATCCGGCCGACGAGGTGGCGCTGGCCGACGCCGTGGGAGAGGCCCTGCACGTCGTGCTGGACCGGCTGTCGCCGCCCGAGCGGGTCGCCTTCGTGCTGCACGACAGCTTCGCGGTGGAGTTCACGACGATCGCCGCGGTCCTCGACGCGACGCCGGCCGCCGCGCGGAAGCTGGCCTCGCGGGCGCGCGCCAAGGTGGCCGGACCCGTCGCGGGCGGGCGACTCGCGGCCTGGGAGGTCGTCGACGCGTTCATGGCCGCGGCCCGGCACGGCGACTTCTACCGGCTCGTCCAGCTGCTCGCCGAGGACGCCGTGGTGTCGGCCGACGTCGCAGCCGTCGCCGCCGGCACGCCGCAGCGCATCGAGGGCGGACGTGAGGTCGCGGAGTTCTTCGACGGCAGCGCGTCGGCGGCGCTGCCGGTGCTCGTCGGCGAGCGACCCGCTGCGGCGTGGTTCCACCGCGGGACGCCGATGGTGCTGTTCGACTTCGCGATCGTCGACGAGACCGTGCAGGCCATCACGTTCCGGGCCGATCCGGACGTGCTGGCCGCGATCGCGCGCCGTGACGGAGCCGACCGGCGGGACTGACGCGTCGGGACTGGGGCGGGGGGGGCCGTCACATCCGGGGGCCGGCAGTCGTCAAGGGGACAGACCCACCCCGAGGAGAGGAACGACCGACGATGAAGACCATGACCTGTCAGCAGCTGGGAGGTCCCTGCGACCTGGCGCACCACGGCGAGACCGCCGACGACGTCATCAACGCCCAGGACCAGCACCTCAAGGACGCGGAGAGGGCCGGCGACGCGACGCACCAGGAGGCCCGGGACGCCATGAAGAGCCGGTGGCGCCACCCCAAGAGGTCGCTCGGCTGGTACAACGACGCTAAGAAGACCTTCGCGGAGCTGCCGGAGGGCTGACCCGCAGGGTGCGACTCAGTCGGGCAGCTGGGGGACCGCCAGGTGGTCGGTGGACCCCAGCTGCACGGCCCGGCGCAGCGCCGTGGAGCCGAACTTGTCGCGCACGGCGTCGATCGCGTCGTCGAGCTCGGCACCGCTCGTGACGTCGATGGGGAGCGCGAGCTGCGCCGGGGCGTCGTCGAGGGATCCCAGCGACACCCCGATCAGGGTGATGCCCTTGTCCTTGATGGCAGCGGCCCGCGTGGCCAGCAGCCGCCGTGCGACGTCGAGCACCGTCAGGTGGTGGGCGGTCGGCCGCGACAGCGTGTGCGACGACGTGGACCGGGTGAAGTCGCCGAAGCGGATCCGGATCGTGACGGTGCTCCCGGTCCGACCCGCGGCCCGCATGCGCGACGTGACCCGGTCGACGAGCGTCAGCAGCGCGAGGTCGAGCTCGGCGGGGGAGTGGTCGCCGCGTCCGATGGCGTGCTGCGCCCCCATCGAGCCGCGTCGCCGGCCGGTCTGGACCGGCCGGGGGTCGCGGTTGTGCGCGAGGGCGTGCAGGTGGTGGCCGGCGCCGGGTCCCACCAGCTGGACCAGCTCGCTCTCGAACATCTCCGCGACGTCGCCGACCGTGCGGATGCGCGCGTCGCGGAGCTTGCCCGACGTGACCTTGCCGACGCCCCAGAGCCGCTCGACGGGCAGGGCGTGGAGGAACTGGAGCTCCTGCTCGACCGGGACGACCAGCATCCCCTCCGGCTTGGACACCGCCGAGGCCACCTTGGCGAGGTACTTGGTGCGGGCCACGCCCACCGAGATCGGCAGCCCGACCTTCTCGCGCACGTCGACGCGCAGCTGGGTCGCGATCGTGGAGGGCAGGCCGCGGATGCGCCGCAGGCCACCGACCTCGAGGAACGCCTCGTCGATCGAGAGCCCCTCGACCAGCGGCGTCGTGTCGTGGAAGACGTCGAACACCGCGCGGCTCGCCTCGGTGTAGGCCGAGAACCGGGCGGGGACGACGACGGCCTCAGGACACAGCTGCAACGCCTGACGGCCGTTCATCGCGGTGCGCACGCCGCGGGCCTTGGCCTCGTAGCTGGCGGCCAGCACGACACCCCCGCCGACGATGACCGGACGCCCGCGCAGCGACGGGTCGTCCCGCTGCTCGACGGACGCGTAGAAGGCGTCCAGGTCGGCGTGCAGCACCGTTCCCTCGGTGAGGGTGCCGTCGGTCATGTCGCCACTGTCCCACCCGGCTCCGACATCGTCGCGGCGGGCGGTGGCCGATTGGCCTCGGCGCACCCCCGCGGGTTACGATTCTCTTCGGCCTGTTCGCAGGTCGATCCTTTGTCGTGCTCTTGGATGGATGAGTGAGCGTGCATACCGGACCGCTGGTCTTCGACACCCACGAGATGGGTCGCAAGCCCGGTGCCGAACGCACCTTCACCCGGTCCGTCGAGGCGCCGGCGAAGATGGGTTACGACGTCAACGCCGTGCCCGAGGGCTCCACGATCGAGCTCGAGCTCCGGCTCGAGGCGATCATGGAGGGGATCTTGGCAACAGGGACCTTCTCGGCGCGGGCCGTGGGCGAGTGTGTGCGGTGCCTGGACCCGATCGACGAAGCTGTCGTGGTGGGATTCCAGGAGCTCTACCTCTACGACGCACCCTCCAGCCAGGAGGAGACGGACGAAGAGGATCATGTCCTCGAGGACGAGCTGCTCGACCTCGAGCCCGTCCTGCGGGACGCGGTGGTGCTCGCACTGCCGCAGAACCCGTTGTGTCGTCCGGACTGTCCGGGACTGTGCCCCGAGTGTGGGGCGCGACTCGCGGATGATCCAGATCACACACACGGTGAGGCGATCGACCCACGGTGGTCGGCGCTGAGCCAGCTGGCGGAGCAACCGGTCCCGTCAGCCGACCAGTCAGAGTCGGACATCACGTCCGACGACAGCAAGGAGTAGATCGTGGCAGTCCCGAAGAGGAAGATGTCGCGCAGCAACACGCGTCACCGTCGTTCGCAGTGGAAGACCACCGCGACGGCGATCGTCGACTGCGCCAACCCTGCGTGCGACTCCAAGGTGCAGCCGCACCACGCGTGCACCAAGTGCGGACAGTACGGAGCTCGCGGCGAGCGTCGCCAGGTTCTCTGATCGCTGCCGCAGTCAGCGCTGACGCGCTCCGGGAGGTCCTCGGCGTCGAGGACCTGGACCCGGGGCTGCTTCAGCACGCCCTGACCCACCGCTCGTTCGCGTACGAGAACGGCGGGGTGCCCAACAACGAGCGTCTGGAGTTCCTGGGCGACTCGGTGCTGGGGCTCGTCGTCACCGACACCCTCTTCACCGGGCACCCCGATCTGCCGGAGGGCCAGCTGGCCAAGCTCCGCGCGGCCGTGGTCAGTGCGAAGGCGCTGGCGGAGGTCGCCCGCACGCTGGGCATCGGCGAGCACATCCGCCTCGGCCGTGGCGAGGAGACGACCGGCGGTCGTGACAAGGCCTCGATCCTGTCCGACACCGTCGAGGCGATCCTCGGGGCCATCTACGTGCAGTTCGGCATCGAGCGCGCCGCCGAGGTCATCCACCGGGTCTTCGACCCGGTCATCGCCGTCGCCGCCGAGCTCGGCGCCGGCCTCGACTGGAAGACGTCGCTGCAGGAGATCTCGGCCAACAACGGGCTGGGCGTGCCGCAGTACGTCCTGGTCGGCACCGGTCCCGACCACGACAAGAGCTTCACCGCCGAGGTCGTCGTCGGGGAGCAGACGTACGGGGGCGGCGTGGGTCGCTCCAAGAAGGAAGCCGAGCAGATGGTCGCCGAGATCGCCTGGCGCCAGATCAACGCCGGCCTCGAGACCTCCTAGAGCCCGGTCGTGCCGGAGCTCCCCGAGGTCGAGGTCGTCCGCCGCGGCATCGCCGACCACGTCGTCGGCCGCACCGTCACGACCGTCACGGTGCACGACGTCCGATCGGTGCGCCGCCACCTCGCCGGCCCCGCCGACTTCGTCCACCGCCTCGAGGGACGCACCGTCGTCGGGGCGGCGCGCCGCGGCAAGTACCTGTGGCTGCCGCTCGACGGGGGAGACGCCGTCCTGTGCCACCTCGGCATGAGCGGGCAGTTCCTGGTCTCCGAGGCAGGCGCCCCGCCGCCGCGTCACCTGCGCATCAGCCTGCTGCTCGACGACGGCCGGGAGCTGCGCTTCGCCGACCAGCGGATCTTCGGCGGGATGTCGTTCAGCGAGGACGGCGCCGAGCTGCCGCCGGAGATCGCCCACATCGCGCGAGACCCCCTCGACCCCTTGTTCGACCCGACCGAGTTCGCGACGCGGATCCGCCGGCGGCAGACCGGCGTGAAGCGGGCGATCCTCGACCAGACGCTCGTCTCCGGCGTCGGCAACATCTATGCCGACGAGTCGCTGTGGCGGGTGCCCCTGCACTACGCCCGCAACACCCGGCACCTGCGCACGCGCGAGATCGAGGCGCTGCTCCGCCACGTCGGCGAGGTCATGCTGGAGGCGCTGGCGCAGGGCGGCACGTCGTTCGACGCCTTGTACGTCAACGTCAACGGCAACAGCGGCTACTTCGACCGGTCGCTGCAGGCCTACGGCCAGGAGGGACGGCCGTGCGGGCGGTGCGGGACGCCCATCCGTCGCGACGCCTTCATGAACCGGTCCTCGTTCTGGTGCCCGACCTGCCAGCCGAGACCCCGCAACGGCAAGTTCTGATGGCATCGCTTCGCTCCGCCCATGGTTGGGGCGCTCGCGGAGTCAGCCGGTAGCCTGCGGTCGTGGATCCCTACGGTGACGAGGCGTCGGCGCGGTTCGTCGACGAGCCGCCGAAGCGGTCGGGACGCACGCCCTTCGAGCGCGACCGCGGTCGGATCGTCCACTCGGCGTCGCTGCGTCGCCTGTCGGCCAAGACCCAGGTCATGGGTGCCGGCTTCGACGACTTCGTCCGCAACCGGCTGACGCACTCGCTGGAGGTGGCCCAGGTCGCCCGCGAACTCGGCAAGGCGCTCGGCTGCGATCCCGACATCGTCGACTCCGCGGCGCTCGCGCACGATCTCGGTCACCCCCCGTTCGGTCACAACGGCGAGGTCGCGCTCGACGCCGCCGCCGCGTCGTGCGGCGGGTACGAGGGGAACGCCCAGACGCTGCGCATCCTCAGCCGCCTCGAGGCCAAGACCTTCGCCCCCGACGGGTCGAGCGTCGGCCTCAACCTCACGCGCGCGACGCTGTCGGCGTGCGTCAAGTACCCCTGGGCGCGCGGCGAGGCCCCCGACGGCTCCGGCAAGTTCGGCGTGTACGCCGACGACCTGCCCGTCTTCGCCTGGCTGCGCGACGGTGCTCCGGGGCGCCGCCGACCCGTCGAGGCGCAGGTCATGGACCTGGCCGACGACATCGCGTACTCGGTGCACGACGTCGAGGACGGCGTGGTCGGCGGATGGTTCGGCCTGCGGACGGGTGAGCTCGACCTCGGCGCGATCCACGGCGTCGCCCGCGACTGGTACGACCCGTCGGCCGACGACGGCCGGCTCGACGCGGCGCTGGCCCGCCTGCAGGAGCTGCCCGAGTGGCCGACGACCTCGTACGACGGCAGCCGGGCCGAGCGGGCCGTCCTCAAGAGCCTGACGAGCGCACTGATCGGACGCTTCGCGAACGCCGCCGAGCGGTTCACGGTCGAGGTCTGGGGCGGCGGACCGCTCACCCGGTTCGGCGCCGATCTGGAGGTGCCGAATGACACGCGCGACGAGATCACCGTGCTGAAGTCGATCGCGGCCCACTACGTCATGCGGGCCGACGACCGCGCACGACTGCTGGAGCGTCAGCGCGAGCTGCTGCAGGCCCTCGTCGACGCGCTCGACCGGTCCGAGGGGCGCGAGCTGGAGCCCGAGTTCGCCCAGGACTTCGCCGCCGCGGGTGACGACGCCGCCCGCCGCCGCGTCCTGATCGACCAGGTCGCGAGCCTCACCGACGTGTCCGCGCGCGCCTGGGGCCTTCGTCTCCTCGACTGATCCGTGCGACGGCCGGGGGCGTGGGCGCAGCGGACTAGGATTCACCTCATGGCCGGGCGCATCAAGGACGAGGACATCCAGCTGGTCAGGGAGCGCACCCGCATCGACGAGGTCGTCGAGCAGTACGTGACCCTCAAGAACGCCGGCGGCGGCTCCCGCAAGGGTCTGTGCCCCTTCCACGACGAGAAGTCGCCGTCGTTCAACGTGCGTCCGTCGGTCGGCTCGTACCACTGCTTCGGCTGCGGTGCCGGCGGCGACGTCTTCAAGTTCGTCATGGAGATCGAGGGCCTCAGCTTCGTCGAGACCGTCGAGCGGCTGGCCGCCAAGGGCGGCATCACGCTCCGGTACGAGGACGGTGGCACGCCCGGTCCGCGCCGCGACCCCCACCAGCGTCCCCGCCTCCTCGCCGCCCACCGCGAGGCCGGCGAGTTCTACGCGACGGTCCTGCAGTCCTCGCCGGACGCCCAGGCCGGGCGGCAGTTCGTCAAGGACCGCGGCTTCGACCAGGCCGCCGCCGAGCGGTTCGGCATGGGGTTCGCGCCGCGCGGGGGAGAGCAGCTGGTCGCCCACCTCAAGGGCAAGGGCTTCACCGACGACGAGCTCGTCGTCGGCGGCCTGGCGTCCCGGGGCTCGAGGGGTCTGTACGACCGGTTCCGCGGGCGCCTGCTGTGGCCGATCCGCGAGATGACCGGCGAGATCATCGGCTTCGGCGCGCGCCGCATGTTCGACGACGACCGCGTCGAGGCCAAGTACCTCAACACCTCCGAGACGCCGATCTACAAGAAGAGCCAGGTGCTGTACGGCCTGGACCTCGCCCGCCGCTCCATCTCGTCGACGGGCCAGGCGGTCGTCGTCGAGGGCTACACCGACGTCATGGCCTGCCACGAGGCCGGCATCACGACCGCGGTCGCGACGTGCGGCACCGCGTTCGGCGAGGACCATGCGCGTGTCATGCGGCGCCTCATGCTCGACGACCAGGCGTTCCACGGCGAGGTCATCTTCACCTTCGACGGCGACGAGGCCGGCCAGCGGGCGGCGATCAAGACCTTCAACGGCGATCAGCAGTTCGTCGCCCAGACCTACGTCGCGGTCGAGCCGCGCGGCATGGATCCGTGCGACCTGCGTCTCGCCGACGGCGACGCGGCCGTGCGTGAGCTCGTCGCCTCCCGCATCCCGCTGTACCGCTTCGTGCTCGACAACATGCTCGGCAAGTACGACCTCGACCGCGGCGACCAGCGGGTCGACGCGGTCCGCGAGGCCGTCACGCTCGCCTCGGCCATCCGCGACCGGTCCAAGGTCGACGAGCTGCTGCGCGAGATCGCCGGGCGGGTCGGCACCGACGTCGACCAGGTCAGGGCCGAGCACCGTCGTCGGGTCGCGACCGCGGCCAAAGGTGCACCGGCCCCCGCCGGTCAGGCCGCGGGAGGCGCCCAGCCGTCGGAGGCACCACCGTCGCTGCCGTCCCCGGCGGTCAACTTCGGGCTGCCGCAGTTCGCCGACGAGCGGGAGGCGCTCAAGGCCATCGTGCAGCACCCGCACCTCGCGGCGCAGCACGCCGACGACCTCGACGACAACGACTTCACGCACCCCATCTCGAAGGTGATCTGGAAGCACGTCGCGGCGATGCCGTGGCCGTCCGGGCCCGACAGCAACTGGCTGCCCCAGCTGTCCGACTCGGTGCCCGACGACGACGCCAAGCGCATCTTGTCGATCGCGGCGGTCGAGCCGCTGCGCGCCCGCGAGGGCAACACCCCGGCCGTCGTGATGTCGGTCATCGTCCGGCTCCAGATCCTCACGCTCGGCCGACGTGTCGCCGAGATCAAGTCCAGGCTGCAACGCACCAACCCGATCGACGAGGCCGAGACGTACAACCGCATGTTCGGAGAGCTCATCGCCCTCGAGCAGCAGCTGCGCGGACTGCGCGACCGCTCGCTCGGCGGCGACGTCCCCAGCTGACCGGCACCGCGGCCGCGGTCCACAGGCGTCCGCGGGCTGGCTGCGTCGGTGCCGCGACGTCGCCACGCTGGCCGCATGGATCCTTTCGTCCGAGAGCTCATGGCGCTGCCGCCCCTCGCGGCGACCGAGGAGGTCGAGCTGGCCCAGCGCGCCCGCGGTGGGGACGCGGTGGCGCGCGCCGACCTCATCACGTCCGGCCTGCGGTCGGTCGCGCTGAGGGCCCGGCTGCTCGGCCTGCACGGCGAGGAGCTGCGCGACGCGGTCCAGTCCGGCGCCGTCGGACTGATCCGTGCGGTCGACCGCTTCGACCCCGACCGAGGCGTGCGCCTGTCGACGTACGCATGGCGGTGGATCGGCGCCGAGATGGTCCATCGCCCCCGCCTCGACGATCCGCTGGACGGGGTGGAGCCGTCGGTCGACGACGTGCTGCCCGACCGGCAGGACCTGTTGGAGGGTCTGCCGGCCCCGGAACGCGAGGTGCTCGCACTGCGCTTCGGACTGGCCGACCGGGCGGCGCCGCCACTGTCCCGGCAGGCCGTCGCGGAACGTCTCGGGCTCACCGTCTCGCAGGTCCGGACGCTTGAGGCCAAGGCGATGCGACAACTCCGGACGAGGCTTGCTAAAGTTGTCGACCGTGCTCCTCATCAGTGAGGCGCCGATCCCCCATAGCTCAATTGGCAGAGCATTCGACTGTTAATCGGAGGGTTCTTGGTTCGAGTCCAAGTGGGGGAGCAGGACCGGAACGGCGTCGACATCGGCGCCGTTTCGTCGTCTCTGCGGCGGTGCGATCCCGCGATGCGGACCGGACGGTCCGGCGTGGCCGGCCGACCTAGAGTGAGGTGGCTCGTCGTCCACCGGAGGTCACATGTCGATCCGTACCGAGCCCCACCTGCTCGACAACGCCGCCTGGGCGTCGCTCGCGGGGCCGCACGCCCATCTGTCCGAGGGCGGTGACCTGGTGCGCCGCTACCGTCCGTCGGTCTCGCCGATCCTCGCGATCCGCGATCTCCACGACGACCGCACGTGGGACGCGGCCGCCGCGCTCGTCGGGCCGGGGCAGGACGTCCCGCTGATGAGCCTCGAGGTCGACGTGCCGGACGGCTGGACCGTCGGCACGTCGCTCGAGGGCGTCCAGATGATCGCGACGGACGCCCTCGAGGACCGGCCCGATCCCGAGGCGGTCGTCCTCGGTCCCGACGACGTCGAGGAGATGCTGGCGCTCGTCGCCCGCACGCAGCCCGGGCCCTTCGAGCCCGAGACGTACCTGATGGGGCAGTACCTCGGCATCCGCCGGGAGGGCGCCCTGGTGGCGATGGCCGGCGAGCGGCTGCACCCGCCGGGCTGGACCGAGATCAGCGCCGTGTGCACCGATGCGGAGGCCCGCGGTCAGGGCCTCGCGTCCCGCCTCGTGCGGGCCGTCGCCCACGGCATCCGCCTCCGCGGCGACCGACCGTTCCTGCACGCGGCCGGGTTCAACACCGGCGCCATCGCCCTCTACGACCACCTCGGCTTCGAGGTGCGACGCACCAGCACGTTCGCCGTCGCCCGCACGCCCTCGGATGTGAGCCCCGTCACATCCGACTGAGGTCGGTCCGCGTCGCGGGCCTGCCGTTCCAGGCCGACGGCCGGTCGGATACACCCTCCGGGCCGTGCGTGGGAGGCGTGTTCACACGGTGGGACGGCTGCACCTGACCGGCGAACCGGTCATAACGTCTCACTCGTACGACGACCTGCCTACTGGGTCGAGAGAGCAGATAGGAACGTGTGCGGACCCCGGTCCGTGCACGTGTGTCAGGAGCACCAGCGCCAAGTTCCAGCTGGCTGGTCGGCAACCCTCCTCCGCGGTGGGGTGCCCTGGAAACAGACACGGTCACCGCCGACGACAGCGGTGGCAAGCGCGGGCCCGACCGACGGGCCCTCGACACCCACGAGGAGACATCAGCCATGCCCGCATCCCCCCGTCCCACCCGCCGACGACGCGCGTCCGGCGCCGTCATCGGCAGCATCGCCCTCGGGCTCGTGCTGTCGGCCTGCGGCGGCAGCAGCGGCTCCGGCTCGCAGGAGGCCGCCGGCGACCCGGTCAGCGGCGGCACCCTGACGTTCGCGATCAACTCCGACACGAACTGCCTCGATCCGCACCAGAGCCCGGCCGACATCGCGGGCTTCTTCTCCCGCCCCGTCCTGGACTCGCTCGTCGCGCTCAACGAGGACGGCACGCTCGACCCGTGGCTCGCGACCGAGTGGTCCGTCTCCGACGACCAGCTGACCTACTCGTTCACGCTGCGCGACGACGTCACGTTCAGCAACGGCGAGAAGTTCGACGGAGAGGCGGTCAAGGCCAACCTCGACCACATCGTCGACCCGGCCACGAAGTCGCAGCTCGCCGCGAACACGATCTCGACGTACACCGGCACGAAGGTCATCGACCCGACGCACGTCGAGGTCTCGTTCTCCTCGCCCAACTCGGCCTTCCTGCCGTCGCTGGCCACGGCCTACCTCGGCATCGAGGCGCCCTCGACGCTCCAGCAGGCACCCGACGCCCTGTGCTCGAAGATCGTCGGCTCCGGCCCCTTCGTCAGCGACGCCGGCTACACGCCCGCCAAGGGCATCAGCTACACCCGCAACGACGACTACGCGTGGGGTCCGGGCAACGCCAAGCACGAGGGCAAGGCCTACCTGGACGCGATCGACATCCAGATCATCACCGAGGACTCGTCCCGGTACGGAGGGCTGACCAGCGGCCAGGTCGACGCGATCGGCAGCGTCCCGCCGGTCAACGTCGCCCAGCTCAAGAAGACGCCCGGATTCACGGTCGAGACGGTCCAGGCGCCCGGCGGCAACTACAACTACTACCCGAACCAGGACGCCAGCAGGGTCTTCTCGGACCTCAAGGTGCGCGAGGCGTTCCGGGCCGGCATCGACTGGGACACGCTCGTGGACAAGCGCTACTTCGGTGTCTTCCAGGCCGCCAAGGGCCCGCTGGCCCCCACGACGGTCGGCTACGACAAGAGCATCGAGTCGTCCTACACGTACGACAAGGACCAGGCCGAGCAGCTGCTCGACGACGCCGGCTGGACCGAGCGCGACAGCGAGGGCTACCGGGTCAAGGACGGCAAGCGGCTCACGATCGTCCACCCGTTCCTGAAGGCGTTCGCCCGTGAGCAGCGCGACACCCTGCTGGAGCAGGTGCAGGCCTCGGCCAAGGAGCTCGGCATCGAGTACGACGTGCAGAACGTCACGATCGACGAGTTCTACAGCCGGCTGGGTGCCCGCGACTACGACGTCATCGACACCAGCTGGCAGCGGGCGTCGCCGGACTCGCTGCGGACGCTGTTCGGCAAGGAGAACATCCCCACGGCCGAGACGTTCGGCACGAACCTGGGCCGGTACGACAACCCGCAGGTCGACGCCGCCCTGAAGGCCGCCCTCGGCGAGGTCGACCTGGCCGCGCAGGGCGCGGAGTACGCCAAGGCCCAGCAGCAGATCACCCAGGACGCCGCGGTGTTCCCGGTCTACGTGTTCAACTACGTGCTCGGGCGCAGCGACAAGCTGCACGACGTGGCGTTCGAGCCGCAGGCGTACCCGACGTTCTACGACGCCTGGAAGTCCGAGTGAGCGTCGCCCGAGCGGTCGCCACCCGGGTGGGCACGTCGCTGCTCGTGGTCTGGGGCGCCATCACGGCGACCTTCATCGCCCTGCACTCCGGCAAGGGCGAGGTCATCGACGCGATCACCGGCAGCGCCCAGGTCTCGCCCGCGGTGCGTCAGCAGATCATCCAGGACTACCGCCTGGACGACCCGCTGGTCGCGCAGTACCTGCACTACCTGTGGCGGCTGCTGCACCTGGACCTCGGGCAGTCGTACTCGCTGCGGATGCCCGTCGCCCGGGCCATCGGGCAGCAGATCGTCCCGACGTTCCAGCTCATCGTCGTGGCGAGCCTGCTGGCCCTCGTCGTCGCGGTCGTCGTGGCCCTCCTGACGGCCAACCGCTCGCGCCGCGTGCGTGGTCCGGCGTCGTCGGTCGAGGTCGTGCTGGTCGCGCTGCCGTCGTTCTGGTTCGGGATCCTGCTGCTGACGTTCTTCTCGTTCAAGCTGCAGTGGTTCCCGTCGGTCGGCTCCGACGGCGTCGCGAGCATCGTGCTGCCGTCGATCGCCCTGGCCGCGACCCCCGCGGCCCTGCTCTCGCAGGTGCTGCGCCACGGCCTGGAGCGGACGTCGGAGGAGCCCTTCGTGCTCACGGCCAGGACGCGGGGGCTCAGCTCGCAGGCGGTGCTGGTCCGGCACGTGCTGCGGCACGCCGCCGCGCCCACCATCACGTTGTGGGGCTGGATCACCGGCGCCCTGATCAGTGGAGCCGTCGTGATCGAGCAGGTGTTCTCCCGCGAGGGCCTGGGCCGGCTGACGGTCACGGCCATCAACGGCAAGGACTTCCCGCTGGTCATCGGCATCGTGATCGTCGCGGCGACCTTCTACACCGTCGTCAACACCGTCATCGACGCCGCGTACGCGTGGATCGACCCGCGGCTGCGCGTCGACCCGCCCGCGCGTCGTCCCGTCCGGACCATCACCCCGACCTCGGAGGTCAGCGCATGACCGTGCTGCCGATCGTCAGCTCCTCGTCGCTGCGCCGACGCCCGACCCGCCGCGTGGTGGGGATCGCCCTGAGCCGCCCGGCCGTGGCGGTCAGCGTGGTGTTCCTCGCCGCGGTCGTGATCGCCGCCGTGTGGCCCACCCTGTTCACCGACGTCGACCCCAACGGCGCCCGCGCGGAGGACACCCTGCTGGCACCGGGAGCGGACCACCTGTTCGGGACGGACCAGAACGGCCGCGACCTGTTCGCCCGCATCGTCCACGCCGCCCGACCGTCGCTGCTGATCGGCCTGAGCGCCTCCGCCCTGGCGCTGGTCGTCGGAGCGACGATCGGCGTGCTGGCCGCCGCCGGCGGACGCCGCACCGACTGGACGTTCACGCGCCTGCTCGACGTCCTGATGTCCGTGCCCGGTCTGCTGTTCGTGCTGCTGGTCATCGCGGTGCGCGGCCCTGGCACCGGCACCACGATCGTGGCCGTCGCGCTGATCTCGGTGCCCGGATACGCCCGGCTCGTGCGGGCGGAGACCCTCCGGCTGCGGGGCTCGGCCTTCGTCGAGGCGGCCCGTGCCCTCGGGTGGAGCCACACGCGCGTGGTCCTGCGGCACGTCGTTCCCAACGCCCTCGGGCCGGTGCTGGTCCTGGCCACGATCGGCATCGGCTCGACGATCGGCGTCGTCGCGTCCCTGAGCTTCCTGGGCCTCGGCCCTCAACCACCGACGGCCGAGTGGGGCAGCATGCTCTCCACCAGCCGCGACTACTTCTCGGTGGCCTGGTGGCCCGCCGTCTTCCCCGGCCTCGCGATCACGCTCACGGTCCTGTCCGTGACGGTCGTCGGCCAGCACCTGCAACGCCGTCTGGAAGGACGTGGTCCGGCATGAGCACCTCATCCACCACCCCCGTGGTCTCGGTGCGGGACCTGAGGGTCTCGTTCACGACAGGGCGCCAGCAGCACGAGGTCGTCCGTGGCATCTCGTTCGACATCCAGCGCGGCGAGAGCGTCGCGATCGTCGGCGAGTCGGGCTCGGGCAAGAGCGTCACGGCCCGCAGCCTGGTCGGTCTCGTCGGCGGCCGCTCCCAGGTCAGCGTCGGAGCGCTCACGATCGACGGAGCCGACGCCGGCGCGTACGACGAGCAGGCCTGGCGCCGCGTCCGCGGGCGCCACGTGGGCTTCGTGCTCCAGGACGCACTCGGTTCCCTGGACCCGTTCCGGCGGGTCGGCGACGAGATCGCCGAGCCGCTCACGACGCACGACCTGGTGCCGTCGGGAGAGCTGACCGCCAGGGTCGAGCAGCTGCTCGCCAGCGTCGGCGTGCCCGAGCCCGAGGTGCGCCGTGCGCAGTACCCGCACCAGCTCTCGGGCGGGCTGCGCCAACGCGCGCTGATCGCTTCCGCGCTCGCCGCCGACCCGCTCCTGCTGATCGCCGACGAGCCCACGACGGCGCTCGACGTCACGGTCCAGGCGCAGATCCTGGAGCTGCTGGAGCGGCGCAAGGCCGACGGCACCGCGCTGCTGCTCATCAGCCACGACCTCGCGGTGGTCTCGCGCATCGCCGACCGCATCCACGTCATGAAGGACGGCGAGCTGGTCGAGTCCGGCCCGACCCGTGAGGTGCTCGACGACCCGCAGCACGACTACACGCGTCAGCTGCTGGCGGCGATCCCCGCCGAGCACGCCCGCGGGACCCGGCTGTCGTCGATCGACGACGCTGCGCCGCTCGTGCGGCCGCAGGTCTCCGAGCGGGTCGTGCTGGAGGGTCGGGGGCTGCGCAAGACATTCCGGCGTCCCGACGGCAGCGACCTGGTCGCGGTCGACGACGTCTCCCTCGAGCTGCGGGCCGGGGAGACGCTCGGCGTCGTCGGCGAGTCGGGCTCGGGCAAGTCGACGCTCGCCCGCCTGCTGCTGGCGCTGGACGCGCCCGATGCCGGCACGGTGACGCTCGACGGACAGGACTGGTCGTCGCTCGACCGGCGGGCCGGCCGCTCGCAGCGCCGCCGCATCCAGGTCGTCCAGCAGGACCCGTTGAGCTCGTTCGACCCCCGGTACACGGTGTCGAGCATCGTCGCGGAGCCGTTGCTGGCCTCCCGCCTGGGTGACCGGAGGGAGCGAACGGCGCGAGTCGCCGAGCTCGTCGACCAGGTGGGCCTGGACCGAGGCCTGCTGGGTCGCCGCGCGACCCAGCTGTCGGGCGGTCAGCGCCAGCGCGTCGCGATCGCGCGGGCCCTGGCCACCCGGCCCGAGGTCATCGTCTGCGACGAGCCGGTCTCCGCGCTCGACGTGTCGATCCAGGCCCAGGTGCTCGACCTGCTGGCCGATCTGCAGGCCGAGCTCGGCATCGCGTACGTGTTCATCTCCCACCACCTCGGCGTCGTCTACCACGTCAGCGACCGGGTGCTGGTCATGAAGGACGGCCAGGCGGTCGAGACGGGCACCGTCGACGAGGTGTTCCACGCACCGCGGCACCCCTACACCCGTGAGCTGCTGGCGGCGATCCCGACGATCGAACGGCCGCACGAGCGGGCGACGGCGGCGGTCTCGTGAGCGCCCGCACGGTCGACACCGTCGTGGTCGGCGGCGGCGCCATGGGCTCCGCGGCGGCCTGGCAGCTCGCGCGTCGCGGCACGGAGGTCGTGCTGCTCGAGCGGTTCGAGCCCGGCCACGCCAACGGGGCGTCGCACGGCAGCTCGCGCATCTTCCGCACGTCCTACGCCGATCCCACGTACGTGGCCCTCGCCCGCGAGGCCGAGGGCCTGTGGGGCGAGCTGGAGGACGAGTCCGGTGCCGATCTGCTGACCGTCACGGGCGGCGTCGACCAGGGCGCCGGACCCCTCGGCGCGACGGCCGAGACCCTCGACACCCTGGGCCTGCCGTACGAGTGGCTGGCCGCGGAGGACGCCGCCGAGCGGTGGCCCGGCCTGCGGTTCGCCGGCAAGGTCCTGTACTACCCCAACAGCGGACGCCTGCACGCCGACCGGTCGGTCGCCGCGCTGCAGTCCGCCGCGGCAGCCCGCGGTGCCGAGATCCGTCACCGGTCGCCGGTCCGGGCCATCGAGGTGCTGGGCGACGACCGGGTCCGCGTCACGACGGACACCGAGGAGCTCGTGGCCCGTCGCGTCGTCGTCGCCGCGGGAGCCTGGGCCGCCGACCTGCTCGGCGACCTGGTGCCCCTGCCGCCCATCACCGTCACCCAGGAGCAGCCGGCCCACTTCCTGCCGAACGACCCGTCCACGCCGTGGCCCAGCTTCACGCACGTGCCCGAGGACGGAGCACCCGGAGCGTCCCGCTTCGGTGGGGTCTACGGGCTGAGCTCGGGGCCGGAGGGCGTCAAGGTCGGCTTCCACGGCACCGGCCCGGTCGTCCACCCGGACCACCGCGACCACCTGCCCGAGCTGGGCCAGCTGGCCGCCCTGCGGGAGTACGTGCGGCACTGGCTGCCGGGCGTCGACGCCGATGCGACCGCACCGATCAGCTGTACGTACGCGACGACGCCGGACTCGAACTTCGTCATCGATCGAGTCGGCCCGGTCGTCGTCGCCGCCGGCTTCTCCGGCCACGGCTTCAAGTTCGTCCCCGCGGTCGGCCGGCTCCTCGCCGACCTCGCGGTCGACCGCCAGGCACCCGCCCTCTTCTCGTTTCGTCACCACGCCACCCAGGAGGCAGCATCATGACCGTCTTCGCCACTCCCACCGACGTCGCCGTGCATGGCGAGTACACGATCAGCCACGCCGCGGACGACCCGCGGCCGTTGTACCGGTTCGCCGGACGCATCACTGCCGACGGCTCCACGCCGTTCGCGCCCGAGCCGGGCCGCTACCACCTCTACTCCGGGCTGTTCTGCCCCTGGGCGCAACGGTCGGTCCTCGTGATCGAGCTGGCCGGCCTCGGCGACGCCGTCAGCGTCTCGTACGTCGACAACAGCCGTGACGCCCGTGGCTGGGCGTTCCGCGAGGAGCAGGGTGCCGATCCGGTCAACGGGTTCACGCTCCTGCGCGACGCCTACGAGGCGACCGAGCCGGGCTTCGACGGCCACGTGTCGGTGCCGGCGCTCTGGGACCGGGCGACCGGCACCCTCGTCAGCAACTCGTACGGGCTGATCGACGTCGACCTGGCGACCCGCTTCGCCGGCGACGGCATCGAGCTGTACCCGCAGGACCTGCGGTCCGCGATCGACGAGCTCGACGGCTGGATCGGCCCCGACGTCAACCACGGCACCCGCATCGCGCTCGGCGACGACCCCGCTGCGCGCGAGGCGGCGCGCGTGCTGGACGACGCCTTCGCGCGGCTCGACGCGCGGCTCGCCGGCAGTCGCTACCTGCTGGGGGAGCGGTTGACCCTGGCCGACGTCCGCCTGTGGGTGACGTTGGTGCGGCACGACGCGCGAGCGGCGGCCACCTCGACCTCGCGGCTCGCCGAGCATCCCGCGCTCTGGCGCTACGCGCGCGATCTGTACGCGGTGCCGGCGTTCTCCGGCACGACCGACTTCGGCTCGTTCGGCGGCACCTCCGAGGTGCAGGCCGAGTGGGCGACCGTTCCCGTCACGCAGGAGGCATGATGTCCCGTCACCTTCACACCGCGGTCGCGCTCGACGGCGTCGGGTGGCACCCGGCCGCCTGGCGCCTGGATGCCGACAACGCCCGACGCCTCCACGACGCCGACTACTGGCTCGAGCTCGCGCTGCAGGCCGAGAGCGGTCATCTCGACCTGCTGACGATCGACGACACCCTCGCGCTGCAGAGCGAGACGTACGGTGACCCGGTCCCACGCACGGACCGCGTCCGGGGCCGGCTCGACTCGGTCCTGATCGCGTCGCGGATCGCCCCGCTGACGTCCGCGATCGGCCTGGTGCCGACCGTCGTGACGACGCACACCGAGCCGTTCCACGTCGCCAAGGCCATCGCGACGCTCGACTTCGTCAGCAGCGGACGGGCCGGCGTGCGGCTCAAGGTCGGACCGACCCGCACCGAGGCGCGGCTCGTCGGCCGTCGCGAGTTCCCGTCGTTCGACCTCACCGACGCCGACGACCCCGAGATCAAGAAGATCGTGCTGGCGGCGTTCCAGGAGGCCGCCGACGTCACGGAGGTGCTGCGACGGCTGTGGGACAGCTGGGAGGACGACGCCGAGATCCGTGACGCCGCCACCGGGCGATTCATCGACCGCGACAAGCTGCACTACGTCGACTTCGCCGGCGAGTGGTTCTCGGTCAAGGGGCCGCTCACGGTGCCGCGATCGCCCCAGGGTCAGTCGATCGTGTCGGTGCTCGGTCACGGCACCGATCCGTACCGCCTCGGCGCTCTCGGCTCGGACCTGATCTACGTGACGCCGCAGGACACGCAGCACGCCGTCGGCATCGTCGACGAGATCCGCTGGATCGAGGAGTCGGTGCACCGGCTCCCGCCGCGGGCCCGGGTGCTCGGCGACGTCGTCGTCGTGCTCGGCGACACCGAGCAGGCGGCAGCGGCGCGACTGTCGGAGCTCGACGAGCTCGCCGGCGAGCCGCTGCAGTCCGACGCGCTGATCTTCAGCGGCACCCCGGCGCAGCTCGCCGACCTGGTGGAGGCCTGGGCCGACGCGGGACTCAACGGCATCCGCTTCCGGCCGGCCACGAACGCCGTCGACCTGCCGCGGCTCGTCCACGACGTCGTCCCGGAGCTGCAACGTCGCGGGCTGCAGCGCGAGGGATATCTCGGCAGGACGCTGCGCGAGAACCTCGGCCTGTCCCGCCCGTCGTCCCGCTACGCCGTCCAGGAGGCATCATGACCGATCGTCCGCTCAAGCAGGTCCGGCTCGGCGCCCACTTCCCGGGTGTCAACAACACGTCGGTGTGGAGCGATCCGGCGTCCGGCAGCCACATCGACTTCAGCAGCTTCGTGCACCTCGCGCGCACCGCGGAGGAGGCCAAGCTCGACTTCTTCTTCCTCGCCGAGGGCTTGCGGCTGAGGGAGAAGAAGGGCCTCATCCACGATCTCGACGTCGTCGGTCGGCCCGACACGCTGCCGGTCCTCGCCGCGCTCGCCGCAGTGACCGAGCACCTGGGTCTGATCGGCACGATCAACGCCACGTTCAACGAGCCGTTCGAGCTGGCGCGCCAGTTCGCGTCGCTGGACCACCTGTCCGGCGGGCGGGCCGGATGGAACGTGGTGACCTCCTCGGACGCCTTCACCGGCGAGAACTTCCGCCGCGGCGGCTTCCTCGACTACGCCGACCGCTACGCGCGCGCCGGTGAGCTCATCGACGTCGCCCGCACGCTGTGGGACTCCTGGCAGCCCGACGACGTCGTCGCCGACGCAGGCACCGGCGAGTTCCTTCGGCGCCCGGACGTCGGGAGGTTCGAGCACCACGGCGACCAGTTCGACGTCGAGGGCCAGTTCTCGGTCGCCCGCAGCCCGCAGGGGCGCCCCGTCATCCTCCAGGCCGGCGACTCGTCCGACGGTC
>Ga0247730_1000619_pt1 | contig 24241 bp, 23 predicted proteins | sample UWRJL073202C2_FD_180959 | JGI IMG/M metagenome (GOLD analysis project Ga0247730, IMG submission 180959) | Plant litter microbial communities from Arlington Agricultural Research Station in Wisconsin, United States - UWRJ-L073-202C-2 | ecosystem: Environmental > Terrestrial > Plant litter >... | reverse complement strand
TACTCGCCCTTGCCTGCGTCAAGAGAGCTCGCGCTTGGGCTTCATCGCGCTCCGTCACCTCTCCCAGACGATGCCTGACTTGAACTAACCGCAACAGATGCTCGTCGGTCTCAATCTGATCGGCCGCCACGCTGAGGCGAGCTTGATAACCTCGAACTTGGGTGTACGCATCAGCCGCCTCAGCCACGACCGAGATTCGCGTTCCCATGTGCTCTGCCTCAGCCGCTTGCGCTGTCGCTTCGGCGGATGATGCACTACGGCGTAGGCCGCCAGCGACGTCAAGCTCCCAACTGGCGACAGCGCCTGCGGTGAGCTCTTTTTGATTTCGCTTGTATCCTGGAAGATTACGACTCAGCGCGCCTAGTGGGCTCTGCAAGCTCTGCCTTTGCTTTGTGGCAGCCCCTTCAAAATCCACTGTCGGGTAGAGTTCTGCGCCGGCAGCTTGTGCCGCTGCGCGCGATTGCTCAACACGAGCAATCGCGGCAGCAAGATCAAGGTTTTGAGCAAGCACCTGCTCCACGATCGATGCTAATAGAGGATCGTTGGAGCCTTTCCACCAAGCTGCAAGCTCAATCGCGTCGTTAGAACTGCTCCGAATATTTGTCGGCAAATCGCCTGATCGGCTGTGGAAAGGCTCAAGTTTGACCTCTGGCTTAATGTAATCAGGGCCTACCGAACAGCCTCCGAGCCCAGCTAGGAGAGCGAGGCTTATTAGTGCTGGCAAAGACGCGCTCACCCAGCCGGCACGCTCTGCATTTTTGACCGCTGATATCATTTGGGAGAACCGTTTGTTTTGCATGTCATTCCCGTCGGGGGTATGCAAGAAAAGACCACTAGACATCAACGCCTCCCGTTAAAGTATTTGCGGATGAAAATGTAGAACGCAGGAGTGAAAAGCAGCCCGAAAAGAGTCACCCCGAGCATGCCGAAGAACACTGTGGTTCCCAGCGACTGCCGCATTTCCGCACCGGCACCGGTTGCGAGAGTCAACGGAGCAACGCCCAGGATAAATGCCAGCGATGTCATCAGAATCGGACGCAAACGTGTACGGGCAGCGTGTACTGCCGCATCCACGGCCGAAGATCCTTCATCTTGGTTCTGCTTGGCAAACTCGACGATGAGGATGGCGTTTTTTGCCGCGAGTCCGATCAGAACGATGAATCCAATCTGTGCAAGGATATCGATTGGCATGCCTCTAAAAATGAGGCCGCTAATGGCAGCAAGAATGCACATCGGTACGATAAGCACGATCGCCAAGGGCAGACGCCAGCTCTCGTATTGCGCAACAAGAACAAGAAAAACGAAGAGTGCAGCAGCCCCAAAAACCAGCAACGTCGGCGTCCCCTTTTGCTGCTGTTGATATGCGAGTTCCGTCCATTCGAATCCGACGCCCTTTGGCAATACTTTCTGAGCTAAAGCCTCCATCTTCAATAAGGCCGTGCCCGTGGCGACGCCTGGTGCCGCGGCTCCCTGAACTTCAGCGGCGGGATACAGGTTGTAGCGCGGCACCCGGTAGGGAATTGTATTGCGCTCGATTTCTGCAACAGTCCCGATTGGTACCATCTCCCCTGCGGTATTGCGTACCTTGAGACGAGTAATGTCTTCAGGAGTGCCTCTGAATCGTGAGTCAGCCTGCGCGACTACCTGATAGGTACGCCCGAGATAGTTGAAGTCGTTTACGTATTGCGACCCCATGTACACCTGAAGGGTTGAGAACACATCGGTTGGCTTTAACCCGACTTTTTCTGCTTTTACTCGATCAATATTGGCGAAGATGGACGCAGAGCCAGCATTGAACAGGGTGAACATCCCAACAAAGTCAGGATCCTTGCGCGCCTCTGCCACGAGCTTGTTCGCAGCGTCAGCCAACGCCTTAGACCCCAAACCTGCCCTGTCTTCCAACATAAGCTTGAATCCGCCGGAGCTACCAAGCCCCTGAACCGGTGGCGGAGGAATGGTCAACACGTAGGCGTCCTTGATGACAGACAGGCGCTTTCTCAGATCGGCCAGCACCGACTGAGCCGTCAGGCCAGGCATGTCGTGGTTGTACAAGGATGGGAGACCAGTAAAAACTGTTCCTGCATTCGATGCCACCGTAGAAGTGGTCGCATCCAGTCCCACGAACGGAGCGATGTGCTCAATGCCAGGGGTATCCAGAGCAATATCCATGACCTGGCGAACGATTTTTTCAGTACGATCGAGCGAGGCACCGGGAGGCAACTGGACGATTGTGATGAGGTATCCTTGATCCTGCTCCGGGATAAATCCCGTCGGGGTGCTGTGGAATTCAAAACCAGCTAGCCCTATCAAACCGACGTACACCAACATCACAAGGCCCAGAACCCTGGCCAGACGGCGCGTTACCTTGCCGTAGCCGTGGGAGAGTCTATCGAACTCCCGGTTGAACCTTCCAAACGATGCATCCATGAACCGCCTAAGCGATTGGAATCGACCGGTGTCATGGCCCTTGCGTTTGAACAAAACTGCGCACAGTGCAGGGCTAAGGGTCAGAGAAACGACACATGAAATGACCGTCGACGCTGCGATCGTTACTGCGAACTGTCTAAAGAACAGTCCCGAAATTCCGCTTAGGAAGGCGGCAGGCACGAACACTGCGCATAACGTCAACGCAATAGACAGCAGCGCACCGCCTACCTCGTCCATGGTGTGATGCGCAGCGGCCACCGGGGTCATCCCTTCATGGATGTTGCGCTCAATGTTTTCCACCACCACGATGGCGTCATCAACAACGATGCCGACAGCTAGCACCAAACCGAATAGCGACAGGTTGTTCAGCGAGATCCCGCATAGGTAAAGCACGCTAAACGATCCAAGCAGCGAAATCGGAATCGCGACCACCGGTATGATTGTTGCACGCCAGTTTTGAAGAAATAGAAACACTACCAGCACTACGAGCAAGATTGCTTCGAAGATCGTGGTGATAACCTCATCGACCGACTTTCCGATAAAGATGGTCGGGTCATAGATGATTTTGTAATCGACACCGGATGGAAAGTCTTGTTGCAGGTTCTTCATCGTGCCGAGTACTGCGTGATCGACATCCAGCGAGTTTGCGCCAGGCTGCGCATAGATCAACAGAGTCGCGGCGTCCTTCTTGTCCATAAACGCGGTCGAGCCGTAATCCACCGCTCCGACTTCAACACGACCGATGTCACTGATGCGCGTGACGTGGCCCAACCGGTCGGTCTTGACGACGATCTGCGAAAACTCATCTGGAGTCGAAAGGCGCCCAAGGGCTTCGATGTTGAGCTGGTAGGCTTCGTTGGTTTTGGTGGGCGGCTGATTGAGTACTCCGGCAGAGACCTGAAGGTTCTGCTGTCGCAGCACTTGGAGCACTTCATCAGCACTCAAGTCGTAAGCGGCCACCTTATCGGGATCGAGCCATATGCGCATCGCATATTCACGCCCACCCTGGAACTGGACGTCACCCACCCCTGGGATACGCGCGAGGACATCCTTGATGTGCAAGGTTGCGTAATTGGAAAGGTACAGAGTGTCTTTGGTGTCATCGTTAGAAAAAAGGTGTACCGCCAGCAGAATGCTCGGTGTTGCTTTTCGAACCTGTACGCCTAGTCGCTGAACGTCCTCTGGCAATCTAGAAATTGTGTTTTGGACTCGATTCTGGGTGAGATTCTGAGCCAGATTCAGATCTGTACCGATCCGGAAAGTGACGGTGATCGTAAGCTTGCCGTCGCCGGTGGACTGACTGCTCATGTAAATCATGTTCTCGACACCGTTAATTTGTTGCTCAAGCGGCGTCGCTACCGTTTTCGAGATTGTTTCAGCTGAGGCGCCAGGGTAAGAGGTCGTCACCTGTACGGTAGGCGGAACAATCTCAGGGTATTGCGCCACGGGCAGTACGAAGAGCGCACCCAGCCCGATCAGCGTGATGAAGCAACTCACAACCACAGCAAAGCGTGGCCGGTCGATGAAAAAGTGGGCTATACGCATTTCGTCTAGTCCTTCACTTGTTCGTTGTCGGCTTTGATATCACCTTCAGTGGCATCGACCTTCGCGCCAGGTGCTGCAAACGGCAGCCCCCCAATCATTACCCGATCGTTCGCCGTAATGCCGGATTTGATTACCCTCAATCCGGAACGCATGCCCCCTGTTTCAACCCCTTTGGGCACCACCACTCCGTCATCGCCTACGGTGAGGACGAAAAAGTGAGACTGGTCAGGAAGCACGGCTGCATCTGGAACGAGCAAGGTTGGAACAGCGGCCGAAGCAATTACTTGCACGCGTGCAAACTCGCCCGGTGTAAGTTTGTTATCAGGATTTGGCACCGTCGCACGCGCATGAATGGTGCCACTGGAGCGGTTGAGTGAGTTATCAATGAAATCCAGTGTGCCTGGCGTCACATATTCGTCCCTGCCGCTAGCAGCAATTTTTACCTGATCAGACCTTTCTTCGTTGCGACCGACCTTGAAGGACTTATATTTTTTATAGTCCGACTCACTCATGTCGAAGTCTAAATAGACTGGATCTTGCGAGACGATTGTCGCCAGTAACGTTGTGGGACTGCCTGCCGCTCGACTGCCCGCTACAAGATTGCCCACTGAGACTTGATGGTTTCCGATCCTGCCTGTGAACGGAGCAACTATCTGACAATGATCCAGATCAAATTGGGCATCCCGAATCTGAGCATTTGCGTCCGCGACTGCTGCATCCGCTTCTTGCCAGTCAGACTTGCGTTGCTCCATGTTTTGTACCGATCCAGCTTCATTACGCGCCAGTTCGTCTGCTCGATGATATTCGCTCTTGGCATATGCCAAACGCGCATTGGAGCGCTGAAGAAGTGCTTTAGCCTGGGCTAGGCGAATCTCGTAAGGCACTGGGTCGATCGTGAAAAGCAGGGCGCCTTTTTTCACCAATTGACCATCCTTGAAGTGAATGCCCTTCAGCGTTCCCCCGACCTGCGCTCTCAGCTCAACCTTATCGACCGCAGAAAATTGACCGAGGAACGCCAGTCTACTGTCCAAAGACTGTACCAGCGGCTTGCTGACGATCACCGTGGGTAACGTAGGTGCAGCATCGGCGAAAGCGTCACCGCTACTCGAAACTGTCAACCAACCAACACCCACCAAAATGGCAGCAACACTCGCCCCAATGACCCACCGGGCAACCTCTCGGCTAATTACAGACACCGTTCTGTCCGCAGAGCGATCGCCATCTTTCCATTCTGATTTCACTACCCTACCCCCACGCTCAAACGTAAAAAGGACAGGACAACTCTCGTCGACTGCCCAAAGACATGTACCAATGGGGCGCGCCTGGAACCGACGAGCGACAGGCCGCCTGCAATCTATTGATGCTACGTATCATCATAAAAAATGTAAATATGTCGGTAATAATACAAAGAACCAAAGTGACTATTTCGGGCTCAGACTGACCTTACAGACTGTGGTCAAGAGTTACCTAGGAGACCCGGAAGCCCGCATAGCACTCGCTATCTGGGCCAGCTGTTGCCTGACTTGTTCGCGGAACCAGACTTCTGCTGGCTGGAGACTCTTGCTCTCTGGCCAGACCATGGTGAAATCAAATGCTTCGTTAAGCTCTGGGAACAAGGGTTCTACTGCCAGTCCTTTAACGTCCATAAGCAAATGACTTTCGAGATTAGAAAGGACGGTTACGTTTTCCGTATCCACGATCAGGCGCTCGATTCCATCAGCGTTGGGTAGCTGCACCACGCAAGACCGTGCAAGACCTAGCTCACCAAGCTTGGCGTCGATGTTCTTATCCCCACCTATGCCAAGGGGAACGTTCACATGCGGGCGTTCGGCAAAGTCAAAGATGTCCAAAATCTCAGCGCTGTTACTCGAACGTACCATCACGCCCCTACACTGCATTAATACTTCGCGTGCAAAACCTTTGACCTTTAGTGGATGATATCCGAGGAAAACAGAGACCGCCTCAGAGCCGCTCTCTCTCACTCCCACGTCCTGCATGCTCAGGGAAATGACCACTTCTGGAGCAACTGCAATGATGGAGTTCAAAACGCTCGTTATCAGCGAGACAGTCACGCCGCGCCCGACGCCGATATGGAACCGCTCGTGACAGGACGTTGGAATAAAGTCGCCTTCCCCTCTGATCGCAGCTTCAATTAGATCCAGGGCTGGCCCAATGAAGTGCGAGATCTCGATCGCTTTTGGAGTCGGTTGTACCCCGGGCCCAGAACGCACAAATAAAGGATCTTGAAAAAGCATACGTAAGCGCCCTAGAGAGGAGCTTATTGAAGGTTGACCCACTCGCAGCTTTTGCGCGCAACGTGTGACGTTACGTTCGCGCATCAGCGCGGCGAAAATCACAAGCAGGTTTAGATCCATCGAATGCAGATCATCGACCATTAGTGATACTCCACCGGTCAAGGGTGCACGCCAACGCGCACTGGGCAGTCCAGCGAAACAGCTGCACCGTCCTGACCCGATATTTTTGCCAGGTGTGCGCAAGAATCCTCTGGAGCAGTATCGAATTCGCTATGCGGCTATTTTGAACCATGGAGTACTGCCAACGTCAAAGATTACAACTATAATCATTGATAACCAGCTGAGGGTTGTCAATGATTATTCTCCGACATGAAGCTTGGCATCTGACAGCAGCCGGCAGACGGTTTCATCAGCTCTAAAGCACTTCTCACCCCGGTATCTGCGCCTATACCCTTCCACCATTTAATGCTGACTGGGACGCATGATCCCCCGCACGTAACAAGAGGCCTTCATGAAAGTCACCAAAGAGCAAAGAGATTTAAATAAGGAAAAAATTTTGACGGCTGCCTCACATCTCTATCGTGAACACGGGATAGACGGCATCGGTATCGGAGAGCTTTCTAGATCCGTCGGGCTAACCCACGGCGGGTTCTATCGGCAATTTCCCGAGGGCAAGGAGCAATTGGTTGCAGAGGCCATCCAGAGAACCTTCGATGAGTACTGTGATCTCTGGTCGGATCTGGATAGCGCGAGCGAAGTGTTACGCAGCTATGTCACCAGCGAGCATAGGGACAGCAAGCAAGACGCTTGCCCCATCCCTACACTGGCTGCGGACGTGTCCCGTATAGGAGGGGCTGCCAGCGACGCCTACACCCAAGGAATCAAACGTATGGTTGGCAAGCTCATGGAAAAGAAAGGTGACCTTCCCAATGGCACCTCGGAGGCGCAGGCCATGCAAATGCTTGCGTCTGCAGCGGGTGCAATGATCATTGCCAGAGCTTTAAGCTGTCCGGACATGGCGCAGAAGTTTATGTCAGCAGTCCTTGCCCAGTGGGGTGAAAAGTAATACAGCAATAGGCGGCCCAGATCCGTTACCCGTCACCCCGCACTCGTCACCGAGTGCATGGCAACTTTTGCTATTCACCGCACCGCCTTGCTGAGCTATCTAAGTACACACGCGTTGGAAACGCTTCCAGGGTCGGGTTATTTGAAACACGCAACCCAAGAAGCCTTCAGTGCAGATATCTATTACGCGCGGCAACCCGCGCTGCTGGTAAGTGAACCTGCGAAACTCTTGAAGTCCGAGATCCTCAGTCAGGCGATCAATGAACACGCGAGTGCCGCCGAATGGTTGACTGACACAGCCTCACGGTTGCCTCTGGGAGATATCATCTCAGCACGTGCTTCGACGGCGGCGGCCTCAGAAGATGGACTACAGGCAAGCATTTTGCTTGAGCTCGTGCAAACGAAGCCGAAAAAGACAACCCTTTCCCCGGGGCAGTCATTTGCTGGCACCTACCTGAATTTGGGTTCGTGAAATTCCGGATGATCAGTGATATCCAAATAGAGATATTGATTAACGGCGCGCCACGCTGGGTCTCTTTCGACGAGCCGGTCGGCACTATGTATGCCGATCATACTGCCTGGTTAATTCTTTCCCATCTGTGCAGCGCTCGAACTGAAATCTGGGACGAAGACGGCAACCGAAGCAGCATGGATTCAACATACTCCTTCAAGTTTCCGCTTCAGAAATGGCCCTGCTCCCGTCCTTTACCATAGGGTGGCAGCTCCCCCACACATGAACTATCCGATGGAAGTTCCATAGTCTGCCACCGTATGGGAATTGTTGAGCCTATTACCCAGTTCCAGATCTTGCTCCAGCGCGACTTAGAGCAGTCTCTCGAATGGATCAAGTGCGCATTGACAAAAAATACGCTGCAGGAGTAGCTCTAATCCATATAGCCCTAAGTGAGATTGCAAACATGACCGAACCCAGTTCCAGCCGGGGAAAAGACACGGGGGCAGACCACATGACTCCAGAGAAGAAGTTTTTTTCTGGCAATGACAGACAATTTGCAGAGTAGCCAGATCACCTAAGCACCAATGATTGCGAAAGCCCCTACTTACTTTGGGGCCTAGAGCGGTGAGGCAGCTACAAAGAGATGTGACCGCCTATCTTATTCGTACCGATGATGAATTGGGCTGCAGCCCAAGTACCGTGATAAAAAAGGGCTCCAAAAAGTTAGCTTGATTGGTTGTGCATCAACTCAACTGCCGAGTAATTTGCACACGCGGCTGAACGTTTTTATCTCAAGCTCGCTCCATTCACAGGCTTGACTGATGACTATCAGTCGCTCTTGATGAGATTTGGAGAGTTAAGAATGGCAACCGAAAATCAGTTTTCCATGCAAAACCCCCTGACCCAATATCCACGTCCAAAATTTCCAGGTCAGCAGCAAGCTTCGCCAGGCACTGTGCATGAACTGCAGCCGGCAGCCGATCATGGCGAGACAAGCTATAAAGGATTCGGGCGCTTGGCTGGCCGCAAGGCGCTGATCACTGGGGCCGACTCTGGGATAGGGCGCGCGGCGGCGATTGCCTTTGCCCGGGAAGGTGCTGACATTGCCCTGAACTACCTGCCTGAGGAGGAAGGTGACGCGATTGAAGTGATTGAGCTGATCAAGGCTGAAGGTCGCCAGGCAATAAGCATTCCTGGAGATTTGACTAACGAGCTGTTCTGCAAAGGTATGGTTCGCAAAGCCCATGTAGAGCTCGGCGGACTGGACATTGTCGTGAACGTTGCGGGCAAGCAAACGGCGCAGGAAAGTATCTTGGAACTAACAACTGAACAGTTCGACGAGACTTTCAAAACTAATGTGTACGCGTTGTTTTGGATTTGTAAAGCAGCCCTCCCTCTCCTCCCCCCAGGCGCCACGATAATCAACACTGCGTCGATCCAGGCTTACCAGCCCGCTGAAAATCTACTCGATTATGCGCCCACCAAGTCGGCGATTGTCGCATTCACTAAATCGCTGGCCAAGCAGGTTCTCAGCAAAGGCATCCGCGTAAATGCCGTCGCGCCTGGGCCAATCTGGACGCCGTTACAGCCAAGTGGTGGCTGGCCATCTGCGGGTATCCCGGAGTTTGGATCGCAGGTTCCCATGGGACGAGCCGGCCAGCCAGCCGAGTGCGCTCCGATCTATGTTCTACTGGCCAGTCAAGAATCTAGCTATGTCACTGGAGAGGTGTTCGGCGTGACTGGCGGTTATTTCACACCCTGAACGAATGCTTGCTCAATGCTTGCCGCCGGTTCTGGAGACGCGCAATCGGCGGCATCATCAACAAGACTTCCTCTCAAGGTCGTAAGCTGGAACATGTTGGAGCAAGCACGACCAGCGCAAGCTATCCTTTGAATTCTATTGACGGGAAGTCGTACTCCAGTCATCAACATTCAGCTACAAGGTATTTCTGGTCATGATAGTAAATCGCGCAGAGATGAATCTTTTTAAAACTAACCAGTTACCAGACAAGAAGATGACTGTCTATTTTCCAGTGATGTTAGGTATATCGCAGCCAGATCAATCATTCTGCGTGCGCTATACATCAATTTGAAATGCGCGTATAGAAAGTACCACCGGAACTTACAGCCATATCATTTCTAGCAGTAATATCCCCGAACTCGAAGTCATCACTTTTTATGATAATTAATTAGCAAACGCCTAGAGCTTATCGCGCTGGATTGACCTTTTTAACCTGCAGTCGCAGCTAGGGGCTCATGCTTAATTGATTTATCCTCAACAAACGTTAAGGACAATGCTCCGCAAGCAGTTTGTATCGCGCAGCGAAGCTACCCACGTAACCCTTTGGCTGTTTTGCTTCATTACAGGCAACACTTACAGACGGACTTTATTGATCATCCGTCCGCAGGCACGCTCCAAATAGAGCTGACCCAAAGCAACGTGTAGTTAATAATCAGACCGGCTTACTCAGCCGGGTCTGTAATGCTCACGGTGCGAAGTGAGCGACGACAGGTTTTATGAAATGAGCACTAAATTAAGTCCATCATGTCATTCATCCGTGGACAGAGGCAGTCCTAACCCGCGGAAAACAGGACATTTGCTACCTACGTGTTAGGGCCATTTTGGGGCGGGACGCCCCGGGATGGTGCTATCCATTGATCGATGAAATAAACGCTTGAAAAATACGAGAGTTACTACGTGTCCAGTTTGGTTGCTTTGACAAAATAAGGACACTCATTCTGACCAAATGTGACAATAAAAAGGTGCCTGAGGACAAGCCTTGAAAGATGGCCCTGTTATCGCAATGCAGTAACGAAGCTAAGGGAACAGCAACGAAACCAACTGCATAACGGTGCCCGAAAATGTCAGCGTCGAAAATTCCTGTAACAGTCATCTCAGGCTTTCTTGGCGCAGGTAAGACCACACTGGTCAACCACCTGCTTAGTCAAAATCAGCACTATAAAATCGGCGTAGTGGTTAACGAGTTCGGCGAAGTCGGTATCGACGGGCAGCTAATCGTCTCCGAGCAGGAAGCACTAATCGAGATAAACAACGGCTGCGTGTGCTGCACGGTGCGCGCAGACCTCGTCGCTAGCGTCAAGGAAATGCTTGAGCTTGCGGGGCACCGCCTTGATCGCCTGATTATCGAAACCTCCGGCCTCGCTGACCCTGCGCCCGTGCTGCAAACGTTCCTTGCAGATCCGGATCTTCGTACACGGGTCGAGCTGGAATCAGTCGTCACAGTCATTGACGCCCTGCACCTGAGCGGCCAACTGAATGATGAGATCGTGCGCGAACAGATTGCATTTGCTGACACCCTGATCCTCAACAAAACCGATCTGGTTAGCCAAGACACATTGGCAAGCATTCGCAGCCAAGTGCGCACGATCAATCGCACCGCAACCGTGGTGCAAACCAATCACTCGCAAGTGGCAGTCGGCGCTCTTCTGGGAACCAAACGTTTCTCCCTACCAAACCTGCTGATGATCGAGCCAGACATCCTTGAGGACGAAGGCCACGAGCACGAGCACGACGCATCGATATCGTCGTGTTCTGTGGTTATCTCCGGGGCGCTTGATCCAGACCGATTTAACCGTTGGATCAACCAACTGGTCAATGATCAGGGCCAGCGTCTGATGCGCATGAAAGGCCTGCTCAACTTCGTCAGTGAAGCCCGGCGTTTCCATTTCCACAGCGTGCACATGCTACTAGAGGCAATGCCTGGTCGCCGCTGGGAAGAAAGCGAAATACGCGACAACCGTTTCGTGTTCATTGGTCGTGATCTGGACAGCGCGAAACTGCGCCAGGGCTTTCTCGACTGCCTGCACACCGCTTGAGATTTTTTTAAAACCTGCCCAACAAAACGCCTCACAAACGACAGGAAAAACCTCATGAAAAAGCAAGAAGCCTATACCGTCAGCATTGGTTTGCTCGCTGTACTCGACACCTACCTCACCGCCACCGTTTGGCATGTTCCGGTATGGGTAACGTTCATTGCGTGGGCCTCGTTTTTCATCGTCGGCGGCGGCAAGGCTGGGTTCGTGCGAAGCGTGGCGTCGAACCTCACAGGTCTTGTGATCAGTTCGTTGGTACTGCTGGGCATCGCGACAGTGAGCGAAGCGCCATTCTTTATTGCAATCGCGGTTGGCGCTGGCAGTGCTCTGATGGTTCAGGCTTCCAAGGTACCTCTACTGAGCATTCTTCCGGCGATTGTTTGGGGTTTTGCGTCCACAGTTGGCACGACGGCCGTTGGTGGGAAACCAATGACGACTCCTGGTCTGGAGAATCCTGCACTGATCGCGGCGGCAGCATTGATCACTGGTGCGGTCTTCGGCTATGCCTCTGAATTGCTAGGCGACGCATTGACTAGCAAGCCTCGCGTTCAGCTGGCCTGATTTCCCAACTCACAGATTGGAGCGGTTGATGAAACTACAACACTACCTCGGCGGCTTGGAGAATCTCGGGCCGGTGGACTTTGAGAAACAAGTCTTTGTCCAAGAATGGGAGAAGCGCATTTTCGGCATTCATACGGTCATGATGGCTGAAAGCGCGCATCTGGTCGAAGCATTGCCCAAGTACCCGGTAGACACGCTACCCACAACTTTCAAGAGCGAATGGACTTGGGCATCTTTGCGCACCGGCGCAGAGGGCATGCACCCGTTCGAGTACTTTAAATTTCGTTATTACGAAAAATGGCTGGGTGGCATTTCCGGGTTCTTCGTGGAGACCGGCTATATCGGTGGTGACGAGCTAAACGCCAAGGCTGACTTTTACCGTAAAGAGCCCGATGCACCTCTGCCGGACAAGCCCAGCCCCCCGATCCGGGAGCAGATCGTTCGCTACCTGATGGAAGGTGATTCCGGGTTACGTCCTTATGTAGGAACCCCACTGTTTGCCGAGGGTGACACAGTGATTATCGCCGATCCGGTCGCAGTTGATCACACGCGCCTGCCCGGCTACCTGCGTAACAAGCCGGGGAAGATCGTCGAGTTGTATCCGGGTGCCTACGCCTATTTCGTCAATACTGGCCCAGACGGGATTGGCGAGCCGATGCCGGTGTACCGAGTCGCCTTCGACGCTGCGGATATTTGGGGCCTGGGGAAAAGCGAGCCTAACACCACGATTTATGCGGACTTGTTTGAGGCCTATTTACAGCCATCGCGATGATTGCTGAGCTCGTTCTAAAAAAGAGTCAGACGAATCACTACTACTACGGAGCATTCCATGAGCCAACTCTTCGAGTATGAAAAACAGCGAGAGGCCGACAGCGCAGCCAAAGTGCGAGCGCTGGAAGCTTTGCTGATTGAGAAAGGTGTAATCGGCAGCGACTCGGTTGACACCGTTCTGGCCCACTTCGAAACCGTGGCCGGGCCGTTCAACGGCGCAAAAATTGTCGCCCGAGCCTGGGTCGATGCCGAATACAAAGCAAGGTTATTGGCCGACACCCCCAAAGCCATCGCTGAACTCAACCTGGCCCAAGGCATGGACGGCGCCGAGGGTGAGCATATGCTGGCTGTCGCCAATAGCCCTGGTGTGCACAACCTGATTATCTGTACGCTTTGTTCTTGCTACCCATGGCCAATCCTTGGGCTACCGCCCTACTGGTACAAAGATCCAGTATTTCGAGCTCGTGGGGTACGCGAACCTCGCGCAGTGCTCCGTGAGTTTGGAGTGCCAATCGGCGAGGAAACCAGAGTCGAGGTATGGGACAGCAGTGCTCAGATACGCTGGTTCGTAGTACCCGAGCGCCCTGCCAATTCAGAGCACCTGAGCGAGGAGCAACTGGCCCAGCTGGTCACCCCCGAATCGATGATGGGCGTAGCGCTGGTCGAACTTAACGCTGCCTGAGGACTGCGCCATGTTTACGCGATTCGAAGAGTTCGCCGCCAACAGCATGCTCGGCCACAAAGATTCGCCACCGCGCTCGCAAGGGAGGTTGCACTTCACTCAGGACTGGCAGCGCAGTCTTTATGGACTAGCCCTCGCCTTGTCCAAGGCCGGTCATTTTGAGTGGGAAGCCTTTCGTCAGAACCTGATTGGGTCGATCTCGACCTGGGAGCAGCTTCCCTGCGATAACCAACCACCTTGGGATTACTACGAGCGCTATCTGGAGGCGTTGATCAAGGTGCTGCAGCAACATTCACTGCTCGGCACTGGCGAACTACAGGCTCGGCTGAACGCTTTAAAACCTGACTCCGATTTATCTAAAAGCAACTCTGATCTGAGGAACATCGCATGAGCAGCACAGCACTGACGCACGCCTCCATTCGCACCCGCAGCAGCCAACTATTGGTGACGTTTGGCTCAATATTGATGGGCTTATCCCTGGTGTATTTCGCCGGCTTCTCGCACCTGGATCTGGTTCATAACGCAGCCCACGACACCCGCCATAGCTCGGGTTTCCCCTGCCACTGATTGATCTTGCTGGAGCACCCAAGCATGTTCAAACGCATCCTGACAACCGCTTGTTATACCGGCGCCGTTGCCGCGCTTCTTCTGACGCTGCTACAGAGTCTGTGGATTTCACCTTTAATCCTCCAAGCGGAGGTTTTCGAGAAAGCGGCGGCGGCCCAAGAGCAGACTCAAGCACATCATGCACACGAGCATGCCGAGGGTACGCATGAGCATGCACATGACGCTCAGGCATGGTCTCCTGAGGATGGCTGGCAACGCACGATGTCGACGTTTGGCGCAGACCTCGTAGTCGCCATTGGTTTCGCGCTGTTGCTCAGCGGACTCTACAACCTGCGCGCGCCGGCTAAAGCCTGGCATGGCGTATTGTGGGGCCTGGCGGGTTATGCAACGTTTTGCCTGGCACCAGCTGCAGGCCTACCGCCGGAACTGCCGGGCACCATGGCCGCAGAGCTGTCCTTGCGCCAGGACTGGTGGGGCGCAACGGCGCTGGCAACTGCAGTTGGATTGGCCTTAATCGTGTTCGGCAGGCATTGGCTGTGGCGTATCGTGGCGGTGCTGCTCATGGCAGCGCCGCACATTTCGGGCGCTCCTCAACCGGCAGAGCAACACGCACTTGCACCCGATGAGCTCCAGGCGCAGTTCCAGATCTTCTCGTTGCTGGTCAACGCAGTCTTCTGGATGGCGCTGGGAGGTATGAGCGCCTGGTGGTATGTACGTCAAAAAGACATCTCGTCAGTGGCGTCGTCGCAGGCGATTTCACTCAGGTAACAGGCCTTTAAAAAAGTTGCTAGATACCTAGGTTTCTAGCAACCAACTCCACAACCTAGCGGAAGGGGCTAAAGGCGCCCCCGAGGATCGGGGATGAGAAAAATAATCGTTGGCCTGCTCGTCTTTCCGGGTTTTCAACTGCTGGATATAGCAGGCCCTAAAGACGCCTTTGCTCAGGTAAAAGTGTTGAGTAATGGGGAATGTGAATACGAGATGCTCACCATTGGCACAACTCGAAGTCCACTCCCATCCTCCAGCGGCCTTACTGTAATCCCCGATCGCACGATTTTTGATCCCTGCCCAAACTTGGACACAGTCATCGTACCGGGAGGCTTGGGCATTTTTGATGTCTACACTGACTCAGCCTTGTCCGATTGGCTTAAAGTACAAAGCAAATGCTGCCGTCGACTGGCAGCCATCTGTAACGGGGTTTTTGCTTTCGGCGCCGCCGGCCTGATTGATCGCAAATCCGTGACCACGCATTGGATGGACGCTGTTCATTTAAGCGAGCTATTTCCGTCCGCCAAGGTTGATCCTGACCATATTCATGTGAAAGACGGGATCATTTACACGACGGCAGGCGTCACTGCTGGGATTGACCTTTCTTTGTTGATGGTTGAGGAGGACTTTGGAAAGCGAATGGCGATCGACGTCGCTAAATATCTAGTGGTGTACCTGCGTAGAGCCGGTGGACAGTCGCAGTTCAGTCCGTTGCTTGAAATGCAAGGTGACGTGGGAACACAGGTTCAGGCTATCCAGGAATACGTCCTCTCAAATTTGCACGTCGACCACACTCTAGTTTCATTGGCAGAACGAGCCCATATGAGCTCGCGAAACCTTTCCAGGCTATTCACCAAAGAAACGGGGCTTCCTCCCATGTCTTTCCTAGCAGACGCCCGTATCGATGCTGCTCGTCGCCACCTTGAAGCAACCGAGCAATCCATCAAGGAGATCGCTCACAAGTGCGGCTTTGATGGTGCAGATAGTCTTCGAAGAGTATTTCTGAAGCGGCTTTCCATCAGCCCCATCGAGTATCGGCAACGCTTTCGCACCGGGGGGTCAACTGCCGACTCGGAAAAGCACGAACTGACTTCCTGATAACTCTACAGATTGTTTTCAGCCAACCGCCAGTTCTGCCGCAGTAAAACGGCGCTGTTTGGCAAGATTCAGCTGCCCTGCCCTGCGAAATCTATAGTTATCAGCGAAAAGCAATTTATAAATGCGTGGCAATGTGTCGTGTGCAGCATTGTGTACAACAAACTAAAGGGTTTTCCAGAAGCGGGCATTAAGCCAGGCAATGCATTGGAAGACGTGGCACACACATCGACTTTCCGATCATGCCAATCATGGTCAAGACACCAACGCATCCAGTTGTTGTCTTGCGCCCTGGTTTGAGCGCGAAGGGTGAGTGGTCTGTTTTCAAAGAACTGTATATCGAGCATTGGTTGTTCAGAGATGACGTCAATTGCCTGCATGGATTTGCTGTGATGGGTACGTCCACAAAGAGCCACCTCAGCCTCACCCGGGAGATAGGTTGAGCTTATCCAAAGCCTCCCGCGGCTTGAATCACCACTTGCGCTCAACATACTTCTTATCAGGTAGCGAAGACCTGATGACCTATCTATCTGGACGGAGTTTAAGAAAAATGGGAACACTTAAGTCACTCTACAGATACCCGATCAAGGGATTCAGTGCACAGGCTCTGGACGGTGAAATCCTTACAATTGATCAACCTTTACCATTCGATAGGTTGCACGCCTTGACGCGGCCTGGCAGTAAAGTCGACTCACAAACTCCGCAATGGGCTCACAAATCAAATTTCATAATGCTTATGCAGGATGAGGTATTGGCCACCTTCGACACCCACTATGACGTGAACAGTGGGCGGCTCCAGGTAGAGAATAAAGGACGGTTGGTGCTCGACGTATCACTGAATGATCCCCAAGGCCGACAGGAGTTTGAAACCATGATCACCCGTACGCTCGCATTAACAGATGCAGCGTCGCCTATCTCTCTGGTCAGCGCATTGCCTGGTTCGCAGTTACATTTTATGGACAAGCCCGACGCAGTCATCTCGGTGATCAATCTAGCGAGTGTAAGGGCTCTTAGCCATGACTTGGGATGTGATATCGATCCAATGCGCTTCCGCGCCAATCTATACATTGACGACGTCGAACCCTGGGCTGAGTTTGACTGGATCGGAAAATCGATCGACCTAGGCCAGACACGCCTGGTCGTGGATCGGCGAAATACTAGGTGCGCGGCTACGAACGTAAACCCGCAAACGGCTAAGCGCGATCAGACCCTTCCTAAATCGCTACGTAATCTCTACGGACATTGCGATATGGGCGTTTACGTCAAGGTAAATCGCGGTGGCCGGATCACTTGTGGTGATGAGATCAAGGTCGGGATCTAATCCTGCGCACACTATAAGGCTCTTATTCAAATCTTTTTGGAAGAAGTACAACACTGGGCTTACTGAAGGCTCAGTCCCCTTCCGGTCAATCACACACATTGACCTGCTTACACCTGAATCGAAGATGCAGAATGAGGCTGCATATATATTGGATAAATCCGGCATGCCTCGGCAACCGCAGTTTCTCGGTCTATTGGTCTCAGCTTCGTCCACCTGTTGAGCTTCATTCTGCGCGAACACCTGATCGAGATATCGCTGAGACTCGTATAAAGCACTCTGTACATGTGCGGCTAATGACGGATCCGTAGTTTCTTGTGTCAGAGTTTTATACTCATTAAGTCGCTTCACAAACATGCTACGCTCTAATTTCTGCACTTGACGTGAGGATAGCCATTTTTTCACGGCAAAATCCGCCAACCAAAGCCAGCATCTAAGCTCCAAGTCCGAACCCGAAGCCCGCCGTCACGCCGATACGCATACTTCTAATAAACAGTAATCTTTCCCTACCATAAAATTCTAGATGCCGAGATTCTTTTCTTTAGTTTGGCGTGGTAGCCCTCAAGGTTGGTCACTATGATCATTGAACAAACTCCAGCTGCTTCATAAAGCTGTAATCGTTCTTCATAATCCGGAAGGTACCCATCGAAAAACATCAGAAATGAAGATGTTTTGTCTACATCGGGGTCTGATACATTTAATTTCATGCCAACGGCCATCAATGTTCAAACCCAATTCTCGGCAAGGAATGCCGACTCGATTCTTGTCTGCATGAAGAAATCGAACGCCTGGGGTGACAGCGCTGTGGAGTAGACGTAACCTTGCGCCTGATCACATCCTTTGATAATCAGCGCGTGAAGTGCTTCGGGATCTTCAACGCCCTCGGCAATGACTTTCATCCCAAAGCTATGGCCTAATGCAATAGTGGCGTTGATGATAGCTGCATCTTGGGGATTGCTAAGCATCCCCCGTATAAACGACTGATCGATCTTCAGTTTATCCACAGCAAAACGTTTCAGGTAAGCCATGCTTGAATATCCTGTACCAAAGTCATCTATAGACATACGAATCCCAAGGGCTTTCAGCCCTCGAATCGTGTCCATTACGCGTTCGGAATTCTCGATCAAAATTGACTCTGTCAGCTCAAGTTCCAACAAGTTAGCTCTAAGCCCACTTTCAAAAAGGGCGTTCCGAACATCCCTCACCATATCGCGCTGGCGGAACTGAACTGCAGAGCAGTTCATCGCAACACTTAGCTCTCCATAACCTGCGCATTGCCAAGCCACGGCCTGATGGCAGACCTCTTTGAGCAGCCATTGACTAATTGGCACGATGAGTCCCGAAGACTCTGCAATTGGAATAAATTCTGCGGGAGAAATCATCCCCTCCTCTGCATGGCGCCATCGCAAGAGCGCCTCGGCACCAACTACGCTACCCGAACTCAGGTCGACCTGAGGCTGATAATGAACTTCCAAATCCAGACTCGAAAATGCCTTCCTCAGTTCAGTCTGGAGATAGTGATTTCGAAGCTCGCGAGCCCCCATCGTTGCATCGTAGAACACCCATGTATTTCTACCGTTGCGTTTAGCCTGGCTTAACGCCATGTCGGCAGCCTTGAGCAGTGATCCGAAGTCACAACTGCTGTCCGAATACAGCGCGATGCCCACAGATGCGGAGATGGAAAGAGGTTGCCCATTGATATCCAAGGGCTGTTGCACGACTTGAAGCATTCTCGCCACCAACTGTGCCAGGTGCTCAGGATCATCATTATCCACCAGCACCAAAAATTCGTCTCCGCTGAGCCTAGCAACTGTGTCTACTGATGGTTTTAACGCCACCAATCGGTGAGACAGGCGCTGGAGGATCGTATCTCCGGCCGCGTGACCAAGGGAGTCGTTAATATTTTTGAAGTTGTCGAGGTCGAAGTACAACAGGGCGAGACGTTGGGTTTGCCCACAGTTATCGATTGCCTCGTTAACGCGCTGGCGCAGAAACCGCCGATTGGGTAAGGCCGTTAAGTCATCATAAAGAGCACTGTGGCGGAGTTCGTCCAGCATCTGCTGCCGGCGGAACCGGTTTGCCTGCAATCTCCACGTCAGACAGATGATCAGAACATACAATCCTCCGCAGACAGTGAAGGCCGCCAGCACCGTATATTTCCAGCTAAGTAGATAATCCTGAGCAGCCACACCGGTCACGAGCACCAATGGGAAGTTGCCCACTTTTCTGAATCCGTAAAGCCGCTCCACGCCATCGACGCGGGACTTAGCGACCAGAGTACCCAGTTGTTGACCTTTAACGATTAGCTCGTCAATAGCATCGGCGTTATACCTACGCCTATTTATCGCGTCTGGAGGAAAGCGTAAAATAGCGCTGGGCACACCCGCTTGCCGCAGGGTAATTACCCCATGTGCTCCTACGTCTACTCCGCTGATGATTTCCAGAATTGGCTTGAGGGGAAAACTTGCAACAAGCCAACCGAGTCGATGTTGACCTGCGACAATAGGCACCGCCATGTAAAGGAACTGCCGAGCATCATCACGATCAATCATCACAGGTATCGAGGATCTGTTGTCATCAACATGTTCAGCCAGAGCGATTCGGAAATCGCGCACTTCTTGCGTCTCAATGTCAGGCTGACCTGCAGTGTTGAAGAGAAAGCGCCCGTCAGCAGCAAGCACCTCGAAACGATCTATCGAAGGGTATTGCCGAAGTAGCGAACGTAGCTGCCATCGTTTTGAAGGTGGTAGTGAGCCAATTTGAATCACGTCCTTGTTCATGCGCAGGGCAATACCCTGCAAGCTGGCGTGCAGGTCTTGAAAGATGCTGTTCATGCGCGTTTCGAGCAAACGATTCAGATTGCCCACATCTGCCGCGGCTTGATTACGAGCTTGCTGATACGATAGTCCCAGCAGTACGCAGAGAAGCGTAACGATCGTCAGCGCAAGCCCTCCCCACCACCAAATCCGTGTTTTAAATGTAGAGATCGACAAACTCTGGCGCTCTTCTGGAGGCATGAGGCAACTGTTGCGGGCCACATCATTGCTAATCAAACTGGAATTCATCGGGCCGCCTCACACCGAAAAACGTGATGCCAACTGGCTGAGTTTATCGGCGACTTGCGATAACTTTCCAATTGCAGAGCGAGTGACCTTTACGCCATCCGCCTTTGTTTTTATGAGGCGATCTGGATGAATACCTGAATCTCCGTCTAATGTCGTGCAAGCTTGAGCCTCAGCGCCCAATTGCGAGTCGTGACTCTCAGCATTGATTTTGGAAAGAATCAGATTCAGATGGTTGAGAGCTGCCTGGGCAGAATCAACTCGTTGGAGTAGCTGCACGTTTTTCTCGGCAGCGCCATAAAGTCCAAAAACTGCTGCCTCATTTTGGCTCAATTCACTTTTGATGAATGATCTATTGCTGGAGGTGGATATTAGCGAGTTATACCCAGGAGGACACGGTTGCCACCCACCCCCGGCACTTTCAATCTCAAGGCCAGTAGCTCTTGCCTCAGTGATTGAATGCCCGCTCTGCGGTGGGGGGCCGTAACCCGTCCTCCGCTTGGTAACAAAGTCGTAGATCCCAGCCGACTGACGCTCGCCCAGCATGTCCATCTTTCTAAATCCTGTTGCAGTCGGCTGACCCTCAACCAGATTTGCGCGGCTGTTCACATCCGGAATCTGGAAAGGATCTCCGGACGAACAACCAACTCTTTCCGTTACTGAAATTGAGTGCGCCAGTGGCATTAGGCCCTGCGTGCTTAGAGATTGCTCAAAGTTACCAAGCTGACGTTGATCTGACTTGCTCACCTGCGCTGCTGCAGCGGTTGCGAGCGTCATTTGCGAGTCGCTGATAACATCCATAGCGTTACTGAGCGTGGACTCCAAAACTGTGAAAGCAGCTAGCAGCGTATCGGCTTCATTGCCTTTATAACTACGAAGAGCTGCACCCGGCCAATCTGATTTCGCGAGGTCGGCGAACTTTTCTGCCCGTTTGATCAATCGATCAATGCGTAGATACAGGATCCAAGCAAGCATCAGCGTCGCTATTACCAGCAAGGCCAAGCTCGCTACAACCATACTCTGAGCGGTGTTAGTCAAAGGTTCTGCTCCATGTGATGAACCTGCCACTGATTCCAATCATGTTTACTAACATAGACGAAGGCTGATCTATCTAAGCATCTGCCATCCCCTGGTCGGTCTGAAAAACCTTCACGTGCAGGCCACCCTCATGGCGCCATGCGAGCATGACAGCCAGTCACGACCTTGGCTGTCGCACAAAATGGAGATCTATGCCTAATCCCAAAGCTGTCCGCGCCTAATCACCGTCTGTTCGGAGACAAAGCGCGGTTACAGCATCCTGATATTTCCTACTTTGAACTGATGCCACTCATTTAGAAGCAGAACGAGCTTTTCACACGGAAACTTGGGTTTAGCCATGTCAGTGGCCAATTAATATCACTTACCACCGGGATAGGATGATGAATGTAATTCATCGAATTTTCAACCTAGATGTGCGCAACTGGCAAATATTTTTATCACCACTGTTAAGCTGACCAGAACGGTCATACCGGAGTTGTCGCCCGCGTATTGGCGGCGGCGGTAGAAGTTAAAGCTAAAGCGTTTATACCTCATTGAGTGAACGCATCAGCTCCATAGGCTTAGTCAATCGGGTCATGACCGCCAAGTTCCCGTTATCACCGAAGATAAGAACCGTGTCGTGCTGAATGATCTAGAGCGCAGGTATATGAAACCGAGTTCTACTGATGTAGCTGATCTGGCAGTCGAGTGAACCTTACCCAAGTCACTGTAAGAGCGACTTGATGTGCCTCCGGCGGGCAGAACACAAACGAAGCTCGTAGCCGAATGCTTCCTCCGCGCTTAAATTAATTTCGGACTCATGGCACGTTAGGAAGCTAACTTAGATCATTATTAACACTGACAATCGGAAAAATTCATATTCTTCGTGTTAAACGGTGAGGGCTCCCTTGAGATCATTGCCTCAACACGTATCAAATACGATTTAGACTCGGCCAGTAAAAGACGAGCCTGAGATATTATTTATGGCCACGCGCCTACTTTTCTTCTAACAATGCGTTGAGTAAATTCCGAGGCGGAGAGTGGTGTTGCGAAAAAATAGCCCTGAGCTTCGACACATCCAAGGCCTATCAGCGCATCGCAAACTTCTTGGGTTTCCACTCCCTCTGCAATAACTTCCAAGTTCAAGCTGTGTGCGAGCGCGATCAATGACTTTACAATAATCATATCTTTAGGATCATCAATCATACCTTTGACAAATGACTGATCAATTTTTAGTCTATCTACTGCAAACTGCTTGAGATACCGCATACTGGAATAGCCAGTGCCGAAATCATCGATTGAGATTTTCACCCCCAAAGATCTGATCTGATTCAAAATACCTATTGCGCGGCTTGCGTTCTCAATCAAAATCGACTCTGTAAGTTCCAACTCAAGCAGCCGAGGATTCAAACCTGACTCGGCCAAAGCGGCCTTCACCTCAGACACGAAATCTCCCTGGCTGAACTGCGTCACTGAGCAGTTCACCGCAATGGTTAGATCGGGACGGCCCAACTTCTGCCACTCAACTGCTTGCTTGCAAACTCTTAGCAGTAGCCAGTTAGTGATCGGAACTATCAATCCATTTTCTTCAGCAAGGGGAATAAACTCATCGGGCGAAATGTCACCATTTCGCAAGTGCCGCCACCGTAGTAACGCTTCCGCGCCAACAATTTCCTTGTTTAAGAGATTGAATTGCGGCTGATAATGGATAAAAAGATCAGAGTGTTCAAATGCACGCCGCAATCCAATTCCGAGCTCCCAATTTCTCAGCTGACGCGCAGACCTACCTTCATCGTGAAACGCCCAGCCATTGCGCCCAGCAAGCTTCACGCCATGCAGCGCCACATCTGCGACTTGGAGGAGAGTATCAAAGTCATGTCCATGATCAGGGTAAGTTGCTACCCCAATCGACGCAGTAAGCGTGAGACGGTAAGCACCCTGACAAAACTCAGGATGAAATACGCCCATCACGTTTTTCAAAATCTCCCCCAAGTGAGCGAGGGTTTCAAAATCAACCAGCATGAAGAATTCATCGCCTCCCAGCCGGGCTACCATTTCCACACAAGGTGTGGAAACAACCAGCCGCTCGGCCACTTGTTTAAGCAGCAGATCCCCGGTGACGTGTCCTAGCGACTCATTGACATGTTTGAAATGATCCAGATCCAGATACAGCAAACAAAACGGTGCCGAGTGGTTGAACACCTTTTCCTCAAGCCGCGCACGCAGTAATGAACGATTGGGAAGACCGGTAAGTTGATCATGGTCGGCGAGATAGGCCACGTGACGCTCGACCTGGCGGCAGTCTGGGGTATCCGTGATTACCACTAGGGCCCCTACCTGGCCACCACCTGAACGATTTGGATAAGCGCATGCCTCAACGGAGCGACACTCAGATGAAGTTATAGAACGCATTCGAGTTTCTCTTCGCAGCGGTATGCCCTCACGGATGGTGGCTAATACTGCGTGCGTGAACCCCCGAGATAATCATCACCAATGAACAAACTATCCAACTTTGAGTGATGCAGTACTTCCCCATTCCTCGTACCCAGCCAGGAGTTGTCATGGCTGTTGAATGAAATGATCTGCCCAACGGCATCAATCGCAAAGATGACTTGCCCTGGGGGGCTGAGCGTGGCTACTACAGGTTCAGTACTGGATGCATTGACGTTTGGTGTTGAGCGCCAGCACGTCCTGGTGACTCGATATACCATCCAGAGTCCCGCGCCCAACGTCAAAGCCAGCACCGTTATAAAAGCAGTAATGTGCCAATGCGTAATTTCAGCCGCAGGCGCGATAGCGTTTGTGCTCAGCAAATACCTT
>Ga0247730_1000617_pt1 | contig 24262 bp, 14 predicted proteins | sample UWRJL073202C2_FD_180959 | JGI IMG/M metagenome (GOLD analysis project Ga0247730, IMG submission 180959) | Plant litter microbial communities from Arlington Agricultural Research Station in Wisconsin, United States - UWRJ-L073-202C-2 | ecosystem: Environmental > Terrestrial > Plant litter >... | reverse complement strand
ATAATAATAGTACTGAATCTGATTTGAAATCCGGATCAGCCCAGGTGTTATGTTCTACATCTCCTAACACGTGATTATCATGATCGGTGATGCCTATGAATCCAAAACCTACTGATTTGGCAAAAGCTATGATAGTTTTTACCGGGTGCCGCTCAGGGCTGGGGTTACCGCCATCAGTACTATGGCTTGAGTGTACATGCAGATCACCTTTTAGCCATACGCCGTCTGTGAGGCTGGCAATAGGTGGCAGTGTGCCAAGCTCTTTAGCAGTCCATGGGTTAACGTGTTTAGGTTGTTGAGCCGATGCAAAATTAATGGCACAGATAGCGGTCAGCATAGTCAAGGCAATGCGGATGTGCATAGTGATTTTATTCATATGGAATATATTGTTTGTTGTAGTTTTCATTATAAATGTTTTGAACTGATGTTGTAATTATTTACCGGGATAGCCGGGATTCTGCGTCAGGGTGGGACTGCGCACGATCTCTGTCACCGGGATTGGGCGTACCAAATACGTGGAATTAATGGCGGCAGGGTGATGGTGAGCACTAAAGGCATTGTATTGCACCGCGCGGGTAAGTAGCGTTCCTGTGCGCTTAAGATCCATCCACCGGTTTGATTCACCAAAGAGTTCGCGAGCCGATTCGTCGAGCACATTTTCTATCGTGGCACTTCCCGTGAGCAGGTCGTTTCCTGTCAGCCTGGCCCGCTGGCGCAATTCATTGATCAATCCTGTAGCCAGGGCTCCCTCTCCCTGCTTTACGTATGCTTCGGCCAGTAGCATCATAGTTTCGGCACGGCGGAAGATGTACGTGTCGCGATGCCCTTGGGGGTCTACACCTGAGTTGGTATAGACTACTACAGTGGGGTCGTAGAACTTCCAAATGATGGGATAGATGGTATTCGATCCAAAAAACTGATGGTACTGATTGGGGTTCACCACATAATACGTCGGCTTATTGGCTGCCTTATAGGCGGTAATCTCGCTGTCTGTCATCATCACCTTAGGGAGGTAGATGACAACGTCACCCGCCTTGATAGCGCCATTGGTTCCCTTTGTGTCATTGGCGGCTGCCACGATGTGTCGTTGTAAGAACCGTTCGGACGCCCGGTAATCATTCGCGGCATAAAGGTTGAAGAGGTAGGATGTGGGCTGATAGGAAGCGTCTTGCCGCCAATAGGGTGCTGTCAGCGCTCCTCCCGGATACCTGTCTGTCCAGAACTTGAACTGCTGGTAGAGGTTGTTGCCCGTTTTGTTGAGCGCATTGTCGCTCGAATAGCGGACTGCGAAGATGACTTCTTTGTTGCCGACCAGGTATTGGTCGCCGAAGAGTGTTTCCCATGTAGTGAGCGTGGATTTGTTCATTGCGCTTTGCAAAGCGCTAACTGCATTTGTCAGGTCAGTTGGTTGCGCATAAGATTTATAGCTCCGTGTTAGCAAGATCTTGCCAAGCAGGTGTTGGGCCATGGCCTGGGCTACCCTTCCATTATTCTCAGGCTCGCCCGGCAGCAGGCTGATGGCTTTATTGAGGTCGTTAACTATTTGGGTATACACATCTTCTTCAGAAGCGCGGGTAAAATTGTACGTGGCCTGGGTCACTTCGCTTGTTATCAGAGGTACTCCTCCAAACGTCTCAACCAGATTAAAATAGGCATAAGCACGCAGGGCAAGTAGTTCGCCCGTTCTTGTGGCGTATACAGCGGGGGCTATTTTATCTTGTATTGAAGCTCCGCGTGTCATGGCGGTATTAGCCTTGGTTACCAGGTTGTAGTTGTCGGTCCACCAGTCCTGGCTTTCGTTGCCCGTAAACACGGTGTAGTCGTTAAGTGGCAATTGGGTATCATCTACCACACCCGTGCGTTCGTACATGTCTGTACCGTACCACATGTTTGTGGTGTTCTGCAACAAGGGGCGCAGGCCTCTATACGTTTCGGCCACCAGCTCCTCATATGCGTCCTGGTTGGCGAAATACTTGTCACTCGTCACTGACGAAGGGTTGACTTCGTCCAGTTTACATGACTGAGCGAGGACAAGCAACGAGATCGCTATAATAGAATTAATTAATTTTTTCATGATTAATAATATAATATGCTTGATTCTTAAAGAATTAAAACGCTAAATTGAGTCCTAACATAAATTTACGGGTCATAGGATAGGCAGGGCCTTGCGTGTCTTTGCTTGCCATTTCCGGGTCCCAACCTGCATAATTGGTGAAGATGAATGGGTTTTGACAAGAAAGGAACAAGCGAAACTTACTGAGTCCCAGGTTCTGTATCACGCTCCTGGGCAGGTTGTAGCCAAGGTTGATGTAGCCTACCCTCACGTAAGAGGTCTTCTGATAGTATAACACTTCCATCGGACCGGATGGCACACCGGGACGTACCCAGGTGCCGCTTGTGTTCTGCGGCGTCCAGTAATTGAGTTGGAGTACGTTAAAATTCTCGTTGTCTTCCAGCGAAAACGACCTGTGAAATTGCGAATCTGAATATTGCCCCTGGCGGGTGGTCACCGTGAATGCCAGGTCTATATTCTTATAAGTAAAGGTATTGGTTATGCCTCCTGTCCATTTGGGGAAGAGTGATCCTTTGAATACCTTGTCGGCATTGTTTATCGTACCGCTTCCGTCAATATCGCGCACCTTGATGCTTCCAGGTGCCAGTCCGTAACGTTTCGCATCTGCGGCCTCGTTTTCTCCCCAATAACCAGTCTGGTCGTAAGTCCATATCACACCAACAGGCTGCCCCACGAACCAACCGTTGGCCTCGTCGCGGGTTGAACCGTCGGAGAGGCTTACGATTTTGTTGGTATTGGATGCAAAGTTAAGCGATGTGCTCCATGAGAAGTTTCTGCCTTTAATGTTGATGGTGTTCAGGGCAACTTCAATCCCCTTATTGTTAACTGACCCTACATTGTCTGTCAGGCTGCTAAATCCGTTAAGTATTGACATCACCCTATTCATGATAATGCCGTTCGTGCGGCGGTTGTACGCATCGATCGTTCCTCCGATTCTTCCCTTGTACAATTCAAAATCTAAACCAAGGTTGAACTCTTTGGTGAGCTCCCACGTAAGGTTTTTGTTTTCGAAGCGCGCTATGGAGGCGGTGTCCACAGTTTTGTCGCCAAAGAGATACCTGGCGTTGTTGACGGTTTGATTGGTGCTATAAGGCGGCACACCGTTATTGCCCGACATACCATAGCTAAAGCGCAATTTCAAGTTAGATATTGCGGTTTTGTCTTTCAAAAACTGCTCTTCAGAGATTCTCCAGGCAACGGCCGCCGAGGGAAAGAATGCCCATTTGTGTCCTTCCGCAAGTTTAGAACTGCCGTCTGCACGCGCTGTACCAGTAAAGAGGTAGCGCCCCTTGTAGTCGTAGTTGACACGTCCAAAATACGAACTCAGCTGTTCCTGCGTATACCCGGTAGACATGGAAGACATTGTTCCGGCTCCCAGGTTATACCAATCATATGCATCGGTAGGGAATGCTCTAGCCGCTTCGGCCGAATTCATGATTGTTGATTTGTATTGCGAAGCACCCAAAAGAAGGTTTACAGCATGATCACCCCAGGTTTGATCAGCTTGCAGCAAGTTGTCCCAGGTATATTTTACTGTGCGGCCTGCCTGGTATTGGGCACTGCTATTGGCCAGTGCGCCTGCCCCCGTTTTGGTCATAGACCCGATGTACGACCCATATTCCGCATGGCTAATGTCGGGCCCGAAGGTGCTGGTAAACTTCAGCCAGCTCAGTGGTTTCGCTTCAAGGAACATATTTCCAAAAACATGGGTGTTATTGGTCTGCGTGTGCCTGTTCTTCTGCTCTATGAAGGGATTGGTGACGGTTGTTATTCCATCTGGATAGAAGCGTAGCGACCCATCCGCGTTATACTTATCGGATAGGGGGCCAAGGCGATAGATTGTCCGGAAAGTTTCGGGACTGGCTGCTTTAGAAATTTCGTAAGCAGTATATATATTCGTTCCTATTCTGAATACCTTGTTGATCTGCTTGTTGATAGCTGCACTCAGGTTGTAACGGGTGTAGCCATCTCCCTCAATCACACCTTTATCGGAATTGATTCCCATGCCCAGGCTATAAGTAAGTCCCTGAGCACTGCCATTCATGCTCACTGAATGCGATTGCGAGTAGGACTTCTGCAGGATCTCATCCGGCCAGCTAACGGACTTGCCTGCCTTGTAGTTGTTATACGCCAATTCACCCAGCAACTGCGACAGGTTGGGCTCGTAGGCCGGGTTCGTATAGTTTTGTCCTTTGCTTCGGTCTATACGATACTGCACCCACTCGTCTGCGTTGGTGAAGTGGGGCAGATTCATGACCGAGTTCAAAGTGCCCGATCCTGTATATTCTACAGAATTCGTGCCCGGCTTTCCTTTTCGGGTGGTAACGATGATCACACCGTTGGCTCCGCGTGAACCGTAAATGGCCGTTGAAGAAGCATCTTTCAATACATCGATTCGCTCAATGTCAGTGGGTGAGATGTCATTGATGGAGTTGACATAGATACCGTCTAACACATAAAGGGGCGGATTAATGGCACTTAAGTCTGTACCCGACTTAATAGTGTTTTGTCCGCGGATCATAATGTCGGCTCCTCCACCGGGTTTGGTGCTCGAGGTCACAATGTCTACTCCCGGTAGCTGACCGGCAAGTGCCTGCGTGGCAGTGCTGAAGTGAGTAGCAACCAGCTTATCGTTGGATACAGAGCTGAGAGCGCCGGTAAGGTCGGTCTTTTTCTGCGTACCATACCCCACAACAACAACCTCGCTCAGCGCAGAAATATCCTCCAATAGAGTTACGGTGATATGAGTACCATTAGCGGTGACTTCCTGAGTTTTATAACCAGTATAAGTGAATACCAAGACCTCATTTTCATTTGGTACAACGATGTTGAAATTTCCATCTTTATCGCTGGCTACAGCCCTGTTATTCGATTTGCATTTCACCACTACGCCAATCAGGGAGTTACCTGTTTCATCAATAACTTTACCCGTAATTGTTTTTGGTGGCACCGGTTTCGGCTTTTCTTTAACAACAATCGCTTTATCCTGGGTAGTGATGGTATAAGTTAGTGGCTGATCGCTGAAAATTTCGGCAAGCGCATCCTTCAACTCCATGTCTTTAATATTCACGGTGACCGGCCTGGCGCTTTTAATCAGCCTTAGGTTATAAAAAAAATCATAGCCGCTTTGATTGCGAATATCATCAAAAACCTGTTCCAGCGATGCTTTATTTTTGTGCAGCGTAATTTTCTGCGCATACGTTTCGGCCCTTACCTGAAAGATGGCCATTGTTAGTATGACAAGGGTGAGTTTCATAATTAGCAGGCATTTTTTTAGGATGTGGTAAAAAATACCTCGCCCGACTTGTAAAAAAGTTTTATACATTTGTTTGTTAGGGTTTATTCAAAAATGTTGTTCACACGATATTTTTTCCGTTCAAACGGAAAGGTAAACTCAAAAACATCGGCCAGTGGTGGTTCCAAGCACCTCTGGCTATTTTTTTGGTTACCGTTTGCCAGGTAGGGTTACTGCATAACGGTTACTCTCCTTCCTTTTACTTTAAAGTGAATGTTTCCGGTTAACTCCATTATCTTCAGGGCCGAAGACAGGTTTTTGTAGCGGGATATTTTACCGCCGAAGCGTAAAGACGGATCAATATTACCTGCGTAAGTTATTTCTACATCATACCAGCGGGCAATTTTGCGCATGGTGCTTTCCAGGCTTTCGTTAAACTTGAAATAACCGTTTTTCCAGGCGATCACATCTTCCAGGTCTGTCTCTCTGGTAACCTTCATCCCGGCAGCGCTGATCTGCGCCTGCTCACCCGGCACCAATACGCGTGACCGGCCTCCATCTGAGATCCTGACCGAACCCTGCAGCAGCGTCGTCTTCATTATCTGCTCATCATCATAAGCCATGATGTTGAAGTGGGTACCCAGTACCTCAACAACCTGGCTTTTGCTGCTGACCTTAAAAGGCATTTTCCCGTTATGGGTAATCTCGAAATAAGCCTCGCCTTTCAGCTGCACTTTTCGTTCGTTCCCAACAAAACATGTTGGGTAAGTAAGGCTCGATCTGGCGTTCAGCCAAACTTTTGATTGGTCAGGCAATACAATCTGCCATTGCCCTCCCGCGGGCGCCTCTATGGTATTATATTCGGGGGCCGAGGCGCTATTTGCCGGTTCATTTGAGCCCTGGTAAACTATTTGCCCGAGGGCGGTTTTGGTAATTTGTGCCCCGCTTTGTACGGCTATCCGGCCGTTGCCGGAATCTGACAAACTAATTTTTTGGCCGTTGCCCAATATCAGGATAGCTTTATTTCTGCCGGGTTTAACATCAGTTTTTTGAGCGATAATATGACTTGTCTCAGGCTTTACGGGCCGGCGATAAATTAGCGCGGTGCCTGCTATCATTAAAACAACTGCTGCCGCCATCCATATTGGTTTCCATGATGCTCGTTTCTTTGTGATGGGGATTACCGTTGCGCCGGACATCTTTTGCTGCAGCTCTTCAAAATGCTTATCTCTCAGGGTTTCACGGGATGCTTTGGCCATCATAATGACAGTCCTTTTCATCGTCTCTATCTGAATTTCCTTATCAGGATGTTCCGCCACCCATTTATTCCAGTATCTGACGTCACTATCGTTTCGCCCGAAACAATAATTCAGGAAACTCTCCTGTTCGAGTAGGTGTACAAGGTCTTTATCCTGCATTTGTGGCGATCTTTAGACAATAGAGCAAGCAGTGCAGAATTTTTCCTATGCTTTCAGAAAAAAATAAAAAAAAGAAGTGTAAAAATGGAAATAGCTGCCGAAAGCGCTGTTACATATTCGGGGCTGATCTGCTTGCGTAGTTTTTCGACCGAGTTATAAATTGTATTGTATGCCGTTTTAACGGAGATACTGTTCAGCTCTGCTATTTGCTCATAATTGAGGGCGAGGTAAAATTTTTGGTAAACGATTTTGATTTGGGTATCTGACAAATTGTTAATGTGGGCCTGAAGTATCTGCGTCAGTTCTTCCTGCGAGGTTCGTTTGATATGCTCCGCTTCGGCCGATGGATAGGCAGGCATTTCGGGCAGTTCAAGTAATTCCATACTCTCTTCCGCACAGAAATGCGGCTTGCGGAACAGGTTGCGGATAAAAGAAGTGACAAGGTAGTTATGGTGATGACGGATATGTTGCAGGCGTGCACGGTTTTCAAAAACGTACAGGAACAGGTCGTTCACGCAATCCTTTGATTTATCAAGCGTTGCGCCTTTCAGGTTGCCCAGATAAATGAGGTAATCATGATAATGTGAATAAAGTACGTAAAAATCATCCTGATCGCCCTCAGCGATAAAGGTATTCCATTGTATTTTTAATGCTATACCGGATTTTTCGTAACTGAACATTGGTTGCCAACTACAGAGTAGTAGTTTGGAGCAAAATTGAACATCAGATGTGCATTTCTGGTTTAACTAGTATTATCAATTTGTTAAGCATTGGAATATGTCTGCCGTTGGATGTAAACACAAGAAGCATCCGTCCGGATGCTTCTTGTGAAATCTGTTTATTCTATTTTCCCAGAGAGATCAGGTTTGTAAACAAGCGGTATGCTCCGGGTACGCCTGCAGGCAATTCCCTGAACATGGATAAGCCCGTATAGATAAAATTACCTTTTCCGTATTTCGCAATCAGCAGGCTGCTGTTTAACGGAGGCCCTCCGGGATCATTTGATGAAATGATAGCCTGGTACTCGCTGCTCCATTCACTGGGGAAATAGAGTCCGCGTTCCTGCACCCATCCGTCAAAATCTTTTGCTGTGATCTTGTTTGGTGTATTTAATACTGCGTGATCCGGTAGAAGGAACCTGACTTCAGCACCTTCAACAGTAACCCTGTCTGTAGAAAGTTTCATTGGGAAAGGTCCCGGATTCATTTTCAATCCACCATTCGTATTGTACTGCACAATGAGGTTACCGCCGTTTTTCACATAGTCCATGAGTTTATCATGATAGACCCTGATCCGTTCAATGGTATTATACGAGCGTACGCCGAGAATGACCGCATCAAAGCTGTTCAGCGTTTCAGGATTAATGTCAGCGTCTGTCAATAACGAAACTTCATAACCGATCTGTTGCAACGCGCGGGGTACATCATCACCGGCACCCATCAGGTAGCCGATGCGCTTGCCTTTTTTAACCAGGTCAAGTTTTACCACCTTTGCGGTTGCATCGGGGAAAAGGGTTTGCACAGGAATATGATTATAATTAATTGTTTTCAGGCCTTTGTTATACGTTTTTCCATCAATAGTGATCAGTGCCTGCAGTTCCGCTTCATCAGCTTCCGCAGGCGGGAACACATTAAAGTTTACTGTTTGTTCGGCTTCCTCAGCTTCAATCCCGAAGTTCGCCTCAGCGGGTTCAACACGCCATCCTGCAGGCAATTTCAATGACACCGTGCCTTTGACATGGGGGCGGCCTGCTTTCACAAAAACGGTAACCTGTTTTGGCTCTTTGCCGGCAAACATATATACGTTTTCGGCAATGTTGGCAAAAGCAGGAGGGCTTACCGCAAGAGGCTGGAATAGCTCTCCGTTTACCGGGTCATTATGTTTATATAAAACCGGGATGGTATAGCTCAATTGCTGGCCGGCCATTGTCATGTTTAGGGTTACACTTGCCGGCGCTTTATTCTCGGGCAGGCCTACATCCTTCTGGTTTTTGATGAAAAATAACCCCAGGGAATCCTTTTTCTCTAACCAGTAGGGCTGGCTAAAGGCCAAATCTTCAGGAACCTTTACTGTAGCTGTATACTCTTTATCAGCCGAGTTGCCCAGTGTGGTGTTAACCACAGAATCAGCCGTTCTGAAAGGGAAGGCGACCGACTTGATCTGCACGGGTACGGCAGATCTGTTGATCACCTCCACCTTTACACTCAATGGCTGTCCCGGGGTGACGGCAAAGCTGCCGGCTGTAGCCTCCATATACAAACCGGTAGCTTCTTTGATCACATCCTGGATCTCTTCCATTTTTCGCTGTTTCCAGAACCCCTCCGGCAATTTTTCCAGTTCAGCCCTTGCAGCTAGTAGTTGCGGCACAACTGCGGCGGGGTTTGCAGCATTGAAGGAAATTATGGCCTTTGATATGGATTGTTCTACCTTTGTACTGTTCTTTACCCTGGCCCAGCTTGTATTTATCCCTTCAAAAAGATCTGCCTTTGCCTTACTGCCAAGCGTATGCTGAAAGTAATCAATTGATGTACCGCGGCTGCCTGTTGAGCCGAAGCCCTGGCTTTTGTGCATGCTGCGGCTCTCGGCGGAGATTTCTCCGTACGACTTTCCAAACAGTGGGTTGTATACCCCTACATCTACTTTAATCAGCCCGGGAGCAATCTTTTCAAATTCTTTGGGATCTTTAAATGCCCATGAGCTGATATTCCAGAGCAGCCGTTTAGCCTGCCAGACCTGTACATATTTCAGCTGCTCAGGAAACCTCTTAGGGTCTGCTGCCGCTACGAAGGCATCCTCCGCCAGGATGGACGAAGCACTATGCTGACCGTGGCCGGCCCTCGAATCTTTTGGGAAACGGGTAATGATCACATCCGGCTTGAAGTTCCTGATCACCCATACCACATCTGCCAGGAGTTTCTCCCGGTTCCAGATGCTGAATACCTCTTCGGGGTTCTTTGAAAACCCAAAGTCATTAGCCCTTGTAAAGAACTGGTAGCCTCCGTCGGTACGCCTGGCCTGCAGCAGTTCCTGGGTGCGGATCACTCCCAGGCGTTCGCGGATCTCCGGGCCGATCAGGTTCTGGCCCCCATCGCCCCTGGTTAATGCCAGGTAACCGGTGTGGTATAACTTCTGGTTTGCCATGTAGGCAATCAGCGTGGTATTTTCATCGTCAGGATGTGCTGCCAGATAGAGTACGTTACCCAGTACATTTAACCGTTTGAGGTCCTGCAGTACTTTTCCGGCAGAAGGTTTTGCCGGCGTTTGTGCATGCCCATTCAGCTGAATGAGCATTAACACAATAGCCAGATAGCATACTGAAGTGGTAAAATGGAGCGTTTTCATTAGCGTATATTTTATAATGGATTTTGAGTATAGGTTGAATTGATGTCAATCTCCCGCTGAGGGATCAGGAAAAGCAACCTTGGGGTTTTTCCCTGTGCGGCCATTACTTCCCTTGCTTTGCCAAAGCGCAGCAGATCCGGCCAGCGGTGATTTTCAAAAGCAAGTTCAACCCTTCGTTCATGGAGTAATTTATCGTCGAAAGTTCCCGGAGATGCAGCGCTAAGGCCGGCCAGCCCGGCCCTTGTACGTACCTGGTTGATCAGTCCGTAGGATTCGGCAGATTCGCCTAAGGCTTCGGCAAGCATTAATAATACATCTGCATAGCGTAACACAATAAAGTTATAATCGGCATCGCCTTCATTATAGGCCGTGGTGGTTCCGTATTTCAGGATAAAGCGGCCGGCATTTAAGGGGCCGTTGAGTGGGTTCATGGATGCGGCCAGGCGCTGATCTCCGCTTTCATAGGCTGCCTGCATATCGGCTGTAGGCCTATTCTTGTAACTGCCTGTACTTTGGATCAGCAGTGCCGAAAAGGCGTTGGTAAATGCATTTCCGGTATTGGTTCCACCGCCTTTAAACTGAACTTCAAAAATTGATTCTACATTATTTTCATTGGCAATGCCCCAGATCCTGGCGTAGCTCGGTACCAGTGAATAACCATAGTCACTGATCACGCGGCGAAGTACTGGTACTGCATCGTTTTTATTGCCCATAGTGAGGTATACTTTGGCAAGCAGCGCAGCCGCAGCGCCTTTGGTTGCCCTTCCTACATCGGCACTTCCATATTTAATAGGCAGATAGGTTTCTGCCTGCAGCAGGTCTGTAGCCAGCTGTTTGTAAATTTCGGCCGCAGGCACCTGTGGAAAGCTTTTTCCTTCCTCAACAGCAATCTCTTTCAGTACCAGCGGTACCCTGCCAAAGTTTACCGCCAGGTTATAGTAAAACAGGGCACGCAGGAATAATGATTCCCCTTTGATCCGGTTTTTTAATACATCGGTCATGGTGACGGCATCAATCCTGCTGAGGATTAGATTACACCGGCTGATGCCTACATATGAATCGAGATAAGCAGAAGTGATCAACTCAGCGGTAGCGGCATTTTCACCAAAATTATCTATGATGTTCATATCCGCGCCCAGGCCTGTCTGATCAAAACCTCCGTCGGTATTGTCTGAACGCATTTCGTTTAATATCCAGTAGCTTTGGTTATAGGTGCCAGACATTTGCAGGGCTTTATATGCGGCATTCACTGCAATTACCATATCATCGCCATTGCGGTAAAAGGCATTCACATTTCTCTGGGAGATCGGGTTCAGATCCGTGAAATCTTTACTGCAGGACATCAGAAAGCAGGAAAGAATAAGTATATATGTCAGTTGTTGTTTCATAATTTCTAAGTTTATTTGAAAAGACTACTTAAATGACGCGTTTATTCCGAAGGTGAAGGTTTTTGAAAGCGGGTAGGCCCCGTAATCTTCGCCCTGGACTCCGGTAGAGGTAGACTGATTATTTACCTCAGGATTGTAACCCACATAATCTGTTTTGGTAAACAGATTGGTGCCTGCCACATAAACTCTCAGTGAAGAAAACACCTTTCCTACCAGTTTATCAGGAACGCTGTAAGCAATGGTCACATTTCTCAAACGTATATAAGAAGCATCTTCTACCTGATAACTTGAAGGGCGGTTATTGAAACCGTGTAAATCTCCGTTACGATCCGCGCGTGGTGTTTTTCCGTCACCGGGCTGGGCCGCTGAAATCCACCTGTTGGTTTCAAAAGCATAAGAATTGGTGTTGGCCTCTCCGTTGCCAAGATGTCTCCTGGTCAAGTTCAGCACTTCGGCTCCTTCAACTCCCTGGATCAGGAAACTGAGTTCAATCCTTTTATATCCAAAACGGTTGGTGATACCGTACGTATAAGAGGGTTGATAGTTTCCGATCACTGTTCTGTCATTTGCATCGATGAAACCATCACCGTTGATGTCCTTAAACTTGAAATCCCCTGGTCTTGCATTCGGTGCCAGCCTGTCTTTGGGGGCATTGGTGATGTCCTGTTGTGTCTGATAGATACCGTCAACTACGTATCCATAGTAGCTCCCTATAGGATCGCCGATCCTTGTGATATGCCTGATACCTGCACCTCCTGTGCTCAGGATAGGATCACCGGAGGCTCCCAGTTTCAGCACTTTGTTCTTATTGGTAGAGAAATTCATGTCTGTGCTCCAGCTGAAACTACCCTCAAGGTTGTGGGTGGTAACAGATACTTCGAAACCTTTATTTTCCACTTCGCCTATATTTTGAAGAGGGTTTGAGGCCCCGTAACCCACTATGGCCGGTACCTGTACGTTCAGCAACAAATTAGAGGTAAGCTTTCTGTACCAGTCAAGGGAAACGAAGATCCTGTTTTTGATCAGGCTGAGGTCCATACCGATATCGGTCTGGGTGTTTTTCTCCCAGGTGAGGAGGGAGTTACTTGGTGTAGAAGGGGCAACACCGTTGACCACTACATTTCCGAGAACATAGTTGTATGGGTTTAACAAACCGATAGAGGCATAATTGGGAATCAGAAAGTTCCCTGTTTTACCCCAGCTGCCCCTGATCTTTAAGTCGTTTATAAAGGTCAGCTTTTTCATGAAAGGCTCATCAGATAACCTCCATCCGGCTGAAAATGAGGGGAAATAACCCACTTTATTGCCTTCGCCAAAGCGCGATGCCCTGTCAGAACGAACAGTAGCGGAAAGCAGGTACCTATCCTTCCAGGAGTAATTGATCCTTCCCAGGTAAGATGCCAGTGACCATTCTTCTTCTGTGGCCGTACCACCTGTAACCTGGCCGCCACTTACGGTTTTTACCAGATCGTCAGGAAAGTTCTCTGCCTGCACCTGGTTCATCCTGATTTTGTTCCTCTGAGCGGTATAACCGGCAACTGCCGAAAAGTTGTGGTTGCCGAAGGACTTTTCATAGGACAGGGTGTTTTCTACCAGCCAGTTTGTTTCAAGCGAGGAGTTAGACTGTGCATAGGGAATGCCTACCGTAGCCGCCCTGTCTAAAAAGGCTTTCTCGCGGTAATACTTCCTGTTGTAATTATTGATGTCTGTTCCTGCCATCAGTTTATACTTCAGGCCATCCAGGATCTTATATTCTGCGTAAGCGTTGGCAAAGGTCCTGAACTGGATCAGATCGTCATGGATGTATCTGACTACAGCAAGCGGATTACTTGAAGCCGTCATATTTGTGCCGGTACCGTTTTCTGTGTTTAAGTGCGACTGGTTATTGCTCTGGTTAATAGAGCCGTCAGGCAGGTAAGGGCTCACCGTTGGTGAGGTTACCAGGGCCGTATAAACTGCTCCCGGAGGATCGGCAAAATAAGGGGCGCTGGTTGATCCTTTGGCCTGGTCGGTAAAAGAAGGGTTTAAGTTCACACCGATATGGAGGTTTTTTATCGGATCTGAATCCAGGTTTACCCTGAAGCTGTAGCGCTTAAAACCGGTGCTGGGAATAATTCCTTCCTGGTTATAATAGTTCCCTGAAATGTAGTAACCCAGTTTTTCGGCTCCTCCGGACAGGGATAAGTTATAGTTCTGAACGGCTGCGGTTTTAAAAAGTACATCCTGCCAGTCGGTATCTACGCCGGTCGGATTTACAAAAGCATCAGGCAGAAAATAACTGGTGTTGGTTGTTTTGGTATACCTGACTGAATTGGGATCACTTGCACTGGCTCCGGCGATATCCTGGACGTAGGCATTGTTTTTGGCATCTAATACATACTGGGCCAGTTCAGCTGAATTCATGAGGTCTACCTTGTTGGCAACCGACTGCACCCCATAGTAACTATCGAAATTAATGGAAGTGGTTCCATCTCTCTTGCCTTTTTTAGTGGTGATGATGATTACGCCGTTGGAGCCCCTTGATCCGTAAATTGCGGCTGCGGCTGCATCTTTAAGTACCTCGATAGACTGAATGTCGCCGGGGGCTATTGTTCCGAGCGGATTTGCGGGTGCCGGGCGGAAGGCCACCGTTCTGCGGGACACATCACCCTGAATGGCGGATTCGACATTTTTTGATACCGGAAAACCATCTACCACATACAGTGGTTCATTTCCTGCCGATATGGAACCTATTCCCCGCACACGGATGGTTGTTGCCGCACCGGGTTCACCACTCGGCTCCTGTACCTGTACACCGGCCATTTGTCCCTGAATGGCATTTTCAAAACTGGTAACAGGAATATCTTTAATGTTATTGGCTGTGAGTGTGGCAATAGAGCCGGTTAGGTTTCTTTTTTTCTGTGTACCATAACCTACTACCACTACTTCATTCAGCTTCTGCTGATCTGTTTCCAGCTGCACATTCAGCACTGCTGCTCCGCTTAACGTTACTTCTTTGCTCAGGTAACTGATGTAAGAAAAAACAAGGACGCCGCTGCCCGGAGTGCGGATGGAGTATTTTCCGTTTCCATCCGTTACGGCTGTGGTCATTGTGCCTTTAAGTTTCACGGAAACCCCCGGGATGCTCTGCCCGGTAGCGGCATCGGTTACCCTGCCGGTGGTTGTACCCTGGTGTTCAGAAAGCTGGGTAGCGGGTGCAGTATTGTCATTCGGGAAGGCGGGTATCATTTTGTGGTACCCGGGATCAAACTCATCGGTAGTCAGGCTGATACCCGAAGAAACACCTTTATCACCCATGCTGATGATATAAAATTTCTCCGCAACTTTTTTAAAATTAATATTACTCGGTCTAAGCAGAGTGGTGAGGGCAGTTTCGATGGTTTCCTTATCGATTTCACGGTCAACAGGTATCTTTACTTTTTCTACCAGTTTACTATCAAACATGATGGAGACCTTATAGGATCTTTCGAAGTCTTTCAGGATGTCCTTTAAGGGTTTAAACTGTTCGTTTGCCTCTTTTTTGATGCGGCTGATACCTTTTACCGAATGATAGGCAAAAGATTGGGCACGACTAAATGCCAGGGAAGAGCTAAAAATTAAAATGATAATTAGCGAGCGTATAACTTTTACCATATTGATTAATTTAGATGAGTAATGAAATTATTTTGATTTTACCGTCAGTGTGTCTCCTTTTCTGGTTAGTTCTAAATGAAATATTTCTGAAAGACCATTGATCAGCAGGTCTATATTTTGTGTTGGGGCTGATCCTGATACGCGCATATGCAGCAATTCAGGATTTTCCACCTTTATATGTAAGCCATAAGTATTCTGTATGGTGAGCAATACGTCTTTAAGTTCGGTTTTGTCAAACACCAGCCGCGAAGATTTCCAGGCAGAATAGATCTCCGGGTCAACAGCCTTTTTGATATAGGTTTTGCTCTTACTCTGATAGGCTATGAGCTCTCCGGGTTTCATGGTAACATCTGCTTCATCAGCCTTGTTTTCATCCATATGGAACCTGATCATACCCGAATTCAGTACTACATTGGTTTCAGTTTTCCTGTTAGATACATTGAACTGCGTTCCGAGTACCTCTACAGACAGGCCTTCATCCATCCTTACAAAGAATTTCTGATCTGTTTTGGTATGTTTAATAGCGAAATAAGCTTCACCATTAATTTTCACTTCCCTGTTGCCCCTGGCCGGCCAGCTTTTACGAAAGCTTAACCTTGAATTACCGTTCAGGAAGACCACGGAGCTGTCAGGAAGCACAATCCGGGTTGTTTCTCCGTATTTGGTGGTGTACACCGTGCTGGTGTAATATTCCTTAAAAAACAAGGCTGAGGTAACTATCATAAGGATGACCGCTGCTGCAGCTATCATCTTTTTATTGAAGCTCATAGAGCTGAGTTTTTTTACTAGCGGGCTGCCATCTTCCAGTAGCGGTTCCAGTTTGTTCCATGCTGCATCAATTTGCTCTTTTTCACTGTTATATCTTTTCTTCATAATGGTTTCTTACGGAGGGACCTTAATCCCTTTTAATGCTAAGACGTGATGATTATAGGTTTGTACTGAAAAAAACTATATTATTTTTATTAGTAACACCTTCATAATCTATCGTATATGGATGTTTTTTTTGGCAGCCGCTTTCCCTTCGGCAGGAATGCTTCCTTGTCTCAGCCAATACAGCAGGTACGGTACGTTATAGGCATGTGTCCAACCGAAAACACGCAGTGCATTTCTGACATCCCATTCTGCATATTCTTTTTCGGGGTCCTGTGGCAGGTGGCTTACTTTCAATAAGGTTTCGGCCAGTTGTTTTTGGGTTGCAGAACCATCGAATTTTACGGGCGACAGGTCTGTCTTTAATACCTGGGCACGTTTTAGTGCGGTTTCCAGGTAACTGGGATCTTTTGTGAATTCGTAACCTACCAGCAAACTGTGGATGGAAGAAAGGTAGGATTCATAGAAATAACTGACAGGCTCATTATCCCTGACAGACCTGGCGTGTTTGATCAGGGCTGCTTTTATTTTTGGGTCTTCAGTGATCTGGTAGTATTTTTTAAGTCCCTGCGAAGCATATACCTGTGCATAACCATAGCGGTCTATCACCAGGCTATTGTTTTGTTCAGCGCTGTTTTGCAGGTTGAGCATCACATTGATACGGTCCTGCAGGTCTGGCAGGTATTTAGGGTCTTTGGTTGCGTCCCAGACTTCGGTAAGGTTCCATACCGAAAGGTAAAGGCGCCTTCCTCTGAGGTCGTGATCTCCCCAGATGCGTTTGATATAGGTGTCGGCCGTCTGTTTTGCCATATCCAGCCCACGGTGGTATCCGGTCAGGTAATAATCGGTCAGCCAGCCCTGAACCCATACATGGGCACTTAGAACTGCTGTCCAGTGCTGGTCACCATGTCTTTTTCCAATACCCAGGTAAGGCGTTGTATTGTCTTCCATCTCTTTGTTCTGGAAAAAATCCAGCGAGGGGTTGGTATCGCCGTAATAGGTTGGTTTTTTTGGCCAGTGGATATTATCCACATCCATTGTGTGCATACTGTTGGCCTGTGCAGCCCGGTAAAAGCGTGGGTCACCCGTTCTCATAAAGTGCATCCACAGCATGTAATCCTGTGCGGGTTCATTATTGGCCCACATCTGCCATTTATTATCTATATAGTAATTTTTGAAATCCCCGTATTCGAACATGCCATACCATGGGCACCAGTTCTGGTTAAACAGCACCCAGTCCATCTTATATTGCATACCGCGTTCAAACTCAGGGAAGTCTTTCCCCTGTGCAGCGTACAGGCCGAATACTTTGGAATTCGCATACCATTCAGGTGCCGCATGTGCTACCGGTGGATCAAGGACATAATTAAGAGATCTTTGCACATCTTCAGTACTTACGTCTGCCTGATGGAAGTAGTAGACCAGTTCACTGGTCTTGGCCAGTCCCTGCGCAAAGTTCCCGAGAATACCATCATCGGGAGCGTTCGTATCGCGTGCAAAGCCCATCGGGCCTGCCTGTGGAGACCACAGATAAGCAGTGGCAGTATTAGATTCCCCGTTGATATTCAGTTCTTTCGGATATTCCTCAAAGAAGTTTTTAATGCCTATACCAATACCCCACTTTTTATCTGTGATGTCCATCCATCCGCTGGCTTTGGCTGTTTTCAGTTCTTCTTTCTGTCCTGACACCAGGGTTGCCGAAAACCCTTCTATCCTTTGTGTATCCGAAGATTCAGGAACAGGGGCAGTTTTGTTGGGTTTTGGGCCGGTTTGGAAGAGATAAGACTTTCCTCCTGCCGGAGTGGTATACTGGTAAACTTTTTCTGTGGGATTTTCCCACCATTTGCCGTCTTTATACCCAACCTTGTAGCTGATGGGGCCAGCCAGTTTATAATCAAGTGAAAAACCCGCCCCTGCAATCTGGTCATTTGGCTTAGTCCAGCCGTCCTCGTTTGATTTTTCTTCAGGCAGGATGTCTTTACTCTGCGTGGCGATCCTGGCATGTTCTCCCTTTAAGATCTTATGCTGATCGGGCACACCTGTGTAGACAAATGTATGGATGACCTTGACATAAGATTTTCCGGCGTATACATGGATCCTCATTACAAATGGTGCAGCGTTATTGTCTTTCCGCGAATACTGGTATTCGCCTTCCAGCCTGATGATGCCATGCATGGGGCCGGAGCCTTTTTCTATAACGCTTCTGGTGATGATAGCTTTAGATTTATCAATCCCCTCCGGGTCTACCAGGTCAAGGAATGATCCCCGGTCTTTTGCGCCCGATGCAATGAGGTCTTTGTCATCAAACCCGTTTTTATCTGCGTCCAGTTTAACCACCTCGAAGAATCCGCCGTTGTCTTTCTTTATCTTGAAGTTCAGCGGGCCGGTGCTCACTTCGGTATAGCTGCCCATTGGCTGTACATTCCTGATCACCACCCTGTCGCCCTTGAATGTTTTTCTGACCACATCTGCACCGTAATCCAGGGAATAGCTGTCTGCAGCATCTGCAAAAAAGAAGACCCAGATCCATTTGATACTGTTATTGAGCGGTTGCCAGTTGTTTACTTCAGTGATTTGTGAGGGTATTTCCTCACCCTGCAGGTTCAGCAGGCGCACATGGTCTGCCGAGAACAGTGCCCCGTTGGGAAAAGGTATACCTATAGTTATAGGGGCACCTTTAACGTGCTTTTCTATTTTAACGGGAATCCGCTGGGAGGCGAAGGAGCGGTTGGTGCAGACAATTAATAAAAAGAGGATGAACAGGCTTAAGTTTCTCATCGTTAAAAGATTGTTTCTTATAAAGACGGGCTTAAAGCTTTTTTGTACTTGTTTTAGAGATGAAAAATTTATGTTTATTACAGCGGTTGATTAAAGTACAAGGCTGCGGCCCCGAGTATAGCTATGTTTTCCCTTACAGAGTCTTCTATAACAATATGCTGCACCACCGGTTTGTAAGGGAAATCCTGCAGATGATGCCAGAGGGAAGCTTTAAACAAGGGGAATGCCTTACTTACAGAGCCGCCGAGAATGATGATCTGAGGGTCAATAGTATACAAAACGGCTTTTACCACATTGCTTAAATGTATTCCATATTCATGAAAAATCTGCAGCGCCTGCTGATCACCTGCCTGCGCGCGGTTAAAGGCCTCCTCTCCGGAGATATGATGAAAGTGAGTAAAATAATTGCCGCTGCAATAGAACTCGTAATTATGTTCCAGATAGGGCAGCATACCGAATTCCCCGGCACCGCAGTTCCTGCCTTCATATAAATGGTTATTGCACACCAGGCCTGCTGCAACGCCGGTTCCAAGGATCAGCCCTGCCACATGCTGGTATCCTTTGCCCTTGCCATAGTACCATTCCCCCGCAGCGAAGCAGTTTGCATCATTGTTCAGGATTACAGGAATGCTGAAATGATCTTCCAGGATTGCTTTTAAATGAACTTCTTTCCATGACGGAATATTCTGCACATCATAGATGATTCCCTTTTTTGTATCAAGGATGCCCGGTACACCTATGCCGATTGATTTCACCGTGTTGTTGATCACGGTTGTTATAGACTGAATGATTTCTGTGATGACCTGGTCCCCGCTGCCCGAAGAGCTGATCCGGCGGGAATCTATTTTTTCTATTTCCTGGCCGTTTACCAGTCCGCTGCGGACGTTGGTGCCCCCCAGATCTACTCCTATGACAGTATTGTTATTCATTGATGACAACTTTTGCTTTCTTTACCCTTTTCAAAGATATGACTTCATTGATCACAAGCGGTTTGGCCCAGAAGCCGATGCTCAGGATATAAGTCAGCATCACAAACATAAACATCATTCCTGCTTTCAGGGAGGTCATGTCACCTATCCAGCCTATGATGAGCGGAATGACTGCGCCACCACAGATACCCGTGATCAGTATTCCTGATAAGGCCCCATGATGCTGTGCCAAAGAGTTAAGTGCAAGCGAGATAATGATAGACCACATCACCGAGGCAAAAAAGCCCACCATTGGAAATGCCCATAGGGAAACTTCTGCAGGCCCGAACAGGGAGAGGGCAAGGCTGATGATTGCCGACAGGGTAAAAATGATCAGGACTTTGCGGCTGTCGATAAATTTCAGCAGTACAAGCCCCAGCAGCGTGCCCAGGGTAAGCAATCCCCAAAACCAGGAAATGGCGCTGGCACCTCCTGTTTTTGGATCGATATGATGGTATTTATTTAGAAATTCAGACATCCAGTTGGCTACGCCCTGTTCAATTCCAACGTAGCAGAAGATGGCTATAAAATAGAGGATCACCACCGGATTTTTTACCAGCTCAAGGTTAGTCTGTATGCCGCCAACCTTCTCATCACCTTTCAATTCTACTTTAGGGATCTTTATCGTGGCAATGATAATTACCATCAGCAATGAAAGGATAGCGAAGATCCAGTACAGGGAGATCCAGGGCAGTTCGGCAGGAACGATGGCTTCGAAAAATGAAACTATAAAATTATGGTCGCCCGCGGGTTTACCAATATTTGTGACCAGGTAAGAGTAGACCAGGGGGCTGAGAAAAGAAGCAAGCCCGAAAAAGAATTGTCCGAGAACCGAATTAAAAGCGAATTGAGGCTCACCTCCTGCAACTCTTAGCAGCGGATTAATAGCCACCTGTAACATTGCCATGCCTATACCGATGAAAAATAAGGAGAACATGTAACTGAAATATCCGGGTAACAGTACAAAAATAAGTGCACCCAGAAAAGAAATAAAGAAGGCCGCTGCCATGACCACTTTTTCACCGTATTTTTCTACCAGGATGCCCGAGGGGATAGACATTACCCCATAGGCGATAAAAAAGGCGAAGGGCAGCATTGCTACTGTAGTTAAGCTTAAAGAAAAACTCCTGATGATATCGGGCACAAGCGGGCCGATAATATTGGTTAAAAATGAGATAACAAAAAATGTTAGCAGAATGAGGCCTAATACGAGATGGTTTCTTTTCATATAGATACAGACGGGGGAAAGGGGCTATTTGTACCCTATTTTTTTAAAAAAAATGAATACAGGTTCTGAGCGGGCAAAAATCAGGTTAACAGAAATAGAGAAGTAATGATCTGTATGATATCGATTGACCTGATGATGATGTTTTTTCTTAACACTTTGATGGCCTCATGCACACAGTTCCGGATGGCCTGGTATTTTAAGGGCAGTATTTCAGCAATCTGTTTATAGGATAAACCTTCAAAGTAGTGCAGCACAACTACCTGTTTTTGTCTTTTTGTGAGGTGTTTGAGTGCCTGGTGCAGGTTCATGTTGGTTTCGTTCAGGGACTGGTCTATGATCATACTTTCCTCTATGCTTCTGTCCACCTGTTCTAAATTCAGGTCTGCCGCACTGTATGTACGTTTGGCCTTTTTCATGGCCTCAAATACGGTACGGATGTATGCCCTGTACAGGTAACTTTTAACCGAAGTTACTTCGCCAAGTGTATTACGGTTTTTCCAGATTTTTAAGAACAGGTCCTGCAGCGTATCTTCGGCCAGTTCGGCGTCCAGAGATGTTTTCAGGCCATACCTGTATAAAGTCATGTAATACTTATAATAAATGGTTTTGAAAGCACTTTTGTCCCCAGATTTAAATCTGCCCCAAAGTTCAGTATCTGAGAAGTCTTCTTTCATTTGAGCGTATTTATTCGTCTATAGTTTAGTTCATTGGCAGATGCCACAAGCCAGATCACCCGCTGTAACAGCGATGGAGGCCCATGAGGGTTACATCAGTTTAGGAAATTAAAATTTGCAGGTATGGTTAAAGAGTGATCAAGGTAGGAATTATTTTTTTAAAAACGGTATTTGTGTCCGCCGACACCATGCTGTACTATCCTGCTGCCGCAGGAAGTACGATACAGACCCTGGTCTCCCGTATTTGCTGAGGTCTTTAAATAAAAAAATCCGGTCAGCCTCAGGCCAACCGGATTTCCATCAATCTGACTATTTACGCTGTTATTTAAATAGTTCCTGCAAATCTCTGTCTGCAGTAGGTATTTTCTTTAGAAAGTCATCAAAGCCGGTATTTTCCTGGGAACTGTACATGCCATACGCATCCATAATATACCCGATCTGGCCATCCTTATCTTCAAGTAAATAAAGTACAGCATTGTCGGCAGGATCTGAATCCCCTTCAAAGCGGTATGTTTTTATGATAGTAAGATCTTCAGGGTTATATATTTTATTGAGACCTGTGCCTTGCATTTTGCCATGGTCGGTCATCTTTATTTCGTTGTCTAAACCTTTTTGTCTTAGTTTTTCCAGAATCTGGCTAAGTGTGGTCATTTCTATTGGCTGTTCCATATAAAGAATGTTTTTAGTATAAACAATGGCTTTGGTAAATGGTTTCGTTTTTTACTGTGGTAAATTATATTTCCTGATCAGGCCAAGCAATACCCCGTTTGTCCATCCGAATCCGTCCTGCGATGCATATTCTCCGCCTCCGGCCGGCAACTGGATATCTGCCACATTGTATTTCTCCATGAGCTTCCCCGTATTGTGGTAAACTTTTGTATTTAAATTTACCCAGCGCGTAGCAATGGTTTTTCCAAGATCATGATAACCATAGTTTTCGAGGCCAGAGACAGAGATCCATTGTAATGGGGCCCATCCGTTTGGGGCGTCCCATTGCTGATGGGTGTTATGCAGGGTAGTGGTGAGGCCCCCGGCCCTCAGAAATTTCTGTTCGAGTACAGTTTTCGCCAGCTCTGCCTGCTTCTGCTCTGCCAGGTTGAAAAACAAAGGGAACATGCCGGCTAAGCTGAGCACGGGCGACTGAACTTTTGTTTTGATGTTATAATCGGTATACCAGCGCGCTGAGGCCGACCAGAAATACTTCCTGATACTCTGCTTCCGCTTTTCTGCAAGGCTCTTGTAGAGCTTCTCTTTTGCAGTATCGTGTTTAATGGTATAACATTTCTGAAGGGTGCTTTCCAGGTGATATAAAAGGCAGTTGAGATCTACAGGGATGATCTGCGTGGTTTGAATAGTTTTTAACTGTGTTCCGTCAGAAAACCATCTGCTGCTAAAGTCCCAGCCGCTTTCAGCTGCGGAGCGGATATCACGGTATATCTCCGGGTTTTTAACTCCCGGCTGCCGGGCTGCCAGGACGTCTTCTTTGTATGATTCCTGCCTGGGCGTATTTAGCTGGTCGTAGTACCGGTTCAGCACGCTGCCATCGGGCATCCTGACTACGTGTTTGGTTGCTGCGGATCGGTCCATCCAGTAAGCATATTCCTTTTCCAGTGCGGGCAGGTAAGTGAGGTATACCTCTTGGTTTTTGATCTGGGCAAGTAAGTCTACCATGAGTGAAAAAAACGGAGGTTGTGACCTGCTCAGGTAATAGTTTCTGTTCCCGTTAGGAATATGCCCGTACTGATCGATCAGGTAGGCGAAGTTCCTGATCATATTCTCTATGGTTTCATCTTTACCGGAAGCCTGCAGACCCAGCATAGTGAAGTAACTGTCCCAGTAATAGATTTCCCTGAAGCGGCCTCCGGGAACAATGTAAGGGTAGGGCAGGCTGAGCAGGCTGCTGTTTGGGGTTTTGTCTGAAGGTACACGCGCCAATGCTGTCCAGAGTTCATTTACATGTGTAACAACCGGCTTGTTCTCTGTAATGACTACGCTGGTAATCGTATCCGGAACAATAAAGTTCTGCGCAACGAAGGTTTTGAGGTTAAATGCTTTTTTGCTTTTCTTCAGCCGAAGGTAATCCTGAACAATTAATTTTGGGTCTCTTTTGGGGATGCAGTCCACAAAGGTTTTGCCGTCCTTCAGTGCGTCCTGCATCTGGACATCAATGAATAGTTGCCCGTAAAGCTGATCCGGGGTTTTTGTCTGCTGGGCAGAGACGCTGCCGAGCTGAAGCCCTATGAAAAGTATGAATATAAATTTGCGCATCGTTTGTGGTTTATATCTAATACTACAAAATTAAAACCGGTTTTTACAAATAATAAACGGTTTCCCTGCGTATTTTTGTATTGGGATAATATCGGGTGTTGCTTGTATATTCGTTTAGCTTAAATCGACCTTTAAATATGATTCAGAGGGTGTTGAGAAGGCGTTGGTTTGGCTGCAACCGAACCAACGCCGTCCCAACGCTTTACCAACACCGTCTCAACCCAGTTCCAACATACCGCAATACCTAAACATGTCTCGTCTGTCCTATACTGATATTAGTGTACAGTAAGAAAGTAAATTACTGATTTGTGTTTACTATGATTTTTTGTTTTACTAGCTGGTGTATACTACCTTTTACAATGATAGTTTTTATTACTGATTTGTGT
>Ga0247730_1000616_pt1 | contig 24269 bp, 26 predicted proteins | sample UWRJL073202C2_FD_180959 | JGI IMG/M metagenome (GOLD analysis project Ga0247730, IMG submission 180959) | Plant litter microbial communities from Arlington Agricultural Research Station in Wisconsin, United States - UWRJ-L073-202C-2 | ecosystem: Environmental > Terrestrial > Plant litter >... | reverse complement strand
CCGCATCTTTGCGAAGCTCGCCGTGTCGAGCCGCGCCGAAATGGTGGCGCACTTGCTCGATAGCTCGGAGTTCGCGTCGCAGATCAACCGACCGGGACCGTGGTGAGCGACTGCCGACGACGGCTGGGGTTCGACCGGTTCAATCGGCGGTGAGCTTCGCGCGCTCGCGCTCGGCCTTCTCCAGCGCTCGCGCGGCGGTCGTGCGCGCCCGGTCGGCCTTCTCGGCGGCGCGGCTCGCGTCGGCCAGCTCGCCCTCGACGTCGGCGAGCTGCTCGCGCAGTTCCTCGCGCTCGAGCGTCAGCGACTCCTTCGAGCTGCCCGCCTCCCGGGCCGCCCGGTCGGCGTCCTTCGCCTCCTTGCGCGCCGTGGCAAGCGCCGCATCGGCCGCGTCGAGCTGCTTCTTCGTCGGGCCCTTCTTCACGGGCGCCTTGGGCTTCGTCCTGGGCCGCGCCCCCGGCAGCGGACCGGCGACCGCGTCGTCGAGGTCGACGGCTTCGAGGCCGTCGCCCGCGAGCGCGCGCACCAGCCGTCCGGATGTCACGGCCGCGGCAGCGGAGGCATCCGACATGCCCGCCTGCAACGTGCGTTCGACGTCGACGAGAGCCGCGGCGTTGACCGGATGCCCCGCGTCCGTCGCGAGGGACCCGGCCTGTTTCGCAAGCGCCGCGACCAACGCGCGCCGCTGCGAGCCGAGCTTGGTGAGGGTGGCGCGGTCGAGGCCGTCTTGCGCGTCCCGCAGGGAATCACCGAGCGCGAAGAGCTGCGCGACCTCGTCGGGGCGTTCGCGAGCGAGCAGGTTGGTGGCCCACGCGGCGGCGGAGGGCCGCGGCAGCGACTTCACCTCGGCGGCGAGCTCGCCGGTATGCGACTTCGCACGCTCGTTGCGAGCGGCGGTGAACTCGGTCGGCAGAAGCGCGTAGAGCTCGGTCGCGATGGCGGCGAGATCGGTCATGGTCTCCATTGTGCTGGTTGAGTAGGTCGCTCAGCGACCGTATCGAAACCCTCGCGAGGTTTCGATACGAGCCGCAGACGGCTCTACTCAACCACCGGGGAGAATGGAGCCATGGCACTGAACAAACGCGAACGCGCCGCCACGAGCGCCGAGCTGCACGCCAACCTCGAGCTCTCGGGGCTGAGCGAGAACGACCTGCAGCTTCGTCTCGGCATCACGGACGACCAGCTCGAAACCGCCCTCGGCGTCACCGGGGCCGACCCGATCGACGTCTGGCTCGTGCGCGACTACCTCGAGCGGATCATCGTCGACCGCGGTGGGAAACCGGTACCGTTCACCGTGCTGACGCCGAGCGCGCGGGTCGCGGCGGAGAAGTGGTTTGCGCTCTACGACATCGACGACGTGCTGAACGAGAGCTAGTCGACGGTGGGCTGCCAGAGTTCGATGCGGTTGCCCTCGGGGTCGGTGACCCAGCCGAACAGGCCGACGCCCTCCAGATCCTGAGTGTGCGTGTCGACATCGGCGCCGGCCTCGCGTAGCTGTTCGAGCATCGCGTTCAGATCGGCCACCCGAAAGTTGAGCATCGTCTGCTGCGTCGGCGAACCGAAGTATTCGGTGTGCGCGTCGAAGGCCGCGAACACCGTCGGTCCGGGCTCTTGGGTCCAGAGGCCGTTGTCGCCCAGGTCGAGACCGAGCGCCTTGCTGTACCAGGCGCTGAGCGCCGCCGGGTCTGAGGAGCGGAGGAAGTAGCCGCCGAGGCCGAGTACTCGTTGCATGGGTGACAGGATGCCACGGAACCGCCTGTTTCGATACGGGCGGTGAAGGGTTTCGATACGCGCCCTAGAGGGCGCTACTCAACCAGCGAGGAACTTCAGCGCCGCGTCGCGGAAGTGCCGCGAGGTCGGCGCGTTGAAGTGGTTGCGCCCCGGGATCTCGAAGAACTCGCCCTCCGCCGCCATTGCGAGCGCGCGCGACTTGGGCAGAATGCCGTCTTCGCTCCCGGTCGCGAACAGCGTCGGCTGGTCGGGCGCGTTGTCGGCGCTCGGTTGCGGGCCGCCGCGCATCCCCTCGACCAGGGCGACGAGAGCGGTGAGGTCGTTGCCGGCGATTCCGCTCGCCATCTGGAGGTAGGCGCCGGTGAGGCGGTCGTCGACCGGATGCCCGTGCTCGATGTGTGCGCGCGCCTCCTCGATCTGGAAGCGCGTGAGCGGGTCGCCGTCGGGGATGCCGCCGAGCACAGCCTTGCTGATGCGCTCGGGCAGTTCGCGAGCGGCCTCCCAGCCGACGCGCGCGCCGAGCGAGTAGCCCACGTAGGCGACCTCGTCGAGCATAAAAGTGTCGAGCACGGCCAGCACGTCGGCGACGAGCAGCTGCATCGTGTACGCGGCGGGGGAGTGCGGCTTGTCGCTCGCGCCGTGTCCGCGCTGGTCGATCGCGATCACGTGGAACTCGGCGCGCACCAGGTCGCGGATCCACCCGGTGGAGTGCCAGTTGAGCAACGCGCTCGACGCGAAACCGTGCACCGCGAATACCGCGGGCGCATCCGGATCGCCGAATTCGTAGGTGGCGATCTTCGTTCCGTCCGGGGAGATGACGGACCGGGCGGGAGGGATTTCTGGGGTAAGCATCCCTCCAATTGAATCAGGCCTTGAGCTTCCTCAACGCCGTCGCTTTGTGCGCCGCCTTCGCTCCGGTCTTCTCCGACTCGACGACGAAGGCCGGTTCGTCGGATGACGCGGTGAAGTGTTGCCCCGCGAACTCGAAGTCGCTCGTCTCCTTCTCGACGACGCGCCCGCGGGTGCGCCCCTGAGAGGTGTTCCAACTGACGCGGTCGCCCGTGCTGAGTTCGCTCATCCCTTCAACCTACGTGCCGATCCACGGCGTGCAACCCCCACTTCTCCCAGCCACGGGACTTTCTACGATGAGTCGATGGACGGCGACAAAGCGATCATCAGGGCCGCGACCTGGAACGTGTGGTGGATTTTCGGCGAGCGATGGCACGAGCGGGAACGGGGCATCGTCGCGACACTCGAGCAGTGGCATCCGGATGTCGTCGGTCTGCAAGAGGTCTGGGCCCTCGGCGACCGCACGCAGGCAGACGCCCTGGGCGAAGAGCTCGGCATGTACTCCGCGTTCGTCGAGCCGGGCATCCCGACCCCGCCCGACCCGGTCGACAACCCCGACCAGTTCGGCGTGCGCATGGGCCTCGGGCTGCTGAGCCGGTGGCCGATCTCGATGGTCGAGGCGCACGAGATGCCCTCGGAGGGGCGCGACCTCGTCGCCTTGCTCGCCACCGTGGATCATCCGCTCGGCCCCCTGCACGTGGTCGTCGGCGCGACGAGCTGGGAGCCGGAGAAGCTCGAGGAGCACTCCGCGCAGCTGCACCGGCTCGGCGAGTTCGTGAGCGGACCGGCCTCGAACGGCAAACTTCCGGTGCTGCTGCTCGCCGACCTCAACGCCGACTTCGCGATGCCCGCCATGGCGCGGCTGCGCGAGACGCTCATCGACACCTGGGGCGAGGCGAACGACTACACCGCCGACCCGCGCACCTACGGCGACACCAACCGGTTCGCGAGCCCCGAAGCCAAGCGTCAGTACAACCGCCGCATCGACCACGTGATGGCGCGGCCCGGCGAGCCCGAGCATCCCGTCGTCGTGGCCGGTTCGTGGATCGTGCGCGACGAACCCGAGGGCCTGCCGCCGAGCGACCACTACCTCGTGGTCACCGATCTGACGGTCTGAGTTCGGCCATTTTCTTGGCCAGGTAGGCGCGCGAGGGAGCGTCGGTGGTCAGCGAGATCGCCTTCGAATACGCGGATGTCGCGGCCTCCGTCTCTCCGAGCAGGGCAAGCAGGTGCGCCCGCGTCGCCCACGCCGGCTGGAAGCGTTCCGCGCCGTCGATGCCCTCCAGCTCGTCGAGGCCCGCGCGTGGCCCGTCGGTCTCGGCGACGACGGCCGCCCGCGCGACCCGGGCGCCGAGCGTCGGCGACACCCGCACGAGCGCGTCGTACAGCGTGCGCATAACGCCGTGGTCGGGCCGCACGGCCGCGCACTGCGCGGACTGGATCGCCGCCTCGAGCTGGAACCGCCCCACCCTGCCGAGGGCGTGGGCGCGCCGCAGCAGCGACTCTCCCTCGCGCACGAGCTCGGGCCGCCAGAGGGCCCGGTTCTGCTCGGCGAGCGGAACGAGGCATCCGTCGGCCACCCGCGCATCGGCGCGCGCGAGCGAGAACGCGATCAGCGCGGCGAGGCCGAGCGCCTCCGGCTCGTCGTCGAGCAACACGGCGAGGGTCTTGGCCAGGTAGAGCGCCTCGGCCGCGAGCGAATCGCGCACGGTCGCGCCGGAGACGAGCTGCCAGTCGATCGCGTAGGCGCCGTAGATCGCCTCGAGCACAAACGGCAGGCGCGCGGGCATGTCCTGCAGAACGGGAACGACGAACGGAACACGGGCCAGACGGATGCGCTTCTTGGCTCGTACCAGCCGCTGCGCCATCGCGGTCGTCGGCACCGCGTAGGCCCGTGCGATGAACGCGGCATCGAAGCCGAGCACCGTCTGCAGCATGAGCGGGGTGCGCGCGGCCGCGTCGATCGCGGGGTGCGCGCAGACGAACATCAGCTCGAGGCGCTTGTCGGGTATGGCATCGAGGTCTACGCCGTCGAACACCGCCACGTCGAGATCGTGGGGCGCGGCCAGCCGATACGCCGCCGACTTCACCGAGTCGAGATGCCGGTTGCGGGCGACGGTCACGAGCCAGCCCTCCGGGTTCGTCGGAACGCCGTCGCGCGGCCAGCTGCCGAGCGCGCGCACGAACGCGTCGCCCAGAGCATCTTCGGCGGCCGGGATGTCGCCCGCCTGGGCGGCGAGGATGGCGAGCAGGCGGCCATACGAGGCGCGGGCCACCTGCTCGGCCCGCGCCCCGGCACTCGACTGGGTGTCGTTCAGTTCGACGACAGCCACGCGCCATTTTGGAAGACGAGCGACGACGGACGGATCTCGATGACCCCGTACTGGGCGCCCGGGTTCTTCTCCGCCCAGGCGATCGCCGCGTCGAGGTCGGCGACCTCGATCACGAACGAGCCGGCGAGCTGCTCCTTGGTCGCGGCGAACGGTCCGTCTTGAACGCGGAGCGACCCTTCGCGCAGGGTGACCGTCGTCGACACGCTCGACGGCTGCAGGATGTCGATGCCGACGAGCACGCCGGCGCCGTCGAGCTCTTTCGCGTAGAGGTCGAAGGCGGTCTCGAACTCGGCCATGACTTCGGGGCTGACCTGCACGTCTTCGCCGGGCTCTGGCGCGTGCAGCAGAAGTGAGTAGTGCATGGTGTGTCCTTTCGGTGGATTGATACTGACACTCACATGACGATCGGCACAGGGTCGGATCGACACATTTCTACCTGTTGTTTGCGCCGCGGGCGGGGTCTAGTTTGTGAGGCATCCGTTCGTTCTCGACCACTGGAGTGATTCATGTCCGATTCGAAGCCCACTATCGTCCTCGTCCACGGCGCATTCGCCGACGCCTCCGGTTGGACCGGGGTGATCAAGAACCTGCAGCGCGACGGCTACCCGGTGTACGCCCCTGCCAACCCGCTGCGGTCGCTCGCCGGCGACGCCGAGTACATCCGCACCTTCCTCTCCACCATCGACGGGCCGATCGTGCTGGTCGGCCACTCCTACGGCGGCGCCGTGATCACGAATGCGGCAACCGACCTGGCCAGCGTCTCGGCGCTCGTCTACATCTGCGGATTCGCGCTCGACGAGGGCGAGCCGGTGCTCGGTGCCCTCGGCCTCGGCGGAGGAACGACGGCGCTTGGCGACCACACGCTCGTTCGTCCGTACCCGGGCGCGGGGGAGGGCGACGGAGACGGCTACATCGACCCCGAGTACTTCAAAGAGCTGTTCTGCGACGACCTGAGTGACGACGACGCGGCGGCGATGAGCGTCGCGCAGCGCCCAGCCGCACTCAACACTCTCGGCACGCCGTCGGGTGTTCCGGCCTGGAAGACGATCCCCAGCTGGTTCCTCATCGGAGCGGACGACCGCACCATCCCGGTGGAGGCCCATCGCGCTATGGCCGAGCGTGCGGGCGGTATCGCGGTCGAGATCGCGAGCTCGCACGTCGCGATGGTGAGCCACCCGGATGCCGTCACCAAGCTGATCGTGGACGCCGCGAAGAACGCGGTGCTGGCCTGAGCATGGGCGACCTGATCGTGCAGCAGTTCGTGAGCGCCGACGGGTTCGCGGGCGACGAGACGGGCGAGTTCGTGCTCTTCGACGGATCGGGGCCTACCGACGAGCTCGACAACGAGACGCTCGCCCGCCTGGAGAACGTCGAAGCGATCGTGCTCGGCGCCACGACCTACCGCATGTTCGCCTCGTATTGGCCGACGCCCGACTCCGACCCGGAGATCCTTGCCGGCCGAATCAACGAGCTGCCGAAGATCGTGGTGTCGACGACGCTGACGGAGGCCCCGTGGGGAGAGTACGAGCCGGCGATGGTGGTTTCGGATGACGCGGCAGAAGCCGTGCGCCGGCTGAAGCTCGACCTTCCGGGCGACCTGATCGTGTGGGGCAGTCTCACGCTCACCGACGTGCTCTTCGCCGCGGGCCTGGTCGACACCGTGCGCATCGCGGTGTTGCCCAAGGTGCTCGGGCACGGGCGTTCCGCGTTTCCGGCGGGCCTCACCGACCTCGACCTGCGGTTCGTGCGCTCGGGCAGCTACGACTCGGGCATCGTCGTGATCGAGTACCAGAATGAACGAAAGGGCGCCGGATAACCGCGACACGATACGCTGGCCGGGATGACAATGCCGCCCTCCGCCCCCGAATCCACCTCTCGTCGCGACTCGATCCCCGCCGAAATCGCCCGGTCGTGGCTGCTCGTCTCGGCGACGCGTACCGACACGTTCGACTCCGCGTTCCGGTCGCGCGCCGACCAAATCGTGCTCGACATCGAAGACGCCGTCGACCCGAAGCTCAAGCCGCAGGCCCGCGACGACGTGATCAGCTGGCTGTCGGCCGGCGGCGACGGCTGGGTGCGCATCAACGACCACACGACCGAGTTCTGGAGCGACGACGTCGACGCCCTCTCGGGCGTACCCGGACTGCGCGGCGTGATGCTCGCCAAGACCGAGTCGCCCGCCGACGTGACCGAGACGTTCGACCGGCTCGGCGGGCACACGCCCGTGCTCGCGCTGATCGAGTCGGCGCTCGGCATCGAAGAGGCCGTGTCGATCGCCCGCGCGCGCGGAACGTTCCGGCTCGCGTTCGGCAGCGGCGACTACCGCCGCGACACCGGCACGAGTGCCGACAACCTCGCCATGGCGTACCCGCGCTCGCGCCTCGTCGTGGCCAGCCGCATCGGTGACCTGCCGGGCCCGATCGACGGCCCGACGGTCGGCAGCAGCCATCCGATCCTGCGCGAGCAGTCGCAGATGACGGTGGCTCTCGGGCTCACCGGCAAGCTCTGCCTCGACCCCGAGCAGACCCCGGTGATCAACGAGGTCATCAGCCCGACGCAGAGCGATGTGAGCTGGGCGCGCGACTTCCTCGACGACTTCGAGGCCCGCGGCCGTGTCATCCGCGACGGCAGCGACCTCCCGCGCCTCGGCCGAGCCCAGAAGATCGACAAGCTGGCCCGAGCCTTCGGAGTTATGCCCGCGTAACTCACAATTTCGCTGGTTGAGTAGGGCCGTCTACGGCCCGTATCGAAACCAATCGCGAGGTTTCGATACGGTCGCCAGAGCGACCTACTCAACCAACGGTATAGATCGTCGTCGTCACCTCGACGATGTGCGGGGCGGCCGGCGCCGACCCGAAGCCGAACGTGACAGGCGGATGCAATCGGGTGAGCGCGCTGAGCCGGTCGCCGTTCCACGTCGCCTCGACGCCGGTGATCGCCCGCGCCGACGTGACACCGTAGAACTCCCGCCGCCCGTTGCCCGCCGAGCCCGCCGTGCGCGCGCCCGGAACCAGCACCCGCGCGAACGGGTCGATCAGCCGCAGCCAGCCCGGACGCGTCGCGAATCCCTTTGGCACCAGCCGCAGCAGCCGGCCGAGCCACGAGATGTCGCCGATGTCGAAGCTCGCCGCGAGCGGCCCGGCGTCGACGCTCACCCGCCGGCCGTGCTTCGAATACGACACAGGAACGATGCGCACCTCGTCGAACGTATAGGTCGCACCGACGAACTCGGCGACCGCGTCGCTCGGCGCGAGCAGGATGCGGTGCCCGTCGGGCCGCTCGACCATCACGTCGGCGAAGCTGCCGAGGGGAGACTGCGGCCACATGCCGACGACGAGCCGCACGCCCGACTCGGTGCCGAAACCGGCGATGCGGCCGTAAAAGCGATGCACGGTGCGGGTCACAGCAGCACCTCGAAGTCGGTGCGCGTGTGGCGCTCGCCGTTGACCTGCAGCTCGAGCGAGTGGGTTCCGGCGTAGTGCACGCGCGTCGTCATCTGGCGCATCGCGTGGCGCTTGGCGATCGCGACGCTCTCGCCCGGCGCGAGCGTCGCCGCGGTGAGCTTGAAGACCTTCTCGGCCTGGCGCCCGTTGCTCTTCATAAAGTGCACGACGTAGTCGACCGCCATGCGTTCGGTCGTCTCGCCGTCGTTGGTGAGGATGAACCGGAAGCCCAGGTCGCCCGGCAGCGTGATGACCGCCGAGTCGAGTACCGGCTCGGACACGGAGACCGTCACCGGTGCGAACCCCATCACGCCGAGAGCGCCGGGGTGCGCCTTCTTCACGAGCGTGCGCAGGCCGTGCCGCACGACCCAGGCGGTGTTCTCGTCGGGCAAGTCGAGCCATCGGCGCGCCACCTCGACCACGAGGTCGGGGCTCTGCCGGGCCAGGTCGTTGAGGTGGTTGGCGACGGAACGGCGCACGTAGTCGCTCTCGTCGCGGTAGAGCGCGTCGAGGATCGGCACCGTCGACTCGGGCCGGGCGAGCAGCGAGCGCACGCGGATCGCCCAGGGCAGGAAAGCCCGTGTGCCCTCGCTCGCGAGCCGGCGCACGTGGGGGTCGGGCGCGAGGGTCCAGGTCTGGATGACCGGCAGCGCGGCGTCGAGGTCGTGCTCGAGCAGGCGGCGGATCGGGAACTCCGAGGTCAGCCGTGGCGTCAGTTCGGCCAGCAGGCCGAGCCCGTCGGCGAAGTGCTGCGGCTCGGCGAGGGCGAGGGTAGTGACCGTCTCGCCGACGGGCCAGATCGTCCAGCCGGAGAAGGATGGATTGTCGAGGGCGGCTCGGAAGACCGCCGCCACCGCGGAGTAATCCGCGGGCAGGTCGGCCAGCAGCGCGGCGCTCACCAGATCGGTGCGTTCGCGCAGCGACGCCTCGCCGAAGCTGGCGGCGACGGTGGCGAGAGCCGCGAATCCGAGGTCGGGCGCGACGGTCGCGAGGTTCGCGCGCAAGCCGGCCACGGCATCCGCATTGATCAGTTCGTTCATCGCACCCATTGCACCGACGCTACGGGACTCAACCGACACCGGGGCGACGGCCTAGGCTGGAAGGCGTACCCAGGAGGACATCATTTCCGAGATTTCGAACACCGTCGTGGAGATCCACGTTCCGCTCACCCCGTTGATCGGGCTGCCGGAGGGCGAAGACCCGTTCCCGTGGATCGACGAGGTCATGGACTACATCACCGAGATCGACGAGCGCGGCGAGGCCGCACTCTACGACGACGGCGGCGAGTTCGGCGAGGTGTACGTGTTTCTCATCAACGCGGCATCCGAAGACCGGCTGCTCGCCGTCGCGGCGCGCATCGCCGACCTGCCGGGCGTGCCCGCGGGCGTCTACGCGATGGTCACCGACGACGAGGCCGAAGAGTTCGGGCTGGGGCGCCGCGTCGACCTGTCGTAAGACTCGCATAACGCAGATTGAGCCTGTCGAAATCTCCCTACGAGTAACTCGAGAGGGGATTTCGACAGGCTCAATCAGTGTTTAGTGGCTAGTTGCTAGTGCCCCATCGGCGCAGCCGCGCCGTTCGACGCCGGCTTGCGGATGAAGAACGCGACCGGGATCGCGATGAGCGAGATGATCGCTCCGTAGATGAACGCCGAGTGGATTCCACCGGCGGTCGCGGAGACCGCGGTCGCGCCATCGGCGCCGAGTGCGGCCGCGCGGGACGAGAGCACCGTGATGAAGAGCGCGATCCCCGAGGCGCCGGCGAGCTGCTGAACCGTCGAGAGGATCGCGCTGCCGTGCGAGTACATCTTCGGTGCCAGACCGGCGAGGCCGGAGGTGAACAGCGGCGTGAACAGCAGGGCGAGGCCGATGCTGAGGCCGACGTGCGCCACGAGCACCCACCAGACGGCGGTGTTCTCGCCGAGCATGGTCATGCCCCAGAGCGCGAGGCTCACGATGATCGAGCCGGCGATGACGAGCACGGTCGGGCCGTTGCGGTCGTAGAGGCGGCCGACGAACGGCGCGAGCAGACCCATCACGAGACCGCCGGGAAGCAGCAGCAGTCCGGTGGTCAGGGTGTCGAGGCCGAGCACGTCCTGCGTGTAGAGGGGCAGCAGGATGAGCGTTCCGAAGAGCGAGATCATGCTGATCATCACGAGGCCGATCGACATCGAGAACGAGCGGGTCTTGAACGTGCGCAGGTCGAGTAGCGCGATGTCCTTCTTCTGCAGCGCGAGCTGGCGGAAGATGAACAGCGCGAGGGCGACGACACCGACGGCCAGCGGTGCCCAGGCCTCGACGGCGGCGATACCGCCGACGGCCGTGCCGAGGTTGCTGAGGCCGAAGACGATTCCGCCGAAGCCGAACGCGGCGAGGATCACCGAGAGCACGTCGAGCGGGGTCTTGCGGGTCTCCGAGACGTTGGGGATGCGGAGAGCGCCGATGATGAGCGCGACCACGGCGATCGGCAGCACGATGATGAACATCCAGCGCCAGTCGAGCACGCTCAGGATGAGGCCGGAGATCGTCGGACCGACGGCGGGCGCCACCGAGATGACGATCGAGATGTTGCCCATGATGCGTCCGCGGTTCTGCTCGGCGACCAGCGTGAGCACGGTCGTGAACAGCAGGGGGATCATGATCGCGGTTCCGACGGCTTGCACGACGCGCGCGGCGAGCAGCACCTCGAACCCGGGCGCGATCGCGGCGATCAGCGTTCCGACGCTGAACACCGTCATCGCGGTGATGAAGATGCCGCGCGTGGTGAACCGCTGCAGCAGGAACCCGGTAATCGGGATGACGACGGCCATCGTGAGCAGGAACGCGGTGGTGAGCCACTGCGCCGCGCTCGCGGTGATGTCGAGGTCTTCCATCAGGTGAGGGAGGGCCACGCTCATGATGGTCTCGTTGAGGATCACGACGAAGGTCGAGACCAGCAGAACCGAGATGGCCAGCATGTTGCGGGCGCCGATGCGCTTCTCTTCCGCGGCGTCGGCGGCGGCCGAATCGGTCGCCGGAGTGACTGTGGTGGTATCTGACAAGGGTGTGTCCTGTCCTGCAAAGAGGGTGATGTGGAGGGCGGGCGACGTTACCCGGATGCCGCGGAAACAGTTCACGCGAAATCGTGCGTCTGGGAGTGCAGCGACTTTGGACGGTGCTTTATTCCTGATTGATCTTTTCAATTCGCGCGACCGTGTGCAATAGCTGCGTCGGGCCGAACGAGACGTTGCGTTCGACGTTGACGGTGACCTCGTCGCCGCGGAAATCGAAAGCGAGCGTCACGGCGAACGGCGTAGTCGTGAAGTACAGCGTCGCGAAGTAGGCGTCGTCGTCGGCCCACGCTCCCGCGGCGGCGATCGGGCCCGCGGCGGGAACCGCGTGCTCGGCGTCGTTGGGGGCCAGCAACGACGTGTGCCCCTCGGTCCACGTGCCGCGGCCGGCCACGATCTCGTGGCTGCCGTGGCCATCGATGACAGCGAGACGGGTCGCGTCGGCGCCGAAGTCGAACGTGACGCTTTCGAGGTCGAGCGTGTTCTTCGGCAAGACGTAGGTCGAACCGGAGACCCGGGCCGCCGTGGGGGAGCCGTCCGCGCCGTCGGGCAGGGCGAGCGACAGTGTGCCGAGCCGGGCGGTGAGCGCTGCGAGCCCGGTCGCATCCGGAGCCAGCGGTGTCTGCCGGGTCAGCACCGGCAGCAGGTGCTCCCACACGGTGTCGAGCACGCGGGCGCCGCTGTCGACGCCAGCGGTCATCACGAGCAGGGCGTTCTGATCGGGCATCGCGATCGAGAACTGGCCGAACGCTCCGTCGGCGCGGTAGGTGTTGTGCCGACCGCGCCAGAACTGGAATCCGTAGCCCTGGCCGTTGTCGTCGGCCGAGTCTCCGTTGTGCACCTGCCAGCTCGTCGCCGCCCGCACCCAGTCGGCCGGCACGACCTGTCGGCCGTCGAACACACCGTCGCGCAGGTAGGTCTCGCCGAACGCGGCGATGTCTTCGGTAGTGATGCTCAGACCCCAGCCGCCCACGTCGAACCCGCGGGGGCACTGTTCCCACGTGGCATCCGAAAGGCCGAGCGGCTCGAACAGCCGGGGCGTGAGGTAGTCGAGCACGCGCTGGCCCGTGACCCCTTGCAGAATCACCGAGAGCAGGTAGGTCGCTCCCGAGTTGTAGACGAAGGTGCTGCCCGGCGCGTGCTCGACCGGCAGGGCGAGGATCGCACGGGGCCAGTCGTCGCCGAGGGGCGAGTCGGCCGACGACGTGTCGACCGCGTGTCCCGATGTCATGGTGAGCAGGTGCCGCACGCGCATGGCCGCGAGGTTGTCGCTCACCACCTCGGGCAGGTCGTCGGCGAGCAGCTCGACGACCGCATCGTCGAGCGTGAGCAGCCCCTCGTCGACCGCGAAGCCGACGGCCGTCGAGACGAAGCTCTTGCTGACCGAGAACAGAGAATGCGGATGCGACGAACGGTACGGAGCCCACCACCCCTCGGCGACGACCTTCCCGCCGCGCACCAGCATCATGCTGTGCACGTCGTGCAGGTTCTCGTCGAGGGCGTCGACGAACCGCACGACCGCGGCGGAGGAGACGCCCTGCTCTTCGGGTGTGCTGCGGGGGAGTGTCACGCGTCCACCGCCACCCGCGCCTTGCTGGGCCAACGTCCCAGCAGAAGTACCGCGGCGCCGAGGCAGGCCGAGCCGAGAACCGCCAGCGGCAAGTCGAGGAACCACTCCATCACGCAGAACGCGGGCAAGAACGTGAGGGATGCGGCGATGCCGACGATGTAGCCGGGTGGGGTCTCGCCGACCTCGCGTGGCGCCTCCCAGCGGGCGACGAGGAACGACAGGCCGAACAGCGCGACCGCCACGATCGCGAAGAACACGGGGCGGGTGAGCCACCACGCCTCGCTGCCGGGCGCGGGGCTCGCGCCGGGGATGAGCAGCGCGACGCCGCTCAGCGCGATGATGAGCGGCAGGTGCCAGAGGTAGATCGTCATCAGCCGGGTGCCGATCACGAAGACGACGGCGCGGGCCACGTGCGTGTTCATCAGCGCCGCGAGGGCGGGGCGGATGAGCCGCAGCACACAGGCCTGCGCGAGTGCGAGCGCCACGAGCGGCAGGGTCGGCGGGTTGAGGTTGGTGAGCATGTCGTCGCTGTACGGGCCGATCATGGTGAACGGGAACAGCGTCGCGTAGGCGGCGATGGCGATCAGCGCGAGCTGCCAGTTGGAACGCGCGGCGAACCAGCCGTCGGCGTACCAGAACCCGATCTGCTGCACGAGCAGCCAGACGAAGAACAGGTTGGCGAGGCCGATCGTGGTGATGCCGGTGGAGTAGCGCAGCGTGTCGACGAGGATCGCGCCGAGCAGCAGCACACCGAGCGTCGCGCGTGGGGCGCGGGCGTGCCAGCCGGCCATGAGCGGAACGAACGCCTGGCAGAGCGCGTATGCGGCGAGGAACCAGAGCGGCGACCCCGCGCCGACGATCACGACGTCGAGCAGCTGCGGGTCGACGCCGACGAGCCGGGCGCCGCCGATCACAACGACGTAGAAGATGAAGAGCGGCAGTGCGGGCTGGGCGAGGCGCAGAACGCGGTTGCGCACGTACTGGGCCGCGCCGCCGCCGCGCCGGTTGAGGCTGCGCCACGCGGTGAGGCTCGCGAACCCGCCGACCACGAAGAACAGTGGCATGATCTGCCCGGCCCAGGTGGCGTACGGGAACCACGACTGCTCCTCGAGCGGACGCGTCACCGCGAGCGCCCCGCTGCTGTCGAAACCCACCCCGATCATCAGCAGGTGGATCACGACGACCAGCACGACGCAGAAGACCCGTGCGATATCGAGCGTCAGGTCGCGCTTCGAGAGGTCGATCGAGGATGCGGCGGAACTGGCGGCGCTCACGCGTCACTGCCCGGGCGTCGAGTGCGTGCGGTCGGGACTGCAACGGCCATCATGCTCACACTCTAGGGGCGGAGTGTGGCGCGGCTGGGTAGATCGGGCCATGATCGAGCCATGGATCTGCATCTCACCGACAAAGTGGCCGTCGTCACGGGAGCCAGCAAGGGAATCGGTCTCGCCGTCGCGCGGGCTCTCGTGGGCGAGGGCGTGCGCGTTGTGGCCGGGGCGCGCACCATCACCGACGAGCTTCGCGAGCTCGAATCATCCGGAAGTCTGCTGGCGGTGAGCGTCGACCTGTCGACGCCGGAGGGCCCCGCGTCGCTGGTGGCGCAGAGCGCGCACTTCGGCGGCCTCGACATCGTGGTGAACAACGTCGGCGCGGTGACGCCGCGCACGACCGGGTTTCTCGATGTGACCGACGACGAGTGGTTTGCGACTCTCAACCTGAGTCTGATGGCGGCGATCCGCACCACCAGGGCGGCCATCCCGCTGCTCATCGATCGCGGTGCCGGAAACGTGGTCACCATCGGATCGGTCAACGCGTTCTTGCCCGACCCGTTCGTCGTCGACTACTCGGCGGCCAAGGCTGCGGTGTGGAACCTCTCGAAGGCGCTCTCGAAAGAATTCGGGGCACGAGGCCTGAGATTCAACACGGTCAGCCCCGGTCCGGTGGCGACCCCGCTCTGGCTGGGCGAACACGGAGTAGCGGCGACGGTGGCAGCGGCGACCGGCGTCGACTTCGACACGGCCAAGGCGAACATCATCGCCGACCAGGGAGGATTCTCGACCGGACGCTTCACCGAGCCGGAGGAGGTCGCCGACCTCGTGCTGCTGCTCGCGAGCGATCGGGCCGGAAACGTGACCGGCTCGGACTTTCTCATCGACGGCGGGCTCATCAAGACCCTGTGATTCGCGACCTATCCACGCCGCAGGCGCTCGAAACGTGCTCAGCATCTGTCAAGGGGTGACTGTCGCGCGCGGGCGCAGCACTAACCTTCCGTCATCACGTCGCTGCGGCCCCCAGCGCCGCACCCCGGTAGCGACTTCCACGTCACAAGGAGTTACCCGTGAAAAAACCCCTGCTCGCGAGCGCCGTCGCAGTCGCCGTTGCCTGCGCCGCCGCCATCTCCGCCCCCGCCTACGCCACCGGCGGCAACGACGATCCGCCCACGGCGTCCGACCCGGTGACGATCGCCACCGGCCTGATCAGCCCGCTCAGCCTCGAGGTCGACCGCCAGCGTGTGTCGTACCTCAGCCAGAACTTCGCCGGCCTGCTCACCAAGGTCGCGCGCGACGGCACCACGAGCGTGCTCGCCAGCGCTCCCGGCCAGGAGATCACCGCCGTCAGTTCGCGCGACGACGTCGTCTACTACGCGCAGATCGCGATGGACCACAGCTCGGGAGCGCTCTTCTCCGTGCCCGCTGCGGGCGGCACGCCGACGCAGGTCGCCGACCTGTTCGCCCACGAGTCGACCGCGAACCCTGACGCCGTGCAGTCCTACGGATTCCAGGGCGTATCCGACGAGTGCGCCGCGCAGTTCCCGGCGCCCGGCCCGATGTCGTCGCCGGCGTTCTACAGCGGCATCGTCGACATCCACCCGTACGCGTCGCTCGCCCTCAACAACGCGATCTTCATCGCCGACGCGGGCGCCAACGCGATCACCCGGGTGAACTACGACGGCACGGTGTCGACGGTGGGGGTACTGCCGCCGCAGGCGCCCGTCACCGTCACCGCTGAGCAGCTCGAACCGTTGGGCATCCCGGCGTGTGCCGCCGACTACCCGTACATCGCCGAGCCGGTTCCCACCGACGTCGAGATCGGCCCCGACGGTTGGCTCTATGTCACGACCCTCCCCGGCGGACCGGAAGACCCGTCGTTGGGTGCGCGCGGCAGCGTCTACAAGGTGAACCAGAAGACCGGCGAGGTGAAGCTCGTCGCCACCGGCTTCACCACCGCTACCGGTCTCGCCGTCGACCCGGCCGGAACGATCTACGTCGCCGAGCTCTTCGGCGGCGCCACGGGAGGCCAGATCTCGGTGCTCGCCAAGGGAGCGACCACGCCGACCGTGCTCACCGCGGTGCCCGGACCCGCGGCCATCGAGGTGCGGTCGAACCGGCTGTTCGTCACGACCGACGCGCTCTCCGAGACGGGAGGGGCGTCGCTGTCGCTGATCGAGGTGAACTAAACCCGCGCGGCGACTAAACCCGCGGCGACTAAACCCGCACAGAGGCCGGAGGGCCGCTACTCGCGTTTGGGCCGTTGCATCATGAGCGCCGTCTCCTCGGAGTCGATGCTCCGCAGCACATCACGCACAGCCCGTTCCTGGTAGCGGCCCTCTTCGCGCGCCGCGAGCACGGCCTCGCGTTCGGCCGCGATCATCGAGCGGCGCAAACGGCTGTACGCGGCGTACGACGGCTCGGCCTCGTCGGGCACCGCTCGCGACATGGCCTGCGCGAGAAACTCCGCGTTGACCCGCAGCCGGGCGACCGCGGCGGGATCGTCGTCGGGCGTCGCCTCGGCTTCGAGCCGGGCGAGCCCGGCGGTCTGCGCCTCGGCGAGCAGATTGTGCTTTTCGACTCGTTCTTGCGTCGCATCCGGGGGCGGCAATTTAAGCGACCGGATGATCCGGGGCAGCAGCAATCCCTCGGCGAGTGTGCCGGCCACGACCACGAACGCGAGAAACTGCAGCAGCTCCCGCTCCGGGGTTCCGTCGGGCAACAGGAACACGGCCGCGAGCGTCACCACCCCGCGGATTCCGGAAGCGGAGACGGCGGTGGCCGTTGACCAGTTCCACGCCCGGTTGCGGAAGTACTTCGGCCCCCTGATGTAGAAGAACGTGGTGGCGAAGACGAAGATGAAGCGCGAGACCACGAGGATCGCGAGCACGAGCACCGACAGCAGCGTGATGTGCCAGAAGCCGTACTTCGAGCCGACGACGCCTGAGAGGATGCCCGACAGGCTGAGGCCGATGAACAAGAACACGGCGTTCTCGAGCAGGAAGCGGATCGTGCGCCAGTTGATCGACTCGGCGATGCGCGCCTCTGCGCTCTGCACGAACGGCGAGCGCTGGCCGAGGAAGAGCCCGGCGATCACGACGGCGAGCACACCCGATCCGCCCATCAGCTGGGCGGGGATGAACGCGATGTACGGGATCGCGAGCGACAGGCTGGTGTCGAGAACGGGCGCGCGCAGGCGCTTGCGGATCGCGGAGATCACGAAGCCCACGACGAGGCCGACGCCGATGCCGCCGATGAGGGCCACACCGAACTCCCACGCCACGTCCCACGGGTTCAACACGCTGACGATCGCGGCGATCGACGCGTTGAGGGCGACGAGGGCGGTGGCGTCGTTGAGCAGGCTCTCGCTCTCGAGCACCGTGACGACGCGGCGGGGGAGTCGCAGCCGGCCCGCGATCGCGGTGACCGCGACGGCGTCGGTCGGGGCGACGACGGCCCCGAACGCGAAGGCCGCGGCGAGGCCCACCGTGGGCAGCAGCCACCAGAGCGAGAATCCGACGGCGACGACGGTGAACGCCACGAGGCCCACCGAGAGCACGAAGATGCTGTCGCGCCTGGCCAGGATGTCTTTGAGCGGGGTGCGGATCGCGGCGGCGAACAGAAGCGGCGGCAGGATGCCGTAGAGCACCAGGTCGGGTTCGACCGTGAGCTGCGGTACGCCGGGGATGAACGACACGATGCCGCCCACCACGACCAGCGCGACGGGCGCTGACCAGCCGGCACGCCCCGAGAGGCCGGTCACGGTCACGGTCACGAGTACGAACGAGACGATCCAGATGATCGTGGTGACGATGTCGACTTCGATGGTCGTGGTCCTTCCAAATTCGCGTAGCGCTCATCATCCCACCGTGCGACGCCGGATGCTCCCCTCCCGAGGCCCGCTCCGCAAGGCCTCGGTGCGAATCCGCGCGAGTCGTATCGTAAGAAAAGTTCCTGTTCGACGACGACCGGAGGATGCCGTGACCGAGACGACCCCGAAGACGAATATCAAGGTGATCTTTCTGGCCGTGGCGGGTGCCGTCGGCGGCTTCCTCTTCGGTTTCGACTCGTCGGTGGTCAACGGCGTCGTCGACGCGGTGCAGGGCCAGTTCGACCTCTCGTCGTCGCTCACCGGCTTCGCGGTCGCGAGCGCGCTGCTCGGCTGCGCGGTCGGCGCCTATGTGGCGGGCCGCATCGCCGACCGCTGGGGACGCATCCCGGCGATGATCGTCGGGTCGATCCTGTTTCTCGCCAGCGCCCTCGGCTGCGGATTCGCCTTCGGCGTCTGGGACCTCGTCTTCTGGCGGCTGATCGGCGGCCTAGGCATCGGCATCGCGTCGGTCATCGCTCCGGCCTACATCGCGGAGATCTCGCCGCGGCACATGCGCGGCCGCCTCGCGTCGCTGCAGCAGCTCGCCATCACGATCGGTATCTTCGCCGCGTTGCTCTCCGACGCACTGTTCGCGAACGGTGCCGGGGGAGCGGGCGAGGCGTTCTGGTTCGGGCTCGAGGCGTGGCGGTGGATGTTCCTCGCCGGCGCCGTTCCCGCCGTCGTCTACGGCCTCATCGCGATCGCGCTGCCCGAGTCGCCGCGGTTCCTGGTGCTCAAGGGCCGCGACGATGCCGTGCGCGACATCTTCGCGCGGCTCTGGCCGGGCGACGACGTGGAACGGGCGATCCGTGACATGCGCGACGCGATCGAGGCCGACCAGCAGGGATCGCAGAAGGGCGCGCTACGCGGCGACCGGTTCGGGCTCAAGCCGATCGTCTGGATCGGCATCATCCTCTCGATCTTCCAGCAGTTCGTCGGCATCAACGTGATCTTCTACTACTCCACGACGCTCTGGAAGTCGGTCGGCTTCCAGGAGAGCGACTCGTTCACGATCTCGGTGATCACCTCGGTCACCAACATCGCCGTGACCTTCGTCGCCATCGCGCTCGTCGACCGGGTCGGCCGCCGGCCGATCCTGCTCTTCGGGTCGGCGGGCATGACGCTCTCGCTCGCCACGATGGCGATCGCGTTCAGCCAGGCCGACACCGTCGACGGGGCGCCGAGCCTCCCCGGTGCGTGGGGCCCGATCGCGCTCGTGGCGGCCAACGTGTTCGTCGTCAGCTTCGGTGCATCCTGGGGCCCCGTCGTCTGGGTTCTGCTCGGCGAAATCTTCCCGACCCGCATCCGCGCGCGTGCCCTCGGCGTCGCGGCGGCGGCCCAGTGGATCGCGAACTTCGCGATCACCGTCAGCTTCCCGCCGCTCGCCGCGTTCTCGCTCGTCTTCACCTACGGCATGTACGCCCTCTTCGCGCTGCTGTCTTTCGTGTTCGTGATGAGGGTCGTGCCCGAGACCAACGGCATGTCGCTCGAAGAGGCGAACACGCTGCTGCCGCCCAAGGGCAGCGCCAAGCAGAAGCAGGCGCAGAAGCAGAAGAGCTAGCGGTCGCGGCGAAACTCCAGCCCGGCGACCAGCGCGAAAGCGATCCCGAACACCATTGTCAGAACGGCGAAGGGCAGCATGACGTCGAACAGCAGCATGACCACACCCAGACAGGTGATTCCGATTCCGATGGTGATGAGCGTGCTGAAGTTGCTCGGCGGGCGCATCGGCCGTTCGTGGTGCCAGACGTCGTCGTCCATGCGCCACATCGTAGGACTCTCCCGGCGCACGGGGCTAGGGTCTGGGATATGACCGACCGCATCGATACGCTCATCATCCTCGGCGCCAGCGGCGACCTCACGTCGCGGCTGCTGCTGCCCGGACTCGCCTCGCTGCTCGCCTCCTCCCGCGGAGACGGCGTGCAGCTGATCGGCGTGGACAGGGGCGAGCTGACGGATGCCGCGTGGCAGTCGAAAGTGACAGCCGCGTTCGCGGCGGAGAAGTCCGCTCTCGGCACCAGGGTCGGCAAGAAGTCGTTCTACCTGCAGGGTGACGCGACACAAGCCGACGACCTGCAACGGGTCTTCGACGCCGCGACCGGCCGTATCGCGCTGTATTTCGCGCTGCCTCCCGCCGTCACGATCCTCGTCGTCAAGGCGCTCGCGACCCTCGACCTGCCCGCCGGAATCGTGTTCGCGCTGGAGAAGCCGTTCGGCACCGACCTCGCCACGGCCCGGGCGCTGAACCGCCGGCTGGAGAAGCTCGTGCCCGAGAGCCAGGTGTTCCGCGTCGATCACTTCCTCGGCAAGTCCACCGTGCTCAATTTGCTCGGGCTGCGGTTCGCCAACCGCATCTTCGAGCCGCTCATGTCGGCGCCCAACGTCGAGAAGGTGGAGATCGTCTTCGACGAGCAGCTCGCCCTCGAGGGGCGCGCGGGCTACTACGACAAGGCGGGCGCGCTCACCGACATGATCCAGAGCCACCTGCTGCTCGTGCTCGCGCTCACGGCGATGGAACCGCCCGCGAGCGTCGACGCCGACGATCTGCGCGGCGGCATGGCCCAGGTGCTGCGCGCCACCCGCGCGTGGGACAAAGACGGCACGTCGAGCCGCCGGGCGCACTACACCGCGGGCACCATCGACGGCCGCAAACTTCCCGCCTACACGGCGGAAGACGGCGTGGACGCCGCGCGCGAGACCGAGACCCTCGCCGAGATCACCCTGGCGATCGACAACTGGCGCTGGGCCGGCGTGCCGTTCGTTCTGCGTTCGGGAAAGGCGATCGGCGACGCGCGACAGGAGATCGTCGTGACGCTGCGCGCCGTGCCGCACCTGCCGACCGGGCTGCACGGGCCGACCGGCCCCGCCCAGCTGCGCATCTCGATGAAGCCCGCCACGCTCGAACTCGACCTCATGGTGAACGGCGAAGACGACCCGTTCGAGCTCGAGCGGGTGGTGCTCGACAGCCCGCTGCGGGCCGGCCAGCTCAACGCCTACGGCGAAGTTCTGTCGGGGCTGCTCGACGGAGACGCGACGCTCTCGGTGCGCGGCGACGTGGCGGAGGAGTGCTGGCGCATCCTCGCCCCGATCATCTCGGCGTGGAAACGCGGCGACGTTCCGCTGAAGGGGTACCCGGCAGGGTCAGGCGGACCGGCCGCGTGGAAGTAGGGCCGGGGGTAGAGTCTTAACCGTCGTTCCAGCGTGGTGATGATAATTCACCACAAGAAATGAGAGCGACGATGTCCAGCACCACAGCACAGCCCGCCACTAATCCGAAGGCCGGCACGAATTTCAAGGTCATCGCTCTCGCGATCGCCGGTGCGGTCGGCGGATTCCTCTTCGGCTTCGATTCATCCGTCATCAACGGCGCCGTCGACCCGATCCAAGACCAGTTCGGCCTCGGCGACTCTCTCACCGGCTTCGCGGTCGCGGTCGCGCTGCTCGGTTGTGCCGTCGGCGCGTACATCGCCGGTCGCCTCGCCGACTGGAAGGGCCGCATCCCGGCCATGCTCGTCGGAGCGATCCTCTTCTTCATCAGCGCCGTCGGAACCGGCCTCGCGTTCAACGTCTGGGACCTGATCGCCTGGCGCCTCGTCGGCGGACTCGGTATCGGCATCGCCTCGGTCATCGCCCCCGCGTACATCGCCGAGATTTCGCCGAAGAACCTGCGCGGCCGCCTCGGCTCGCTGCAGCAGCTCGCCATCACGATCGGTATCTTCGCCGCGCTGCTCAGCGACACCGTCTTCGCCAACTGGGCCGGCGGCGCCGGCCAGGAACTCTGGTTCGGCCTCGAGGCCTGGCGCTGGATGTTCCTCGCGGGAATCGTGCCCGCCGTGGTCTACGGACTCGTCGCTCTCAAGCTGCCCGAGTCGCCCCGCTTCCTCGTGCTCAAGGGCCGCGACGACGACGTGCGCGGAATCTTCGCCCGCCTCTGGCCGAACGACGACGTCGAGCGCGCCATCCGCGATATGCGCTCGAACATCGAAGACGACGCCCACGCCTCAAAGAAGGGCGCGTTGCGCGGCAACCGCCTCGGCCTCAAGCCCATCGTCTGGGTCGGCATCATCCTGTCGGTGTTCCAGCAATTCGTGGGCATCAACGTGATCTTCTACTACTCGACCACGCTCTGGAAGTCCGTCGGCTTCCAGGAGAGTGACTCGCTCACCATCTCGGTGATCACCGCCGTCACCAACATCGCCGTCACCTTCGTCGCGATCGCGCTGGTCGACCGCGTGGGCCGCCGCCCGATCCTGCTCTTCGGCTCGGTCGGCATGACAGTGGCGCTCGCCACCATGGCCATTTCGTTCAGCCAGGCCGTGCAGGTCGACGGAGCCCCGTCGCTGCCCGGTGCCTGGGGTCCGATCGCGCTCGTCGCCGCCAACGTGTTCGTCATCAGCTTCGGTGCATCCTGGGGCCCGGTCGTCTGGGTTCTGCTCGGCGAGATCTTCCCGAACCGCATCCGCGCGCGTGCCCTCGGTGTCGCCGCGGCCGCGCAGTGGATCGCCAACTTCGTGATCACGCTCTCGTTCCCGCCGCTCGCGTCGGTCTCGCTCGTGCTCACGTACGGCCTCTACGCGCTCTTCGCCGCCCTGTCGTTCGTGTTCGTGTTCAAGGTGGTGCCCGAGACCAACGGCCTCTCGCTCGAAGAGGCCGAGACGCTGTTCACCAAGAAAACCAAGAAGTAGCTTCGCCCGCTTCCGGGGGTTAACCCCGATGTCCATTCAGGCGCGGCACGGCAGACTGGACTCATGAGCACACTTCAGCGTCCCCAGTCCGGCAGAGTCATCGCGGGCGTCTGCGCCGCCATCGCCCGTCGTTTCGGATGGTCGGTGACGCTCGTGCGCCTGCTCACCGTCGCGTCGATCATCCTCCCGGGGCCGCAGGTGATCATCTACGTAATCCTCTGGATCTTCATCCCGAAGGAGAAGTAGCAGGTTACTCCGCGGCCGCCGCAGGCTCCGGAACGCTCGACGCCAGCACGGCGTCGAGGGCGGCGATCGCCGCTTCTTCGTCCGCCGCGAGCGCGAGGCTCAGTTCGGAGACCACGATCTGGCGGCTCTTGATGAGCATGCGCTTCTCGCCCGCGGAGAGCACGGCGCGCTGGTCGCGGCGCCAGAGGTCGCGCACGACCTCGCTCACGCGGTAGACGTCGCCGCTGCCCATCTTCTCGGTGTTCGCCTTGAAGCGGCGCGACCAGTTGCTGACCTCTTCCTCGGCCTCGCCCTGCAGCACAGCGTAGACCGCCTGCACTCCGGCGTCGTCGATCACGTCGCGCACGCCCACGAGCTCGGCGTTGTCGATCGGCAGCTCGACCACGAGGTCGCTGCCGTGCACGTCGAGGGTGATGTACTTCTTGTCCTCGCCCTTGATGGTGCGAGTGGTGACGGCGGTGATGGTCGCTGCGCCATGGTGCGGGTAAACGACGGTTTCGCCGACTTCGAAGATCATCTGTGCAGCCTCTGTTCTGTTGCGTCTGCCAGTGACGTTATCGTCTTTCGACCGACAGCAGAACGCCGCACCCGCTATCGGGTGAGAACAGCGGCGAGAGCGTCGGTAATCTCGTCGCGCTCCTGCTCGGTCGTGAGTGTCGCAGTGTTGTCTCCCGGTTGGTCGCCGTAGTCGCCGAATCCGGCGTGATTGAGACCCTCGATCTCGACAAACCGGGCGTCCGTCGGCAACAGCGGGCGGGCATCCGCGATCTTGTCTGGCGTGCTCAGGCCGTCACGGCTTCCGGAGATGCTGAGCACCTCGAGCCCCGAATCGACGAGGTCGTTCGCACAGTAGCTGCCGAACAGGACGAGGCCGCTCACCGCCGGGTCGTCGGCGAGCATGCAGGCGCGAACGCCGCCGAGCGAGTGGCCGCCGACGAACCAGCGGTCGACGCCCGGGGCATCGTCGGTGAACGTGGTCAGCGGGCGCTGGTCGAAGAACGCGAGGTTCAGAATCGGCTTGGTGATAACGATCGTGGCGCCGGTGCGCTGCACGATCTCCGACAGTTTGTACATGTAGGCGTACGGGTCGACCTTGGCCCCGGGGATGAAGACAAGACCGGTTCCGGATGCGACTCCCGTCGGCGCGAGCACGACCGAGTGCTCGGTGCTGGTCACCTCGACGGTCGAATCCGTCCACACCTCGATCGCCCGGTCGCGGTCGCCCT
>Ga0247730_1000615_pt1 | contig 24298 bp, 14 predicted proteins | sample UWRJL073202C2_FD_180959 | JGI IMG/M metagenome (GOLD analysis project Ga0247730, IMG submission 180959) | Plant litter microbial communities from Arlington Agricultural Research Station in Wisconsin, United States - UWRJ-L073-202C-2 | ecosystem: Environmental > Terrestrial > Plant litter >... | reverse complement strand
TTTGGCTTTGGCGGTGATCAACTGGTTACGAGTGGATTCGTACTCGGAACTCAACTGCGACTCGTCCAGCACGATCAGTGGATCGCCTTTGCGAACGGTGTCGCCGTCACGTGCCAGCAGCTCTTTAACGATGCCGCCCTCCAAGTGCTGCACGGTTTTGCGGTAAGTCTGCACGGTCACTACACCGGTGCCATAAACCGCGTTACCCAAGGGCGCCAGCGCAGCCCAAGTGCCGAAAATGCCGAATGTCACCAGCACGATCGTTATTCCGATCCTGCGAATACCGCGGTCGGACGTGGGCATGTCTTCAGAGGGTTCGTCGAGTACGGTCAGCGCATTACTTGTCATCTATGAATTCCTTTCACGCGCTCGGCTGTGCGGCATCGGTGGCGACTGGAGCAGTTGGGGCGACCCGCTGTTGGGCTTTGGCTTGCTGCTGAGCGAGTTCAGCGATCACTTGCTCTCGGGCACCGTACATGGTGATGACGCCTGCGCTGAGCACCATGATCCGGTCAAGCCGCGACAGGATATTCGGGCGGTGAGAAATGATGAATACGGTAGCGCCTGTTTCCTTGATTTTCTGCAACGCCACGCCGAGAGCACGCTCGCCGACCTCATCGAGGTTGGAGTTGGGCTCATCCAGCACGATCAGGCGCGGACTGCCATAAATAGCGCGTGCCAAGCCGATACGTTGACGCTGCCCGCCCGAAAGGTTGACTCCTTCGCTGCCGATGACAGTGTCGTATCCATCCGGCAATTGAAGGATCATTTCGTGAACACCGGCAGTTCGTGCAGCAAGCACTACCTTCTCGGGATCAATTTTGGTAAATCGAGCGATGTTGTCGCTGATACTGCCTTCGAACAATTCGATGTCTTGGGGTAGATAACCCAAGTGCGGGCCTAGCTCTGCTTTGTCCCAAGCGCTTATGTCTGCGCCGTCAAGGCGTACAGTACCGTGCTGGGGCGGCCAGATACCCAAAAGCGCGCGCGCCAGCGTTGACTTGCCGGCGGCGCTCGGCCCGACAATCCCGACGATACTGCCTGCGGGAGCGACAAAGCTCATGTTGCGGATCACTGCGGCTTTGGCGCCGGGAGGCGCGATTACCAAACTTTCGACCTGGATGTGTCCTTCAGGATGAGGTAGTGACATCCGTTCCGGTTCAGCATGGAGCTTTTCGAGCGTGGCGTTCAAGCGATCATATTGCACGCGCGCACCGACAAAGCCTTTCCAACTGCCGATCAGTTGATCGATTGGAGACAACGCACGACCTAGCAACAGAGAGCCTGCCATCATCAGAGCCGGATTGATTTCGTGGGTAACAGTCAAGTACGCCCCAAGCGCCAACATGATCGACTGAGCCCAACTGCGGAAGGTCTTGGAAATCGACGTGATTATCCCGCCTTTGTCGCTGGCTTGGGATTGAAGCACCAAGACTCGACGTTGTCGGACAGCCCAACGCGCCATAAGCGTATGCAGCATGCCCATGGACTCGATGACTTCAGCGTTACGCAAATTCTTGGTCGTTTGCAGGGTGGCCGCAAGGCTTTGCTTGTTGGCCTCGGCCAGAGCTTTACCGGTGTAACGCTGGTTGAGGACCGCAAGCACCACCAATACAACTGCAGAAGCCACTGTCATCCAGCCAAACCAGGGGTGAAACAGAAACATGACAACGGTGTAGATAGGCAGCCAGGGGATATCAAAAAAAGCAAACAGCGCGTTGCCAGTCAAAAACTGGCGAAGCGAAGTAAGATCGTTAAGCGACTGGGCGGATGCATCCATACCGCCGCTGCTCAACGCTTTCTTGAAGCTTGCGCGATAAACGTCCCCACTGAGCATGGCGTCCAGACGGTTGCTGACACGCACCATGATCCGCGAGCGAACCCATTCCAGTGAGCCGAGCGTGAGCATCAGTATTGAAAGGATCAGGGTCAACATGATCAGTGTCGAGGTACTGGAGCTGGGTATCACGCGCCCAGAAACCTGAATCATGTAAAAAGTGGGAACGAGCATCAGGGTGTTGACGAACAGGCTGAAAAAGCCCACCGAGAGAAAACTGCCCTTACAAGCCCTTAAGGCCGCTTGCAAATTATTTTCGTGTGAGCGACTCATAGAATCCATACTGATGAGGAGGGGCTGCGAAAGCGGCGCAGTGTACCACCCACATTTGGGTGGAGCAGCAACCAAAGGCCAGCAAATTGCTATCCGTCCGTCAAAAAATCATGAATATTTTTTTAGTTTCAGAACACCAACCAATCAATAGCATGTTTGCTTATATAGTTAGCTGATTGTCGAAACGTGGCTTTTATAATCAAGCGTGACGGCCGCTGTACAGTCCTCAACATTGGCCTGTTTAAGGGCATCACTCTTCTTATACCCTTATCATAGCATCGGACATATATTGCAAATCTTTAACTCAGTCAGCGTCACGCTCGTTGATAACGCTATTTTGACTGCACAGCGACGATTCCGAGAAGTCAGCGCTCGCCTCACTTTCGTGATCATCGCGCTGCGACGCTGTCGAGAGTCTGGATTAAACAGCCGGCATCGTCACAAGCCAACGGGCGCGCCGAGACGGCCGGAATAGAGCCTCACCGTCTTTCGCGTCAGGAAAATTGCGCGTCGCCGATTCGGGGCCGCGTAATCTCTTCGCACACACCAACACACTCAAAAAGATAGAGAACACACCTCAATCCGGCTAAAAGCGGCCAGCTTTACACTTACCGATTCGTAGCGACCCACACCGCTTCACTGCTCGCCACTCGTCCAAAGTTCCGCGCATCCGGACGGACGGACATGCATCTCCCTCAAATTGAAATGAAGACGGCACACCACTTATCGACAGATCCATCTAGGGGATTTTTCCTACTTTCGCGGTTGACAATTCCTACGAATGAATTAATCTCAGGCCTCGGTGGTCACCAGCAATGGGCCATTAGCCTCTAACGAAGTTGGGCAGTACCTGCGTTTAGCTGAATCGGTCAATTGACGTGACCCGCTATTTTCAGTTCAGGATAAGAAGGAAGCTTATTGAGTGCAGTCGCAAACATTAGATGGCTTGAAAATTACCTCCCGTGTGACTCTGCTAGAGCCGGGCATGTACATTTTCCGCTATGCCTCACAGCCCATCGCTGAGCGAAGTGTATACATTGCACTGCAGCAAGCGCCGTTGGGGAAAGGTGTAATTGACTTCTTTCCGGCAGAAGGCGTTAGCAAGAACATGCTCACCAAGCTTGGTGACTGCATTATCGGCCGCGTAAAAAGTGGCGTAGCAACCGTTCTAATCACCGAATATTATCTGGCCGATGTCAATATCGACCCTGTCGACCTGCGCATTGATCGCATCGACACATCTACCGCCATCATGCGCAACTTTCTTCCCGCCAAACCGGCCCCCGAAGCTGTAGCTTTTTCAAAGACCGCACCTACTAGCGCAATGTTGAAGCTCACAGGGCATTTCCAGGAATCTGGGGATATCTCTGTGACCAATAAGTGGCTAGGTGATGAAAACTCGACTGCACGACTCGAGGGCTTTTCAGTGTCCTGGGAGAACAAGCCTGAAGGGGTTGATCTGGCGTACACCAGCACCATCGCAGGCGCAGGCCCCAGCCAAAAGGTCCTCAGCGGAAACCTCACCGGCGCACGGGCCAAAAGCGCCTCGCTCATTGCAGTAGGCTTTGGGCTCGTTGGTCCTGAACGCAATACTTACGAGCTATCGGGCTACGCGGTATTTGCTGGCGGCGTCAAGCAAGCAATCGTCCCTGAACAAATGCTTTTTGGACCCAGCGGCAATGAGCCGCTGGTTGCTTTACAAATTTCGATTACTCCCAAAACTGAGATCAACGCTTTCCGCCATAAGTCTCTCAGGGAAAAACCTGCGATTACGCAGACAGATAGCAACATCGGCCAATTGGCCTGACACATCAGGAATATGACTCATGGCACTGCAATATGACGCTCCAGTTACAGCGGCAGATCTGACCACCAATCTGAATGCAAACGCAACCATTTCTGATTCCACCATCGCAGCTATTAGCTCCCTGCTGAATCTGGACGTTGCTACCACTACTGTCGCAGTAGCTTCATACAACGCTGTAACCGGCGAAATCACTGGCCAAGATGGCGTGACTCCAGACGTAGTTACTATCTCGACTGAAGACACCAACACCCTGGCACGCGCCGCTGCTCCTCAGGTCACTGTTGATCTGAAGCCAGTTGCCGACGCTTCCGTGTTTATCTTCGAAAGCGACGCTGGCGTTACTGCAACTCTGGCTACTACTGCCGGTGCTGACAAAATCATCGTTGGCGGCAACGGCAACGACAACATCACCGTAACTGGCGACGCTAACGTCACTGTTGACGGCGGTGACGGCAACGACGTAATCACCACTGCTGGCGGTAACGACACTGTCATCGGCGGCGCTGGTGTCAACATCATCTCCACCGGTGCAGGCAACGACACCATCATCACTGGTGCTGGCATTGCCAACACTATCGACGCTGGCACAGGTTTCGACACTGTCCAGATCGGTGGCGCACGTGATGACTTCGCCGTCACTCAGTCGGGTTCGACTCTGGTCCTGAACGGCGACGACCAAACTACTACCGTTACTCACGCTGAGTTCCTTAGCTTCACCGACGGCCAGACTTTGGCTATCGCTGATAACGCTGAAGACGCTGCTGCTCTGCGTCTGTACGAAGGTCTGTTGGGTCGCGATGCTGATGCTGGCGGCGCTGAGTTCTTCACCGCAGCACACGATGCGGGCGCAAGCGGCACTGCGCTGGCTGAAGTAGTTGTGAACTCGGCTGAGTACAAAGACATCGTTACCGACAGCTACATCGACGATCTGTACAACAACCTGCTGGGTCGCACCGACGGCGCTGATCAAGCTGGTCAGGACTTCTGGTCCAACGCAGTTGCTAGCGGCCTGAGCCTGTCCGACCTCGCTGTTCAGTTGGCCGATTCTGCCGAAGGCAAAGCTGCAACCGCTACTGACACCGCGTTCGTGAATGGCTTGTACGAAGCTGCACTGGGTCGCAATGCAGATACCGCTGGCCTGGACTTCTGGGTCGACGCTCTGGCTAACGGCACCAGCCGTACAGACATTGCATCGGGCATCATCACTTCGGGTGAAGCTGCTGACCACGCTAACGTCGAGTTCGTGAACTCGCTCTACACCAACGCTTTGGGTCGTGACAACGACGCAAACGATGTAGGCGGCAAAGCGTTCTGGCTGACCGCGCTGGACAACGGTGTATCGCAAGCTCAGGTAGCTATCGACATCGTCGGTTCTCCTGATGCACAAGCTCACATCACCAACGTTGTAGTGGTTCCAGGTTCGGTCTAATCGACCGCTCCTAAGCCAGCCTGAATACTGCCAGCCGCAAGGCTGGTGGTTTTCAAAAAAGGGGCTCCCTCGCGGGCGCCCCTCTTTCTTTATTTGTGAATCAGCCGATGGCCACTTCTACCCCATTTGTCCTTGAGCCGGGCACGCTCATGGAAAAATTTCAGCTTGCCCGCCAGACCGGCGAGTCGGAACAGGCCATTTTTTTTCTGGAAAAAGCGTTACAAACCCCCGAATACCGATCCGAAGCCTTGATCTGGAAAGGCATTGGGGCAATGCAGCAGCAGCAGCTGCACCAAGCTTTCCTCTACCTCAGTTCAGCGGCCGCTGCATTACCAAAACGCGCCGACATCCAGGCGCTGACCGGGCGTGTCATATTGGCGCTCGGTCAACCTTTACTCGCGACGCAGTTACTGAAAGCTGCCTGGAAATCAAACCCGAACGATGCAACCCTACGTTCGATGCTCTGGCAGGCGCGCGGTCGGACCGAAACCCCAGCAAAGCTCCGCAAGTCAATCCTCGCGCTGCTCCCCGAAATCAATGACGCGCAAGAGCTAAAGTTGGTTGTAGGCCTGTTGTCGAAACAAACTGGCACCTCCGGCTTCGTCGGCGTAGCGCAATACGACGCCGAACGGTGTGAAGTTTCTGGCTGGGCGATCAATCTCAAATCACCTGAAAGCCCTGTTAGTGTCTACGTCGAATCCGAAGGTCAGCGCCATGAGTGCACGGCTGAATCCGCGCATCCGCTACTGGCCCAGGCGGGATTATGCGTGGGTCACGGCGCGTTCCGGGTGCAGATCAAAGACCCCGCACAGACACTCCAAGTGCGTTTCGAGGACGGCACTGGCTTGAGCGCAAGCCCGCTCTCAAATTTACCGATGTTCGAGCCGCCGTTACCGATCAGCATCCATTCAGGTCGGCAAGAGCCGGTTGATGTGCTGGTCCCGGTCTATGACGGGCTGGAGGAAACGCTTGAATGCCTGAACAGCGTGCTGCGCAGCAGAGAGTTCAATCGTACAGCTCACCGTTTGGTGGTGCTCGATGACGCAACGCCAAATCCGGCGCTGCGTCAGGCGCTGGCGGTGCTGGCCGCCAACGGCGATATTGAGCATGTACAGCATGCCAGCAACCTGGGCTTTATCCGCAACGTAAACCGGGGGATGGCGCTGAGCCCAGAGCGCGACGTGGTGTGGCTTAACGCTGACACCCGCGTTCATGGCAATTGGCTTGATCGTCTACGTGCGGTGGCCTACAGCGCCACGGATATTGCTTCGGTTACGCCGTTCACTAACAACGGTGAACTGATGAGTTTCCCGGAGAGCCGTGTAAGCCAATCAATGCCCACTGCCGAAGAGCAAGCGGTGCTTGACGACATGGCTCAACTCGCGAACAGCATGCCGATAGAGATCGAGACCGGCTGTGGCTTCTGCCTATATATAAAGCGCAGCGCGATTGACGTCGTCGGCTACCTGGATGAAGTTCACCTGCTGCGCGGCTACGGCGAAGAAACCGACTGGTGTTTGCGGGCCCGCGCTCTGGGCTGGCGCCACATGGGTGCGCCGACGGTGTTCGTCGCCCACCAGGGCGGCATTTCCTTTGGTGACGAGAAAGCCGCCCGCGTCGCACACAACAACGCCATATTGAAACGTCGTTATCCGGACGCCTCCAACCGATACCAGGATTTTTGCCTGCGCGACCCGCTCAAGCCGGCCCGACAGGCGTTACAGCGGGCACGCCTCATGCAACTGCCGGCACTGATAGCGAGCAGCCCAAGTTGTGCCTGGCCATCGCTGGGCATCAAGCAACTGCACCTGCAAACCAACGCAGGGGTCGATACACCGCTGACCCTGCATTGGCGCTATCAAGGCACGCGGACGATTGTCACGCTGAATGCTCAAGTGCGACCGCTGCTGCTCAGCCTCGACTACGAGCTACCAACAGACAGCGAGCGCTTGTTCAATGACCTGCAAACTCTGCCGCTCGATGAGCTGATCTTTCAGCAACTGGCCGGTTGTCCAGCCGAGTTGCTAGATCTACCAGCCAGCCTTGATAAACCCTATCGCATTATCTGCCGCGACGACGAGCTACTACGCCAAAGCCCCTCACTTGACTGGCCCACTTTTGCCCGCCATGCGCACAGCGTCCACTTACCCTGGAAAGCGCTGCAAAAAAGCTACGCTGCTGCCCTGCCGAATGCGCGATTTGTCTTCGACCCCAAACGCAAAATGCTACCAGCGAGCAAACCAAAGCCTCAGATTCTGTTTATCGCTGACGCCATTCAAGACCTCCAGCTTGCCAACAAATGGCTGGATCTGGGCCGACGGATCACCCGTGAAAGCCTGCCGATGATGTTGCTCACATATGGGGACAACGCGTGGCAGAAATCCCTGCTGGCCACTGGCGCAGTTCATGCATTGCCTACGGTAGCTGGCCTGACGCTTGCCGACTGCCTGGCATTGGCGGGGTGCAAAGGCGCGTTGAGCCTGCAAGCCGGTCCAGGCGCCAGTTGGAACGCGCCCGCTTTGGCGGCCTCCGTCGGCCTGCCGCTGTATGCAATGCCGGGCCCGGTCGCCAATGAAGCGGGCGCTTTGTCTATCCACTTATTACCACTTTCACCGAGCCGGGCATGATGTCAGAAGAAGTCATAACGAAGCCAGCGGCTGCCATCGGCCAGCTTGAGTCGCCTGCCACCCTTCGCGGCGCAATCACTGGCCTATACGGTGATGTGCTGCAAGGCTGGGCATTGGATATTGCGCAACCCGATCAACGTCTGGTCGTTGAAGTGCTGATCGATGGCGCATGCGTTTCCCTCGTACGCGCAGACCAGTTTCAACCCGGCGCGGAGATGGGTGATCAGTTCCACGGCTTTGGCGTACAGCTTCGGCAGAGTTGGCTGGACGATGCGCGACACATTACTGCTCGCATCGCCAATCAGGATTACAGCCTGAAGGGTGACCTGACGCTTCCGGTATCTGAGAGTAAAGAACCGGCACCTGTCGCGTCTCAAGCCTGGCACAGCGGCGGTTTGAGGGTCAGTGGATGGGCGTGGGACCCAGAGGCTCCGCAACGACATGTCGAAATAACTGCTCGTGAAGACAGCCGCGTGTTGGCTCGGGTGTCTTGCGATACACATCACCAGGCACTTGTTTATCGCGCCACCAGCGATCATGGCTTTACGCTCGACCTGCCTTGGGAGCTTGCGGATGGCAAGCTCCATACCCTGCATATCGAAAACGATCTGGGGCAGCCTTTGTCCGGCAGCCCGATAAAACTGTGCTGCTGGCCTGAGGGGCTGGAAGGTCTGCTGAAGCTGCATGACCAGGGCGGTCCCGACGATCAGACGCTGGCACTGCTCAACCAAGTCGCCAAAGAACAAACCTTACGCTCGCCAAAAAGCGCAGGCTTCAACCATTACCCGCAGTGGTTTGAAGTGTTTCAGGACCTGCCTCCTGAAAAGAATACTCGCGCCAACTGCAAGATTGGCCTGCTGCTACTGAGCGACGGCGACCTAGAGCTAGAAGGCGTCAGCCTCGCCAGTGTGCGTGCGCCCAAATCGACGCCGCTGAAAGTCGCCAGAACATCCGCCGACAACCTGCTTCCTGCGCTCACGGAGCTGCTGGACGCTGGCTGCGAATGCATCATCCCGCTCACCGCCGGCGATCGTCTGAGCAAATACGCGCTTGATCACCTGACCGGGCTACTGGAAGAAGGTATCGCTTGGGGCTACGCCGATTGCGACCGCGATGGTCCGCAAGGTGAACGAAGCCTGCCGTGGCTCAAGCCTGTGTGGGATGTGGACCTGTTCATCGGCGCGGACATCTTTACCCCCGGCGCGATCTTCGGCGTGGAAATTGTGCGCGCGGCACTGTCCCTGCTATCACCGACCGATGAACTCCAATCGCTGAACTGGCACTTCCTGATTGCTGGCATCGTCTTGGCCACTGAAAAGGTGGAAGCGCATGTAGTGCATCTTCCGCAGGTGCTTTACCACCGTGATCAGCGAACGCCAGCAAGCCCGGAACAAGCCTGGCCCTCGATGGACCGCCATCAAGCGATTGCCTGGTTATGCCAATCCCTTGAACCTGGCGCCACGGTCAGGGCACTTCCCGCATTCCCGGCATTGCTTCGCGCACACTGGCCACTGCCCTCTGCTCTGCCGAGTGTCAGCTTGATCGTCCCGACACGGGACCAATACAAGCTGCTGCACACCTGCATCGAAGGGCTGCTCAACGACACTGATTACCCAAACCTGGAAATCATCATCGTCGACAACCAGTCCAGCGACCCGCAAACCTTGGCGTACCTGGCAGAACTACCAGCCCGAGGCGTGAAAGTCTTGCATCACCCCTACCCGTTCAACTACTCGGCCATCAACAACCGAGCCGTCGAACACGCGAGCGGTGAAATCATCGGACTGGTCAACAATGACATTGAGATCATTGAAGCAGGTTGGCTGAAAGAAATGGTCAGCCAACTTCTGCGCCCTAACGTCGGTGCAGTAGGCGCGAAACTGCTGTGGCCCAACCGAATGGTACAGCACGGCGGTGTCGTTGTCGGCGTGAACGGGCTGGCAGCGCACATAGGCAATAACCTGGAAGAGCGCGACGCCGGATATATGGCCATGAACCAAATAACGCGTCGGCAAAGTGCAGTCACAGCAGCATGCTTACTGGTACATAGGTCGGTTTACAACGACGTCGGGGGACTGGATGAAGTCTCGTTCCCGGTGGCCTTCAATGACGTAGATCTGTGCATGCGAATTAAGCAGACCGGTTTTCATTTGGTGTGGACGGCAGCGGCCAGGTTGATTCATGCGGAGTCCGCAAGTCGTGGGAAGGATCAGGTCCCAGAGAAGCGGGCCCGGGCATTGCGGGAGCAGCAAGCGTTTGTTGAGCGCTGGTTTGAGTTAGGTAACAATGACCCGCATTACAATCCCGCGCTGAGCCTGGACTATTTAAGTGGGCCCTATGGGGGGCTAGCCATGCCGATGAGGGCACGAGATTTTAGGACATGGCGCTCGGTAAGCAAAGCTTCTAGTCAGAGTCTTCCGGTCTTATGATCAGTGATCGGTTCACCTAGAGCCAAATAAAATAAAGCCGGTAGAGACGATAATGAGACGGCAAGAATACCGCTACAAAAAGCTTAGAAGGAAGAGTGAAAGCGATAGCCTAGAGCTGACGCATGCGAAACTATAGTTCAAGGGAAACGTACACCGCAGTGCGCTCTAACTGTCAGTTTGAGTATCGTACGGAGTCAATCCCTAAGGACTTATCGCCATTGCCGGTGTCGCCGATTATCAGACTAACACTTTGTGACGAGCCATAATCAAATGCCAAAGCTATCTCAAGAAAACGAAGCGCTTCTGCTAGAGCTTCATAAAACACAAGAAGACCTAGAGCGTAAATACGATGAAGTTATTACCTTGTCAGCGAAGCTATCGGAAGCAAATAAGCGACTTGAAAGAATTAATGCAGCACATCCAAACTATCTGGAAACAGGATTTTTATCCGTTCAGCCGTACGATGGAAGCCATGCTAAAACGCGATCCCAGTGGACCATCCAACATATCCAAGTAAATTCGTACCAACTGGAAGACTTACATTTCTCAATAGATGTAGCTCATAACACCGCAAGAATGATATTTCAACGGTACGACGGCATGGTCGAAGTGAACCAGTGGCTAGACTGGAAAAGTATGCATCAACCTGTAGAAGACCTTGTCTTGTCAGAAGAGCTGCCACAACTTAAACGAAGCGACGAAAGCGGAAAATTCTTGAACACGAAAGAGTTTCTTATCGCCAGCAGAGTGCCAGAAACAATCAGTAGATTAATAAAAGACCGCCCCAGCATAATACCTAGCTCTAGCGAAAGCGCCGAACAGCATATTGAAAAGTTATCGAAACTTTTTAACGCCATCGCACAATGGCCAACAGTGTTTAGATATAATAAGTGCGAGCTCTTAAATATCGATATGCGAAAGAATTATCAAGGACTTAGATTTAAACTTTCGGACGTCTCGATCAACGGCAAATACATACCTTTCTTAGAGTATACGCTATCTAGTATTGATGGTGAGTCAGAGGCGTTTGGAAGTAACCCTCGATTGGAGTTCGATGAAATTGCTAAACATGCGTTTGACAAATGGTTTATTGAAAGTAATGATGAACGTGGCGGGAGACTAGAACTAAGATTTGCAACCCCTTCCGAAATGGATTTGTCGGTGTGGCACAAGCTATCGGACAAAGATAAAATCCTCATTGTGGGCCTAATTTCCGAGCTTCCCAGTCAGTTAGGTTTAATCAAGACCAAAAACTCCTATTACAATCGCCACCAAGAGCAATGGCGGTGTCTCGCGATCTCAGTCAAAAATATCATGAAAGCAAAATACAAAGCAGGCTGACGTTTGAAGTACACCACAAGGCCCCTCTAATCAATTGAAGACACTACAATGACTGCACTTCTACCCCAAGACTTAGGAAGCTCACTCCTCTCACAAGGGAACACAGCTTTAAGGCGGAAAAACTACACCGCTGCTATCACTCATTATCAAAACGCGCTGAATCATTCACCTCATCTTAGTACTTATATTCTTGCAAACATCCGGATTGCAACAGACAGACACGTTAGCCAGCTTTCATATAACCCAGTTGATTTGCACGCTGACCTACTCGATGATGTCCAAGCGACGACATTTGACTCATTTTATTATTTAGAAAGAAATCGCGATGTACGTGATGCTCAAATATTAGCTGAAAATCACTATTATGAATTTGGAGAACGTGAGGGTAGAAAACCGAATGCATATTTCGATCCAGTTTTTTACCTACGCATAAATGCAGATGTAAGGGCCGCGGGAGTTTCGGCTTTTGGCCACTACCGAGAACATGGCTTCAATGAAGGTAGATTGGGAGCGCGCCGGAAAGTGACTCGAGTTAGCTCGACTCATATCAAGCCATTGCTTTTCGTAGGTCACGACGGCATACAAGCAGGGTCAGAGGTCGTTTTGCTAGAAATCATTAAATGGTTTCATAAGCACACGACCCGGCGCTTGAAGCTATTACTTCTTTCGCCTGGACCTATTTCGAGTATGTATACCGAATACGCAGATACCTATGTGTTACCTGGGTACGTAGATGACCGGAGTGAGTTCGCAACGTTCCTGAAGGAAGACTTTGAATTTACCTACATAAACACAGTTGTATCGGGCACTCTATTCTCTATAGCTTCTGAGCTTGATATACCGATTACCGGTGAAATTGTTAGCCATATTCACGAAATGCAAAATGTAATTGAAACCTACCCAAAAGCAATGACTCAGCTTATTGCTAGGACCAAGCTTTGGATTTCGGCATCACCTCGTTCGACAGGGACGCTGACTCACAACTACAAAATACCTAATAACTCAATAATAACTGTCCCAGCCTTTATAAATCCATTATGTTCCATACATGACTATCAGTCGTTTCGGTTAGATGCCAGAAGCCGACTGGGAATATCAGACTCCGCGTTTGTGGTGGTAGGATGCGGGACAGTTTATCCGCGCAAAGGCGTTGACTTATTTATCGACACCGCTCGGAAGGTTAGGGCGTTAACAGATGTCGAATTTCAATTTGTATGGATTGGAGACGGTCCCGACCTCAACAAACATGTGTCAGGTTTAAACCCGGAGGAGTTGAAGTACATACTCTTAGTGGGAGGTCGTAGTGACGCTAACAAAATGCTTGCCTGTGGTGATCTGTTCTTTATGTCTTCAAGGGAAGACCCTTTCCCGCTAGTAGTCCTAGAGGCGGCGCAGCACAAAATTCCGAGCATCTGTTTTAGACCAGCAACGGGGATTGTTGACTTTATTGAAAAAGACGCAGGATACATACTGAACAAAATTTGTACTACAATAGCTGCTTCGCTAATATTTAAACTACTAACAGATCGTGAGAAAATAAAACGCTCTGGGGAGTGCGCCTACGAAAAGCTACATTCGCTATACACTTCCGAAGTACAAACAGTAAAGATATTTGAAGCTATCGCTGACCATACAAGCTTTATTCCCGCGGTAAGTATAATTGTGCCGTTCTTCAATCATAAAAAGTACATCGCGGAAAGATTGTCCTCAATACAAAATCAGGCAACAAAAGACGTTGAGATTATTATCCTTGATGACGCGTCTACCGACGGCACGAAATCAATACTAAGTAAATTTTCAAAAAAGAACCGGGTGAGTCTTCAGCTTAATAATAAGAATTCAGGCAGTCCGTTTATACAGTGGTCAAAAGGTATTTCCCTTGCAAAAGCAGATATTATCTGGATTGCGGAAGGAGATGATAGTTGCCAGGATAATTTTCTAAAAATACTTCTTCCTGCATTTAACGATCCGCTAGTAAATATTTCTGCAGCCAAGACTATTCTGATAGACGAATTTGGGACGCAGAGCCCACATGCACTCGACACATACATGAACAATGCATATCAAAACAAATTTGATAGATCTTACAAAAACGATGGTTTCGAGGAAATAAATCAGCAGCTGGGTGCGGTCTGTACCCTAGTAAATGCAAGTGGCCTGCTGATCAGGAAGTCAAGCTTTGGACCCTCGCTTATAAAGGCGCAGTCATTTAAAATGGCTGGCGACTGGTTTGTTTATTTGGAGTGCCTTAAGAACGGAAAGCTTAACTACAGCGTTGAAACAAAAAATTTTTTCCGAAGGCATTCGCAGTCGCAAATGCATAAATTAGAGGGTTCTGAGCAATACTTCCTCGAGCGGGAGCGCATTACTGAACACGTAGTCAGAAACTGTTACGTAGATGAGAAGTTTTTGAAGAAAGCGTTTTCGATCATCGATAGTGAGTGGGATCGCTTCTCTCACAAACACTTAGGCAAAAAGCTCGAGGACCTATATTCAAAACAATCACTAAATACGCTCGCAAAAAAACGGGTAAGTAAAAAGCATGCAGCATTTTACGTACATGGGATGATGTTTTCACAAGGGGGTATTGAGAGGCTTGCTGCACAGCTGGCGAATTTCCTGGTATCCAAAGGGTGGAAAGTTACGATTTATTGCCGTACATCGGAAAACACTTCCCCGACGTATCCACTATATGAAGCAGTTAGAGTTAAACCTTTATTTGACGACGACAATTTGCCTATCTCAGTCGTAAATCTCCGCAGGTCACTGCTTGCGTCGGATGTGGACGTATTCGTGCCAATGCTCTCTGAATGGCTCTTCGACCCCATTGTTGAAGCCGCACAACATACGGGCATTCCTATTATTGCTTCTGAGCATAATGATCCGTGGAAAATTCAAGAGTTGTGGTGGACACCGGAAAAACGCGCACAGTGTTTTGCAAAGGTTGATAAAGTCCACCTTCTGCTGAACCGGTATGCAGATTCTCTGCCCCCGCACCTAACGAAGAAAATTGAGATTATACCAAATGGGGTCAATCTTCCACCCCAAAGTCTATCAAATCGGCGCAACGTAATTGTGTCGGTAGGTCGGCTTGAATTACAAAAACGATACGATTTGTTAATCCTAGCAGTAGCCACTATTCAGGAAAGTCTCAGAGAGCATGGTTACTCAGTTGAAATATATGGCGAGGGACAGTTAAAACAGCAACTACTTGATTTGATTAATAAGGAATCGCTTAACGACCTTATTCAATTAAAGGGAAAAACAAACAACATCGAAGATATCTATCGCACCTCGCGAATTTTTGCTTTGGCCTCAGATTTCGAAGGGCTACCTATGACCCTCTTGGAGGCTTTCTCATTCTCGTTACCGGCGGTCGCTTTCAAGGAGTGCAATGGACCCAACGAAGTCATCCTCGACCAAATCAATGGGCGACTTGTGGAATCAATAGAAGAGTTCGGAGGTGCTTTATTAGAGCTGATGACCTCTGATAAGCTAGCGAAATATGCCGAAGCCGCCCGCTATAGAGCTTCCGAGTATTCACTTGATATTTTTTTCTCGACTTGGGAAAAATTATTACACGATACTGTAGTGGAACAGAACCTACACCTCATTTAAGAATTAGACGGACGATATGAGTACTAATACTATAAGCGATGGGAAGATAAATTCACTTATCTGCGTGGTGGGGGGCGCTGGCTATATTGGTTCACATATGGTCATGCTGCTGCGTAGGGAAGGGTACAGCGTAGTCATCATTGACGATCTTTCTTCGGGATTCAAAAATTCGATTTTTGATACAGAAATTGTAATAGGATCGATTCTCGACAAAGATTTTTTGGAGTCTTTCTTCAGCCTACACAAGGTTGACGCAGTCATCCACTTTGCTTCTTCTATTCAAGTTAGTGAATCAGTTAGAGATCCTGGTAAATATTACAGCAACAATGTTACTGGCTCACTAAACCTTTTGGATACAATGGTGGCTAATGGTGTTCGAAAGCTAATTTTCTCGTCGACTGCTGCAATATTTGGTGCTCCTAATTACATCCCTATTGATGAAAATCACCCCCATAACCCTCTGAGTCCATATGGAAGAAGCAAATTAATTGTTGAGCAAGTTCTGTCTGATTACGACGTGGCGCATGGTTTAAAGTCAGTTTGTTTAAGATACTTTAACGCCGCAGGCGCCTCTCAATGCGGCCGAATTGGCGAGCAGCACTTCCCAGAGACACATTTGATACCATTGCTGTTACAAACCGCTTCGACGCGAAGCACATCGTTCTCCATTTTTGGCGACGACTACGATACTGTCGACGGAACTTGTGTACGCGACTATATCCATGTTGAGGATCTATGTAAGGCGCACTTACTAGGATTGAAGTATTTGCAAGAGCATGAACAAAGTGATGTATTTAATCTTGGCACTGGTATTGGGCATTCTGTTGCCGAGGTAATTTCAGCAGTGGAAGCCGTGACAGGAACGCGTATTTCAGCTGTCGTCAAACCCAGAAGGGCTGGTGATCCTGCGTCGCTTATAGCTGATGGCGCCAAAGCGAAACTGTTACTTGATTGGGTGCCAGAAAGAACGAATCTTAATGACATAGTCAAAGACGCCTGGCTGTGGGAGCAGAAATATCCCTGGAGTCAACCTTGACGGTTTAGTTAAATTGAAATCGGTGGCGGGAAGAATAATCTATGCTTTCGGTTATTGTGGAAGAGGTCATGGACATGCTCCTCTTTTACATTTCTACAGTAGTGAAGTCCGCCGCTCCTAAAGCTTACAACTTAGACATGGGATACCTGATGAAGATCAACTCGCACATATTCGGATTTATTGAGCACATTGTTGTGGATGGTCAGACAGCCACTGTGACCGGATGGGCTAGAAATCCTGAATCAAGCCTTCCCGCAAACAAAATTTACATCCGTAATAGATTAGGCTTGGTAATCGCTGAAGTAATACCTTCCATTGAACGGCCTGATGTTGCAGAAATATATGAATGTTCAACACTACTCATGTCCGGTTGGACGGCAACGGTAAGTGCCTCGCAGATTGACTCTCAAGGCATGGTCACGGCATTCGTCATCATTGATGGCGAAGAGCATGCTCTATCGGGCACGCCATCCTTCCGGAAAGCATATCCTAAAATGTTCGCGGGTTTTGACTTAAACACTTTGATTCAACGAGGGTTGAAGGTAGGGTCAAATTTCTCAATGCAACCAGACTGTTTCATTGATTACTCACATTGTTGGCTAATTTCTATTGGGGATAACGTTATATTTGCGCCTCGCGTCCAGATTATAGCTCATGATACGAGCTTATACATTCCGACAATGAGTGTTAAAATTGGTTTAATTACAATAGGTGACAACGTTTTCCTTGGAAACGGTGTAATCGTCCTGCTCGGCGTTTCGATTGGCGATAACTGCATTGTAGGGGCAGGTAGCGTGGTCACCAAAGACATACCCGCTGGTTATGTAGCTGCCGGGAACCCGGCTAGGGTTATCTGCAAAACCAGCGAATTGGTTGAGAAAAATTCCGCTATCGGAAATAGTTCAGTTTTCGATAATTCGTTTACCATTGAGAACGGAATTGATAACGAGATGAAAAAAACGATGATTGAAACATTGAAATCATCTGGCGGCATAGGATACATTAAGCGAAAGCTAGCAGGCTGACCTACGCGTGACAATAAATCTCCCATTCAATCAAAGATAACTCAATGAATTTTTACACTGCCTCCATCGAGAAGCATAAGCTGGATATCTCCTATAAAAGTACTGATAAGTTATTAGCGTTAGCTTGAAGAGAAACCGCAATTCGGTTTGGAGGCAGATCAAATGAACACAGACATATTAACCAGCCAAGTTTATATAATTATATTTCCTTATGTCGACTTCGACTATTACAGATCCATGTATGGCGACATAAAGGATCCCGCGCAGCACTATATTGAGAACTGGGAAAAATTTCGATACGATCCATGCCGTTTCTTCTCTACAGAATACTACTGCCGTAGTAATTTAGATGTGGCCGATGCAAATATCAACCCACTCTTTCATTATATAATGCATGGCCAAAAAGAAGGGCGACTTGCTCAAAGCCCTAAAGATGCTCAGGTTGATGTGCATTCATGGAAGATTGAAGATCCTGAGCTCAACTATTCGGGATGGGAGCTTCCGCTAATATTCAGTGATGAAAAATTAGCAATCAACCCTTATTCTGATACTTCATCTTTTATTGATACGATAAACACCACCCATGCAAGTGGATTAATCTTAAATAGGAGCTCAACTGACTGGTTAATATATTTTTCCGGGCGTAATGAAAACTTTAGCTTTATCAACAAATCTGCTAAATCCAATATAAACATCCTTATCCTACGTGACAAAACCCACATGTATTATTGTTCGAACTCCAATATGCCCTCCATACAAAAGCTCGAAGCTTATATTGATTATTTGACTGGCAAAAGACACGGCAATACTGCTTTAATAGGCCAGTCGTATGGCGGATTTTGTGCGTTATACCAATCCACGCAGATCAGAAACTCAGTTTGCTTCGCATTTTCACCGCAAGCATTCCACCCAACACACGCGCCTCACAACATTTTTTTCCAGCAAGGAATTAACAAACTTGAACCTCAGTTAACGCCGAATCTTGTGCAGAAGGTTTTGGCGGCCGAGGGTCAAGCAAGATATGTCATTGTGGGCGTTTCTGAATATTACCATCTTGATAGTTATTATTGGGGGGATTTGTTAAGCGCCGGGCTATTGGCATCCACTGGAAATGCATGTGTAGTCGTCGTCGACCAACACGAACACGCGACATTAAGATATTTAGACGCAGAAATATTCCTCCCGCTAGTTTTTAGAAACTTCAATTTATTTATGAATAAACCACAGGATGCCGCTAAACTCCTTGCGAACAGCCAATTTTATTATGACAAATCAAATAATACGTCAAGCTTACTCTGAAAAATGACCGAACTTAGGAGCTGAATATTTGTTTCGGATGCGAACGATTCCACGGCACCGGAAATTAGAATCTGGACGGTGAAGATTATTTGAGTTGGCATTTTAGTAGTGAATACCTATTTATCGTCCATGCCGCGCTCGGTTTGATGACAGCGAAAGACCATGCTGATGATGTTAAAGGTACTTGACTAAGCTAAAAACCAACGCACGCTCTGAACAGATGAACTCGACGTTCACCATCGAACCTCACGGATGATGCCGGTAGCCACCAGACAGCGGAGCAATATTAAGGCGATCACACGCTTACCAGACATTAAGGAAGCATGTACCAGAGTAAGAGAGAAGGGATTTAATGAGGGATCAATCGTTGCCGACCTAAGAATCCGATAAATAACAACGATCTACGGTGATTTGTTGTAGACAGCGTCGCCTTACCCTTTCTGATTTTTCGTTTGGTAAATGCTTTGACGAGCGATGCGGTAGCCATCGTTCAGCTTGCTTTGCGCAACTGAAACCCCTATTATCCGCCCCTATTTTTTTGAACGATTGCCTCGCTTCGCGAGGGGCAATTAGCAGCTTGAAAACCAACCATTTGGGTAAGTACTTTTGATACCGAGACTAATTAGAAGGCTGGCGAATTTAGCTAACAGGTTGACCCGGGGTATTTTCCCACTGTCGCTCATATCCTTTTTGATCGTTGGATCGCTGGGCGTTCTAGTACACATGAGCGTTCTCAAGACGCTGATGCTGACCACCACGGACAGCTTCCGTTACGCCAACGCGGCTGCGATGATCGTCGCCGCCAGCTTCAATTATTTGATGAACAACAAGTCAACCTACAGTGAGACGAGCCTGTCCGGAGGTCGCATTTTCGCTGGCTACGCCATTTATCTGCTCATCACTTCCGCCGGCTTGGCCCTCAGCCTGCTGATCTCCGGAGAAATCTACGACAAGACTGCGCTCCCGATGATTTCAGCTTTGGGAGGAATAGTCGTCGGGTCGCTTTGGAACTACTTCATGTCTTATAACTTTGTTTGGAAGATGCTGTCGCCTAAATCCAAACTCGAAAATCAAACAGACTTAAGTTAATAAATGAAAACATTGATTTTTTTTGCCACTTATAACGAAGCTGGCAACGTTACCTCCATGATTGAACGTATCAATGTCGCGGCAACCGATGCCGACATATTGGTAGTAGACGACAGCAGCAAGGATGGCACGTTGGATATCCTCGCCAGCCTCGCGCGACCAAACCTCAAAGTTATCGTGCGTCCCGGCAAATTGGGCCTCGGCACTGCCCACCTGCTAGCCTGGAAGTACGCGATTTACCATTCCTACGACGTGTTGGTCACGATGGATGGCGATCACTCCCACGATCCAGCTGACATTCCCAAGCTGATCGGCGCACTAGACAGCACAACCGACTTGGTCATCGGTTCACGTTATGCTGAAGGCGGCAAATGCGACTACACCGGCTATCGCCTGCGAGTGAGCCAGGCTGCCAACAAGGCGGCCAGATTGCTGTTGGGCATCAAGCTTTCGGAGTTCACCACGTCCTTTCGTGCGTTCCGTGTCAAGCGTTTGAACAACATCGATTTCGACACACTGGTGGTCGGCGGGTACTCGTTTTTCCTGGCTGTCATCGTTCAGGCCTACCGGCACGGTTTGAAGCTGTCAGAGCGGCCTATTCATTTCCATGAACGCAATGCCGGGGTTTCTAAAATCCCTCCGCTGGAAATTTTTCGCGGCATGGCGAACCTGCTTCGGCTGACCTGGACGCGTCACTTCACGAAGGTTGCTACCTCGGTCAACAACGTAATGTTGAAGTGCGAGAAGTGCGAGTGTCCGTTTTCGCTGATCAGGGTCGAGCAGCCGCACTCAACAGGTGTCAGGGACGAAGTTTGCCTGAGTTGCGGTAACCGCCATGCGGGTGTCAAAGCACAATGATGGGTGCGCACGTGACGGACTCGCGCAAGGCCCTGCTTCTGGGCGTCTCGCTTATCATCCTGTCGGGAATAGTAGCCGGGGCGATTTTGCCACTCACGCAGTCCCTTGCCGGCTTTCAGGACGGCGACGGCATTCTCACGTCGCTGATTTCGACTCAAAAGCTGACCTGGTATTTCTGGGGGCAGGATCGACTCTTGAATTTTATTCCTGCCTTGGCCTCGCCCTTTTCCGATGTTGAGTCCAACCTGCGGGCGCAGGTCTTCCTCAGAAGTTTTTTTGCCTACCTGTCGCCACTCGGAATATTGATCTTCTTTAACAGAAGCCCAAAATTCCTGATCATGGCGATTGCGATCACCAATGTGATCATTATCAGTTGCTTGAGCCAATATGCGCAGTTCAACTTTTACGTGCAGCACAATACTTTCGGCACCTCGATGGTGTTGCTCGCGTGGGCGTATGCGCTGACCTACTCCAATCTGCCCAAGGTTGCCATTGGCGTTGGCGTGCTGCTGATCTGCAGCATTGCCTATGCCACCAACTACGCGCTGCTGACCTACTCCATACCTGCAATTGCTTTGTTCGGGGTGCTGCGCTGGAATGACAAGACGCGGTACATTTTTTTCTTTGTGCTCAACTGCGTCGCCGTCCTGATCGCCCGTTATCACAGCAAAGTCTTCGGCGTAGCTTCTACCGAGTTCGGTCTGAATATTTCTCTGCAGGGAGTTGTCGAGTCCCTGCGTGTCATTTATCAGAACCTCAATCTGATGTTCCTGCTGCTGTTTCTGGCCATTTCGCTTGTTTGCTACAAGATCGCGCCAGAGAAGAAGTTTCTGCAACTAAGCGCGGTGTTCTGCGTGGGTGCGGGGATCATCGTGTTGCTCGCCAACACGCTGTGGGTGCAGATGAACCTCTACAACGTGCGTTACTTTCTGACCAGCGAGCTGATCATTGCCAGCGTGCTTGGCTTGATCATTACCCGCGCACTGATGCTGGGCCAATACCAATATGTATTGGCGGCCCCGGCTGTCGGATTATGGTGCTGCGTGTTCAGCTCCTTGGGCGGCTTCACCCCAACCTATAAAGAACTGGTGAACGTGGCGTGGCGTGCAGATGCATCAGCTGTAGCCAAACTTGCATACGCCGAAAAAGCGCAAATCATCACTGGAGGGTTCTGGGATGTATGGCCTGCGGTGTACGACACCAAGCAACTGCAACGTACTTTGCCTGTCTTCGGGGCGGCCTTCAGGGGTGGCGTGATGAAGGATGATTTCCTCGCCGCGACCAAAGGTAAGGGCGACATTACCGCGTTGTGCTTCCTTGATACTCCGGAACTGTGCGCAAACGAAATCGTGGGTAACTTCCAGGTTCAGGGCGACAGCCACCTCGTTGTTAAATCTAGCGAGCCTGTAACAGCTGGCGACAAGAGGCTGCTGAAGATGGTTGTGGAAATTAACTGACCCTGCGCGGGCAATCAGCGCCGGGGCAAAATCGTGTACTCCCCGGAGCGCTGAGGCGTGCCCCGAAGCCCTCGGGGGTAAAGCTTTGCGCTCCCTTTCTCTGGTATCCTCCGCGTTGCTGCGCGGACTGCTGCTTTAAACGTCGGGTAGTGACGCGCCATTTCGCTGCTTCGCGGAGCGGAGTTCCCGCGTCCCCCACGCCAGGTAACAGTTGGCCGTTTAATACCTTCCACTGTCAGTCAGCTATCAACGTGTACGTTAAGGATTATTTGCGATGGATTTGATACCCGTAATTTTGTCAGGTGGCGTAGGTAGCAGATTGTGGCCCGTGTCACGCGAGGCCCATCCCAAGCCGTTCATGACCCTCCCTGATGGTCAGAATCTGATTCAAAAAACCTTCCTCCGAGCCTCTGCCCTGGAAGGCGTTTCCGAAATTCTCACCGTGACCAATCGTGAGTTGCTGTTCAAGACCGAAGACGAGTACCGCACCGTCGACACCGTCGGTCATTCCCTGGGCTACATCCTCGAACCATTCGGTCGCAACACCGCAGCCGCCGTGGCAATGGCTGCGTTGCAGTTAAAAGAAGCTCATGGCTCCGAAGCGCACATGCTGGTACTTGCAGCCGATCACCTGATTCAGGATGAAGCGGCCTTTGCCTCGGCTGTTGCGAAAGCCGTGAATCTGTCCAATGCTGGCTGGCTGGTTACCTTCGGCATCAAGCCTCAGTACCCAGAGACAGGCTTTGGTTACATCGAGGCTGATAGCTCGGCACTCGAAGGCGGCCTGAAGGTTAAGCGCTTTGTCGAGAAGCCGGACCTACAGACGGCTGAGTCCTATGTCGCCGCAGGCAACTACTTCTGGAATTCGGGCATGTTCTGCTTCCAGGTGGGGGCTGTGCTGGAAGAGTTTGCCAAGCATGCGCCTGATGTCTTGAGCGCGGCAGCTGCGTCCCTGGGTCGATCCCGCGTGACCACCGCCAAGGGTTATCGTTGCCTGGCGGTCGATGCGGATTCATTCGCTCAGGTTCCAGACATTTCCATCGATTACGCATTGATGGAGCGCTCGGACAAAGTGGCTACTGTCCCTTGCGACATTGGCTGGAGCGACATCGGTTCGTGGAACGCAGTCAGCGACCTGACCCACGCTGACGAAAACGGCAACCGTTTCGAAGGCGAGGTGCTGTCTCATGGCGCCCGCAACAACTATGTGAACAGTGAAGATCGTCTGACGGCGCTGGTCGGTGTTGAGGATCTGCTGATCATCGATACGGCTGACGCCTTGATGATCGCGCACAAGAATCACGCGCAAGACGTCAAACACATCGTGACGCAGCTCAAGAAATCCGGGCACACGCTGCATCAGTTGCATCAAACCGTTCATCGTCCGTGGGGTACTTACACGACGCTGGAGAATGGCGAGCGCTTCAAGATCAAGCGTATCGTCGTCAAGCCCAAGGCTTCATTGTCGCTGCAGATGCATCACCATCGCAGCGAACACTGGATTGTCGTGAGTGGCATGGCAGTTATCGTCAATGACGATCAGGAGCTGATGCTCAATACCAACGAGTCGACCTTCATTCGTGCAGGCCATAGGCATCGTTTGAGCAATCCTGGTGTCATAGACCTTGTACTGATCGAAGTACAGAGTGGCGATTACCTGGGCGAAGACGATATTGTTCGCTTTGAAGACGTGTACGGCCGAGCCGGCCAGTAACGCAAAAGACATGTTTCGGTTCAGGTGCGCAGGAAATCTGCGGCGTTCCTGGACCGAATCGTCACTCCGACGGCGATCCCCTTCTCAAGCGCACCATGCTCGCTGCATGGGCGGGCATCTCAGCAAGTGAGCGATATGTACCCTCCTATTCAAACCCGTTGCTTCAAGGCTTACGACATCCGTGGCCAAGTCCCCAATGACCTCAACGACGATATCGCCTATCGGATAGGCCGCGCCCTGGTCGCCGAGTTGCACGGCAAGACGTACGTCGTTGGCCAAGACATGCGCCTTGAAAGCCCGGCGCTGGCGGATGCCCTGATCAAGGGCCTGACCGAAGCCGGCGCTGACGTGCTCGACATCGGCCTTTGCGGCACCGAAGAGGTGTATTTCGCCACCAGTCATCTGAAAGCCGATGGCGGGATCATGATCACCGCCAGCCATAACCCCAAGGGTTACAAC
>Ga0247730_1000614_pt1 | contig 24328 bp, 32 predicted proteins | sample UWRJL073202C2_FD_180959 | JGI IMG/M metagenome (GOLD analysis project Ga0247730, IMG submission 180959) | Plant litter microbial communities from Arlington Agricultural Research Station in Wisconsin, United States - UWRJ-L073-202C-2 | ecosystem: Environmental > Terrestrial > Plant litter >... | reverse complement strand
AACATTCGCTGGTTTCTTGGCTCCCATTCTCATTGGCACTTACCCCTGGATCAACAAGCTTCCCATTCCTGCATTGCAAGAAGATGGTGTTACCAAGAAGATTGCATTGAAATTGGCCGCTCAGATTTTGGAGGCGAAGAGAGCTAGAGGCGACGCTGACAACGATGGCAAGGATATTCTGTCTATTCTCGTCCGCGACCAGAACAAGAACAAGGGATCCGCGGAAGACACCATGGAGGATTGGCAGTTACTGGAGAACGTAAGTATTATTTGAATTGCTGTGATCTTTCCGTCGTGCTTACTATCTATCGCAGATTTCAACCTTTATGTTAGCTATATTTTTCCCCTCTACGTTTGTTTTCGATACTGATCGGTTTTCAGTATGGTTGGACACGAGACTACCTCTTGCTCGGTTATTTTCACTCTTTTGGAATTGGCTCGTCACCCTGAAGTCCAGAACAAACTCCGAGACGAGTTACAAGAACTTGATAATTTCACACCTGACAACATTTCTGCACTCCCTTATTTGGACGCCGTTTGCAAGGAGGGGTGAGTATTACTCTTTTAATGTCTTCAAGCTTATACTCATTAGTGTGCTCTTAGTCTCCGTATCCATTCCGCTTCCCCTAGAACCGATCGTATCGCAATCGTTGACGATGTGATTCCTCTCAGTAAACCTATCGTCACTCCTTCAGGAGAGAAAGTGTCCTCCATTGCTGTCAAAGCCGGCCAGGTCTGTATATTTGCTCTTATCTTCATTCATGTAACTGGATGTTGACTGTTGTGGCAGGTTATCCACATCCCCACTGACGTCCTCAATGCTTTGCCGTCGGTCTGGGGTGCTGACTCTGAAGAATTCAAGCCTGAACGTTTCCTCATCCCTGGTGGCTTGCCTGCGGCAGAAGATTGTTCCCATGGCCCAGTTCCTGGTCTTGCTACCTTCATTGACGGCCCAAGGACTTGCATCGGGTGGCGTTTGGGTTCGTTCTACTTGCATTTCTAGTGAGAACACACTGACTGATAATCGTTTGCAGCAATTCTAGAAGTTAAAGTGATCATCGCTCATCTCGTACGGGAATTGGTTTTCGAAACCACTGGAGTAAAGACCGAGAAATATATCTCTGGTACCGTCCAGGCATTCTCAGAGGGCAAGGCTGCGCACATGCCCTTGAAAGTTAGAGCTGCATAGACAGGTTCGAAGCAGCAGGCGTCTTGGTTTAATCATTTCATTCGGGTTAGATTTGGAATTTACATATACACTCAAACATACTTGGACATTACTACTACTCTCACACACATCGCACACCGATAACTACACTCCTTTGAATACTACACATTCTTTTTTTCACACAATTGTCATGGAAAGCATGGACTTACCATCGTTGTTACACTAGGACCCACATTCTTCCATATTTATCCCCGGCTCAAAGAGCTGCCCGTGCAGCCGGCATCTAAGGTCCTTCCCCGCATTTATACGCTTGCAACATCTTGTGTTCTAACTACCACATCGACCTCTTCCGAACGATGCTTAGGTTGCGCGGGAAACCCTCCAAACTGGCGGGCATCTCTACCATGACTCGCGCTATGACCACTACGCTACCTCTACGACCGTTGACTGGAGATGCAGAGAAGGCCCATATGGATAACCGAGTCGCTCAAGTTGCGGAGTTCTTTTCTCAATCTAGATTCAAGGATATATCCAGACCATATTCTGCGGAAGACGTCGCGTCTAAACAGGTTTGCAGACGCGTTTGCAGCTCTGGTCTGGAGCATGAGCTGACATAACATTAGGGATCCCTACCTATCATTCCCCCTTCCTCGAATCTGGTCGCAGACAAACTTTATGGCCTACTGTCAGAAGCGGAGGAGACGAAGATCCCAGTGCATACCATGGGTGCTATTGATCCAGTCCAAATGACACAAATGGCGAAGAACCAGAAGGTTGTGTATATTTCTGGATGGGCCGCCTCTAGCGTGTTAACCACTGCTAATAACGAAGTGGGGCCGGATTTGGCGTGCGTCTGCTCTTTCCAAGTTATTGTTCTTGTATACTAACAACGGAGAATGTAACAGCGATTATCCGTACACCACTGTCCCCAACCAAGTACATCGAATCTTCCGTGCTCAGCAACTTCATGACAAGAAACACTGGGACGAACGTTGGCGGGCAACACCAGAGAAAAGAGCAGAAATGGAGCCTGTTGACTATCTCAGACCAATAATTGCAGATGCAGACACAGGGTTCGTTTGGCATCGTCCACTGGTTGCTCCCATAAATTCACTATAATGCACATCATAGACATGGAGGACTTAGCACTGTTATGAAGCTTGCTAAGCTCTTTGCGGAATCTGTGAGTGGATATTTCGCTCGTAGCTTCCCCCTGTACTAAAGTGAGTTGCGCAGGGTGCCTCTGCTATCCATCTTGAAGACCAGCTTCATGGTGGGAAGAAGGTTCGTTCGTTCATTGCCTCCTCCGTCATTCTGAGCTAATGCACCCACCAGTGCGGGCATTTGGCAGGAAAGGTCATCGTGCCTACTTCAACACACATATCGAGACTTGTATCTTCGCGCTTCCAACTCGATCTCATGCAATCCACTATGCTTTTAATGGCGCGCACGGACTCCGAGTCGTCGAAGTTGATCTCTTCTAATGTAGATGTTGCGGACCATGAATACATTATCGGAACCACGACCGAGGGAACTACTTCCCTCGCAGAGACGCTTTCTCAAGCAGAACAAAGGGGAGCGACTAGCGCTGAGATATCGGCATTAGAGAAAGACTGGACAGACCAACATGAAATGTATACTTTCAATGAAGGTATGCGAAATGCAGACTATATGAAATATCGCTAACTTTGTTCTAGCGGTTGAGAGGGCGATAGAATCTTCTGAAATTACAGACAAGAAGGCTGCCTTCGCCACGTATCTTTCCGCTACCAGCGGCAAATCACATTCTCATGCCAGCAGTGTTGCTGCTGACTTGTTGGGAAAGCAAGTATACTGGGATTGCGATCGTAAGCCAGAACTTCTCCGTATCAGTGCGACATGCCAATTTCAAAACCTGCAGGGCCCAGAACTCGAGAAGGATACTACCACTTTGCTGGTGGAATCGAGGTATGTTCCTTTCCGCGCCGAGTATCCTCAATACTGACTTCGAGCATAGCCTGCAATCAAGCGTGCACTAGCATTTGGACCCTATGCTGATATTCTCTGGCTCGAGACAAAGACTCCTGATCTCGAAAGTGCACGGTACTTTGCTAGAAAGATTCGTGAGAAATACCCTGGAAAGTCTGTTGCTCTTTCTCCTGCTTTCTCCAAATACATGGTCCTCACACTTGGATTCATAGGTGGCTAGTGTATAACTTGAGCCCTAGCTTCAACTGGTCTGCACACGGGTTTACTGGTAGGCAATGAAGTGCGCTATGACAATGTCACAAGCTGATTTCCACTCTAGATGCAGACCTGAAAGCTTTTGTCTGGGAATTAGGCAAAGAGGGGTATGTTCTAAAATTTGAGCACCTGCATAATTACTGACCTGGACGGTAAAGCTTCGTATTGCAGTTGATCTCTTTAGCTGGATTGCACGTTAACGCCGTGAGCATGGGTAAGTCACGTCGTATGTCAAGCATATTTGCGTGCTAAATGATCTGTTCACTAGCCGAACTCTCGTCCCGATACGAGAAGGACGGTATGCTCGCATATGTTGAGCTGGTGCAAAGGAAGGAGAAGGAGCTTGGCGTCGATGTTCTCACTCATCAAAAATGGTCAGTGCTTTCTCGACCCACCAGCCCCCACCGAGATCTGATTTTGCTCAAATGTAGGAGCGGCGCTAACTATATCGACGGAATTCTTCAAACTGTGTCGGGAGGCTCCTCTAGCACTTCCTCGGTGGGAAAAGATTCGACAGAACATTCGTTCTAATTTGGCCGATTATTTACTTGCATCCCTACTTACGGAACTCAATAAATGCTATTTTGTAATAGGACCTGCTATCTACCTGAAAATTGTTATGGGCTACAGTAGCATCTGTTGAAACTTGAAGGCAACTCTGACGATTGTGACACGATTGATAAGATCACGTGTCTGTGTAGTTTGGCTGCTCACGACCACCATCTCTAACTATGGCTTATGTCGCAGTCGATGCCGACGACGTATGTCCTTGAGTGCACAAAAAATAGCTTGATATGTGCTGATATCCTATTTCAGCGGCTAGAGGAAGGCCCTGAAGGACTTCAATTCAAATGTATTTAATCTCATCGTACACGACCGAGCATAGTGTTGAATATCTCTTAGCTTTCTTAGGAACAGACGCAAGCGCCCAGTCTGGGGGAGAAGGAAGGGCAGACAGAGGTGCGCTATGTTTTGTATATTGAGATCCAGTCATTAACGTTTGAGTAGGTTACCTTCAAGACCAGCCACATCGTACGAAAGGTGGCGGCTTCTGGACATTGGACTATTACACATCTTATTTTGACGTGGATACCATCACAGTGTGTGCATTTAGGGGCGTTCTTATGATAGCGAAGCTGACCGTGACTTTCAAGGTCCTGCACCGATGTTATTCGACCTTGTTACCTTCCTCCACCGACTACCTTTCAACGCATCTCAACCCACCGGACCTCTACGGTTCGTCTTGCTGTACGGCCGCAATCGTATACGATGATTAATGCCTGTCACGCAGGACCGTTCTGGACTCAAACAACGCTCATTTTCGCGCTCTTCATGTCCTCCAGCTTAGCGGCCTCTGTTTCTTGGTATCTCTCAGCACCTGGTACAGAGTATGACTTCGACTTTCAGCTCCTCTCACTTGCTGTGTCTCTTGTATACGCATACGGTCTGGGTCTTCCTGTGATCCTGTGGTTTGCCCTACGCTATTTAGGTGTCGGCGAATGGAGCATTATTGAGGCGCTCGCGCTTTGGGGGTAAGCCTACGTCCATCGCATAGCTGCAACACCAGATATTGACTGTGAATCATAAGATATTCCATGTTCGTGTGGATTCCAATCGCGGCACTATGTGTGATTCCCATCCGTATCGTCCGTTGGGTGTTGGTATTAGTCGCATTTCTGCAATCCGGATACTTTCTCACCCGCAACGTTTACCCGATACTAGCTTCGGTACCTCCATTTATGTTATATATCATGCCATCGCTCACACTCTGTTTAGGCTGAAGCAAAATCTGTCCGACTTGTAATCATAGCACTTGCAGCATTGCATGCAGGTCTTGCGTTGTCGTTCAAAATACTGTTCTTCAGCTACTATGTCGTGGATGGTGTTGGGCCAGACATCCCCATTCCTGGAACTAATGACACCATTCCAGCGATGTTCTTGTAAAGGGCTTCGCTACACTTTCTCATTCATGTAATAACAGAGTTTTTGTGGACTTTACTCGATGACGATCGCACTTGAATTATCTCTGACTAGCTCTGCTCCATATCAATTCAGCTGCTAGTTCAATCTCCAGCACATCCATGTCTTCATGCTAGAGAAGTGCCATGCTTTAGAAGGTCACAACCCCTTCCTCCTTATTACGCACAGCGTCGCCCGCTCACAGATGCTGTGAGCGGACACTAAAAACAACGCCGGTCACAGATAGTATTTAAATGGTGTACATACACATGCTCACCTTGATAGAACGTCCTCACCATCACTTTGTAGCAGTGTGAGTAGCCTTGCTTTTGACCGCCAACCTCCTGGTCTGATCGGATTATAGACCATTGATGTCGTTGTCCAGCAGCCCCCAAACTAACAAGGCAACTCGAGAAGCCCTGCATGATACCCTACGGGACATAGCTGCCATCTCAACACAGATTTCTCAACTGGAGAGTCGCCTTCAAAGTCTTGAATCCGAAGCGGCACTTTACAAGTCCAAGCTTGCACCATGGAGAATGCTCCCAGATGATATGTTGATCGAGATCTTTGAGCGCTGCACGTCTCCTGGCTGTGCGCCAATGAGCATCAAGGCAGCGCCGCTGGTTCTGACCCTTGTTTGTAAACATTGGAGGGCCATCGCACTATCCACCAACTCCCTTTGGTCGAGGGTACACTTTGTGATTCCCGCCTCTCTAGGGAGAAAAACGGCTGCAGCAGCTCGCTATCATGCACGTGTACAAGCACTTTCCAACTGGTTGCAGCAGTCAGGGTCGCTGCCAATCACCATCACTATCGCTAAATTGTTCTCTCCTGTTCACTCGAACTCCCAGTGGACTCAGGATGACGTTGGGCATCGAGCATTCCGTGCTTTATTCCGTGTTCTAACAGCCCATGCTTCACATTTGCGCTCTGTATCCTTTCCACACCACAGTGAAGACCTAGGACCATCTAAGATGCCTTCCATCTCGGAGGCGCTCCGATTCCCCATGCTGGAACATATTTCCTCGCCAACTGAAAGCGTTCTTCGTCATTGGGATCTTGCTTTACAGGCGTCTAATCTACGCGATGTTGCGTTGATGCTTAGAACGGTTCCGAACCCCAAAACACTCCTGGAGAGCAGGGCATGGTCGCAGCTCAATCATCTTGAGATTTATGATTGGTGCAGCTCGTGGACTCTCCTTGGGCTGCTGTCTCACTGCCCCTCCTTGCTTTCCTTGACCGCATTCTGCGGTGTTGTTGAGGATGATGGTCAAGAAGGTTATTTCATTCCTTACACCGCCATTCCCCAATTCTCCCAGATTTATCTTAGCAGTGGAAGACAGCCTGTTATTTTACCCTGCTTGCATACCTTCAAAGTGGAGGGCGCTGGAACACATGCGTTGGTGGCGGGGCTCCAAGCACCAGCGTTGAAACATGCCTCCTGCAGTCAGATGGAGCAGCCTATAGAAGTAGACCGTGCGTCTGACTTCTCGCTGGGTCGTCTACCGACAGCAACTCCGATGGGACCTGTCCTTCTCCAATCTTTGAGTCTACGCATCAGCAATCCCAGCATATATATGGTTGATTCGCTCGTCAAATTCTTACGGACGCAAGATGAGCTACGCCTTCTGGAATTAAACGTGGACATCTGGAACGGGACGGTCGAGCAAGTGAGAGCCTTGTCAAAACTCCACGAGAAATTGACGATAAACGAGACAATGCCTGTTCCACTCCCCATGTTAGAGCGTTTCGATCTGATGGGGATTTGCGACGGCTCTGTCGATGCCACCCTCGCCTTTTTGGAATCTCGTCTTACCGGTTCGACCGAGCATTTACTCCAGGGGGCCAAGATCAGCTTGCACAGAGTCGCCATAGAGCTAGGACATAGGACAGGAATGCCGCTGGACGATAATAGTCGTGCAAGCAACGTTACACGCGAAAGTTTAGTCAAGATGAGGGAATTCATGATGCTCCAGGGGCTGGATAGATTCCGTCTCTCGGTTGTTATCGTAGGGGCCGTCACCATGCCACAGTACGCAGCACCTGGCGTCGACCTTGTGGGCAGGATAGATCCATTCCATGGCCTGGAAAGCTTTGATCGCCGTTACGACCCATACAGGCGAACTGACACGCCGGAGGTTTTCTTGGAGGAGTTTTTCCAAGAAGATAATATGGTATCGTGGTCGAGGGAAGAGGAGGATAGCAGTGGGGATCAACTCTCTGATATCGAATTATGACGCTTAATAACACAATAACACTTTTATCTCGGTGAGCTCGGTTCTGCCAGCCTCAAAAGCCAAATATGTCCCGTTTCTTGCTGTCAAAACAAAACTCAACTTGAGATCTTGACGTACACCTTGAGAGAATACACCACAGCTCTCACATAGCCAGCGGAATTGGCACAGCATTGATGGATACTAAGCATAACACCGGCCACACCTTGTATATAAACTGTGAAGAGATAATTGGAGCACTGGTTCGAACTTTCTCCTGTTACTCATCTGCACAGTGTAAGCCATTTGCTGATCCAGATGGTCAATACTAATGCAACTCGTTTCAGGCTGCGAAGTGGAACCCATGGCTGACTGTCGCCAAAGCGTCCATGCAACTAGAGAAGCACTACGCGATATCCTTCAAGAAATAGATGATGTCTCTACGGAAATAGATCGCCTGCAGAAACATCTCTATGACCTTGAATGCAAAGCGGCCCTCTACAGGTCTACTATAGCTCCATGGAAGATGCTTCCCGATGACATGTTGATGGAGATCTTCGAGCGTTGTCTGCCTCCAGACGGACGTGCCGCGATGAGCATCACAGCAGCGCCGCTCCTTCTTACTCTAGTTTGCAAACATTGGAGAGAAGTTGCGTTGTCTACCAACTCTCTATGGGCAAAAGTACACTTTGTCATACCTATTTACATGGCAAAAGGATCTCCCTCGGCTATGCAGTATGAGAGACGTATTCAAGCACTATCCTCTTGGCTGTTGCGCTCTGGATCCTTGCCAATCACAATTACCCTCGCCAAATTCGATTCTCGGCAGACTTTGGCTTTGGATTGGTCCTACGACAGGCATGGACATCAAGCGTCTCGTGGACTATTTCCTCTTTTGACCACCCATGCCTCACGCTTGCAATACGTCAGCTTTCCTTCACACATTCAGAACGGCATTGCCTCTGGTGTGCACGGAGATCCCTCTGGTCCGATCCTGTTTCCTGCACTCGAACACATCTCGTCGCCGAATGAAAGTATTCTTGCCCGCTGGCCACTTGCATTACAGGCGCCAAAACTGCGTAGCATGTCCTTAATGCTCAGGAATATTTCGGATAGTGGGATGCTGCAGACCGGGAGATGGTCGCAACTTACGCACCTCCACATATATGACCAGTGCCAGTCAGTAACGTTGCTAGGGATGTTATCACAGTGCTCCTCGCTACTATCCCTCAGTGTGTTCTGTGCCCCTACACAGGAGCTAAATCCACTTGACAGTGGTGCGCAGTTCACGTCCATCCCCTATCTGGAGCAGCTGTACATCCAAAGTGGGAGACCACATGTCGTGTTACCTCACTTGCAGGCCTTGAAGCTAGATGGAATGGACATTAACGCGCTGACGAGAGCACTTCAAGTTCCAGCATTGAAGCATGCATGCTGTAACGAAGTGCACCCCCCTGAACTCGTTTCCGAGTTCTCTCTTGCCCTTATCCCCGTTGTTGGCCACTACGGCTCCATCATGCTGCATTCTTTGTCCTTGAATATGGGAAACATCGATGCGTACCTCATGGATTCGCTGAGGGCCTTCTTACGAACGCAAGACGATCTCCGTGCTTTAGAGTTGAACGTGCACATGTGGAACGGCACAGAGGAAAATATCCGTTCTGTTGAAAAACTCTTTGAAGAGCTGACGATAAGAGACTCTTCTCCTGTTCGGCTTCCTGCACTAGAAGAATTTAAGCTGACAGGAGTATTCGATGGCACTGTAGATGGCACTCTCGCCTTTCTTCGCTCTCGTCTCGCGGCTCCCCCAAATTCCGGATCCATAATGCGTTGGGCCAAGGTTCGCATTCGTAGAATCTCAGTGGAGATGGTACGCGGGCGGCAATGGGGACAGGTCGACGAAGTTGGCGTTCATGCAGCGCATGTCACTCAGGAATGTTTGATCAAGATGAGAGAGTTCTTGAAATCGTCCAAGGTTGCCCTATTCCCACTCTCTGTCGTTATTTCGGGAACTGTCAGATCATTTCCCCCTAGACATGATAGTAGTGATCATACTGTGGATCCCTTCCACGGGCTGGATAACAGATTTCAAGATCGTTTTCAGCCCCTCCACTGGCATTCGATCATACAAGGGATCAACGATGGGCCAGAAGTAAGTATAGAAGATTTTTTCCATGAGGATATTATGACTTCGTGGTTGAGGGAATCAGAGAGCAGCAGAGACAATGAAACTTCCGACATTGGTATATCACTGTAACTGCAAACGACGACTCAATAGTGCCACAGAATTTCTGCGCAATGTTATGAGTTTGAGACCGGCTTCTCAGCAGAGGACAAAGCCAGCTGTATACTGTTCTAGATCTAGTTACGTTGCCAGGATGAAAGAGCTGGCCCATTCCCAAAGCCCGAAATGCTGTTAAGTCAGCCAGTAGCATTGAACACTGAAAGGTCACCTCAGTAGCAATCTTAGGATACCACTAATAAGGACACATCGCCATTTCCCATTGACTACACCTGAATTTTCGAGTGGAAGAAGTCCGGCGCTGCTGGCAACCTCTGGTAATTGGCTGGCAAGTAACCAATTTGCCTTTGTAACTTCGTTTGTTCCTTGAACGCTACCTGCATCAGCGGGTACTAAACATGATGCCGACCGCGTTTATAAACCATGTACGGGCGATTCACAGGTTAGACTGTCCCTTCTTTCCTTGCAACGTGAGTCTCTCTCTCTCCATGGCTGCGAAAGATATTACATGCTTAACGCATGGCTTCAGATGGATCGTGTCGACCACGCTAAGACTCGAGATGCGCTTCGAGATACCCTTCAGGAGATGGACGCAATTTCAGACGAAATAACTCGCCTGCAGCAGCAGCTAAATGGTCTACAAAGCAAAGCAGCGCTCTATAGATTCAGTCTCTCTCCTTGGAGAATGCTTCCTGATGATATGTGGATCGAGATCTTTGAGCGTTGTCTACCTCCTGGTGGGTGTGCCGCGATGAGCATCAAAGTAGCACCGCTCCTTCTTACACTGGTTTGCAAACATTGGAGACAGATTGCATTGTCTACCAACTCTTTATGGGCAAAAGTACACTTTGTCATGCCTGTCTCCATTGCCAAAGGAACTTCTTCGGCAGCTCAGTACAATAGGCGGGTTCAAGCGCTCTCTTCGTGGCTGCTACGATCGGGATCTTTGCCAATCACAATCACATTGGCTAAATGGATTCCTCCACCGAGTCCAACTTCGCAGTGGGCTTATGATGCCTATGGACGACGCGCATTTCGAGGGCTGTTTCGTCTTCTGACAGCCCATGCGTCGCGTTTGCGATCTGTGAATTTTCCTCCTCACTGTGACGATATTGCACCCACTATCGCCAAAGGAGCATCTTTTTTGGAGTCTATCACGTTTCCTCTGTTGGAACACATCTCCTCACCGAGTGAGAGCATTCTCACTCAGTGGCCCTTGGCATTGAAGGCGCCTAATGTCCGTAGCATGTCCTTGATGCTTAGGAACATTCATACTGCCGACGTTGGGATCCTACAAAGTGGGCCATGGAAAAACCTTACGCAACTCAACATTTACGATTGGTGTAGCTCGTGGACGCTACTTGGTTTGCTACTCCACTGTCCCTCCTTGCTATCCCTAAGCGTACTTTGCGGTTCCGAGACAGAGCAGGATCCAACCCTTGGTGGACCCTTTACGTCCATTCCACATCTCTCGCAGCTATATATCGCCAGCGGAAAGCAACAGGTGATATTACCCCATTTACATACCTTGAAGGTAGATGGAATGGGCGTGCACGCGCTGACGAGGGGGCTTCAAGTCCCTGCGTTGAAGCATGCATCTTGCAATGAAATGCAGCAACCTCTACATGATGACGATGAGCTCGGTGCCGAATTCTCCCTGACTGCAATTCCCTCCAGTATCAATTCTTATGGACGCATCATGTTGCAATCGCTGGCCTTGCGGATGAGCAATCCTCATGTACGCCTTGTGGAGTCCCTCATTTCCTTCTTGCAAACGCAAGATGACCTTCGAATCCTAGAACTAGAGATGGATATGTGGAATGGAACGGAACAGATGATTCATGCTGTTCAGAAGCTCTTACAGGAGCTGACAATCAAAGAGTCTTGTCCAGCTCGACTTCCTTCGTTAGAAGAGTTCGAGCTATCAGGCATCTACGATGGCACAGTGGACAGCACACTCGCCTTTCTTCATTCTCGCCTCGTGGACCCCCCTGAACATGTACACCAGCTTCGTTGCGCAAAGATTCGGCTGCATCGGATTTCCGTGGAAATGGCACGCAGAGCGGGTCAGCATAACAATGTAGTGGTGGATGAGATGGACGTTCGTGCGACGCATGTCACGCGAGAATGCTTGGTCAAGATGAAAGAGTTCTTGAAGTTGCCTGAGATCGCTTCCTCTTCCTCCGAAATTTCCTTTGTCGTTTCTGGGTCCAATAGGCCGCCTTTCATGGTCGTCGGTGATAGCAGTGTCTCGATAGACCCATTTCATGGGCTGGACGACAGATTACAATTGGACCGATTTCAACCTCTCCGACCTATGGGAGCAGATGGACCAGAAGTACAACTAGAGGAATTCTTTCATGAGGACATTATGACGTTGTGGGCAAGAGAATCGGAGGGAAGCAGCAGTAGCAGCAGTGAAGAGGATGAGACTTCTGATCATTCGGATATGGAAAACTAGGATATATTGTTATATTTCCTGCAGCGGATTTGGACATTGTACATTCCCTAGTTGGACTCTATACACCAGAGACGGGATCTGTTTATTTTCCTTTACGATACCATATATTTGGGGGTGCCTTTCAGATTTGGCATATTTATTTCTAAAGGCTTTTTTAGGCGCTTTTTAATGGGGACGTTTCCTATCCGCAGGCTAGAATTCAGGATGACTACACCAAACCGTACGAGCAACGTCTTGTCATAGACACTTCCGATCCTTCCAATGTTCTCAAATAGCGAGAGTGAGAGGATTTCTTTCGAGAGGATCTCAGCGTCTTTAATGCAAAGCTCGACCAGCAGTATTCGAGGCATTGCCATTTACTATTTGTACATTGTGATGGGGATATGAGATTACTTAGTGAGTGCTGCAATCTCATACAAGTACGAGCCCAATAGTTTCGACTGGATTAAAGACCGTTAATATCGAGTAACAAGGATCTGGTAGGAATAAACGTACCCCCTCGATAAAGTTCGAGCGGTCAAGTTTCTCGTTGATAGAGCTATGAAAAACGATTTTCAGTTCGAAGCCTCAAGGTAAGTAGAACGAACGCACTGGGCACCGTCATCCCCACGTCCCATGGGCAGAAGGCAGACATTTATACCTAGGGACTCTGCAAAGGTCAGCGTCACAGGGATCGAGCCACCTTCGCGAGTTAGATCTGGCTCCTTTCCGTACACAGCCTGTATATATGAACGCTCAGCCAGATATACGCAAATAAATAGAGTCCACACGTACAACAGTGGCAGCCTTTGCAGCTTCGAAGTTCCAGTGTTTGAAGTCCGCCATCCATGGTCGTCCGCCGTGAAGATATTCAAGCTTCAATATGTTCTTACTCTTCAGTTTCTTGAACTCTTCTTCCAGGTACGATGTGACCAGGGGATTCACAGATTCTGGAGTTTGAGGAGGAACCAATCGCAAACTGAACTTTCCAGTCACTTTGGCGGGAATGACGGTCTTCGCTCCAGTACTATAGAATGCGCCTTCGATTCCGTGAAGTGACAAGCTGGGAAGCCGCATACGTCCCATTAGCACCTGCACCTTATCGTCCGACAAGGCTATGGGTGCTCCCACCGACTCTTCGATGTCGGCAATAGAGTAGTCCAGACGGTTATAAATTTCTCTGGTTTTCGTTGTTATCAGTATGCGTGGCAAGGTGCACTGAATTGTAATATGATACCTTTCCTCTGCGTCTGCGATATTCACCATATCATCGACTCCGGGAATCAGAATGTTTCCGCTCGGGTCGACAAGTTTGCTCATAAGCAGCACGAGATCAGTCATCGGCCTTATAGGCTTGGTGAGCAAGAAATTTTAGTAATACCGCACTGTGGAAACATACTCATGAACTAAGGGGTTATCTTAGCAATAACGATCTATGGCTAGGCAAGTATGACTGACCAGTGCGCCCAAAAACACCAGAATGCAAGTCCTTGGCCGGACCTGATACGGTAATACCCCAATAAGATATGCCCCGGAGACCTGAAATCTTTATGAGCTCATTGACCAGAAGCGGGCAGAACATTGGTACCATAAGTAACAACAGGCGTGCGGCTGTTCAGCCAATAGTTGTCTGACTGTAAGGACGTCAAGCACCTGTAAGGAAAACTCAGATAGAACTCACGATGCAAACACAGTCAACGCCTTCAAAGTAACCACCTGGCTTGGCTTCTTTGGCAACTAGTTCGTCCAGGCCCTCGCTCCCGTTTTCCTGCAATTCATCGAGATCTCAGGCAAGATCTCATCGAGTTTCGGGGTGATGCGGGCCTACCTCCATGCCCTCAAAACAGAATTTGACGTTGACAGGCAACTCCTTCTTGTTCTCGTGGTGGTATTGAAGGACATTGAGCCATCCAAGAATGGGACCCTTGTCGTCAGTTGAACCTCTGCCGAAAAGCTGGCCGTTCTCGCTAACAGATAATTTGAATGGATCAGTGTTCCAGCCATCGGATAGGTATGCCTGTATAGTTTTGAGACATGCACCAATGAAGAAAGGATGAAACGAACTGGTTGAACATCAAAATGACCGTAGATGAGGATTGTCTTTTTGGCTGGGTCGTTTCCAAGCTTGCCCAGGATTGCTGGAGGCAAAGGTAGCTCTTCGTCGGCCATCACATGCTTTCCCAAGTCAACGAGGGTAGTATCGACGCCGTAGCTCGTGAGCTGTTTATTTAACCTGGAGACGCATGAGCTCAAGGAAAAACTGTAGCTTAGCGGAGGATAATCCATACCAATGGGCCATGGCAATCACATCATCGCGGTGAGCGCCCTCAGCGCTGACACTGTCGTACGGAAATGGTTAAGTATTCAACTTAGAAGTCTTGAGAGAATTGTCATGCCTTGGAATTGCAACAGCCTCTGCTAGACGTTTAATGAAGCTTTCAGCATTTTTATCAATGTACGACAAGAATTCTTTGGGTGCAGCCATGCTGGTCAGAGGGATCGATGCTTGGTCGCCGGATTTGGAATCGTGCGCCTTTATGGCTTCCACGCTCACAGGTTGGGACGCTCCTTCGACTTCGGTGCGCACCATCTCAGAAATGAGCTCTGTAAATGCTCGTATCTGACGGACAATGACAGAAACTACCGCCTCGTATTCCCGCTAAGCCTGTGGCTGTTGTCGACGACTGGGAGGACTCGGACAATGAGAGTGAACCTGATGCGAGACCTAGCGCAGAGCGCAACCAGAAGATCTGGAAGGAAGCGTAAGTATATCCACTTGCTACCTCTGCTCTGGCCAGCTTTTTGAAAACCCTCGCTTCCTGTTCAGAAATCTGAAACCAGCAGCGCCCATGCCAGAAGTCATCACACCGGCAGCGTCCAACAGTGGAATCTCAATCCAGCCTGGAATGTTTGAGAAGAAGATACAGATACTCAAGAGGCCAACGAACTCAAGACAAACAATGGCCTCTCAGCCTACGTCCCCTCCTGAGACGCTGAAGGACAAGGAGGCCAGATATCAGGCTGCTCGGGAGCGTATTTTTGGTGCTGGCCTGGTCAAGGAAGGCACATCGCCATCCAAAGAGCATGCATCGGTGATTGTACGACATCCAAAAGGACCTCCAGAAACAGGTATTGCCACCAATCCCCAGGCCAATGGTTTTGCGGGACGTTCGCGTGTCCCAACCTGATAAATATATACCCTTTCACGTTCTGCTCAGCGGCTCAGCTTCACGAGCAGCTTATTCTGCATTATATCTCATAATTCGTAAACAAATACATAAACGTGTAAACACAATTGTTATAGGCAAAGCAGACTTTAGGAATGTTTTCCCACGGCAATCAACTCTTCCCTCTGCGTCCACCACACATTTCATTCCCCGAGTCATCACGCTCCCGCCAAACCAGACTCAGACGCGACATGGCTCTTTAACAACGACGACCAGCAAGTCATTCTGATCCAAGTGGCTCGTATTTGACATGTCCGACACACCAGCGACACTTGCTAGGTGCGCCTTTTCACGCACTTCACCGCCACTCGAAAAGCGCACTGACTCTTCTCCATCAGCGAGGCCCGGGGGATCCAAAAGAGTCTCAAAAACTCGCTGAAAACGAAAGAACCCTTTGACAAAGAGATCGACTACCACAGAAAGCAGTCAGTGTTCCCCATGCCTTGTCCAGGCTTGCTTGCTAACTGACTGAACAAAAGGCTTCGACGAAACTACCTCACACTTCTGCTCTCCCACCCCGACGCAAAGGAAGCCCAGGATATCGAGACTCATCTATGGATGCAGACGTCGTACTCGCTCATATCAAGTTACAAGAACCGTATAGCGGTACTGGACCGTCGCCTCAGCCAGACCCCACCTGAGGGTCAGAAACCACCGTCCTCTGAAGGAAGACAAAGCGGCCCTGTCGAATACAGGAAGCTGCTACAGCGTTTTCAAAAATACCTGACAGAAGAAGAGCGATTCTGGATCCAGCTTGTTATACGTCTTCAACGCCTATACACTCTGGAAGAAGCACAGCCTGCCTTAGTCTCTCTTGGGATCATTTCTACAGCCACCGATGGCAAGCCAATTGAACCTCTCGATACTCGGGAGGCACATCAGTTCCCTCCAGAGCATATTATGTCCGAACCCAGGCCCATGTCAGACGTACAACGTCAAATTCGGCTGTCTATTCTTAGCAAAGCCCTTGTGTGTCTTGGAGACATACTACGCTATCGTGAGCAGTATAACGAATCCGGAGGGCGTTCCAGAGTCGGGCATGAAGATAGGCCCGCTCCGGCTAAGCGCGGGAGAAAGAGAGGAGGCAATGATAGCACACCTCGTCCACGGAACTATACCAAGGCCAAGAATTGCTATCAGCAGGCTCGCTTGCTTGTCCCATCGGATGGGAACCCTTCCCATCAACTCGCCATCGTGGCCACTTATGAAAAGGACTGGTTCACTTCTATCGCCCACTGCTATCGAGCGCTTTGCGTGGCACAACCATACGAAACAGCATCGAACAATCTCACAGTGGTCATGAAGAAAGTTTGGGTCGCGTGGAAGCAAAAGGGGCCGGGCCGCAACGACGTGGCTTATGAAGGACCTCCTAAGATCAGGCTCAACGCGTTGCATGAACGAATGGTAATACTCCATACATTGTGGAAAGACGGCCTTGCATCGTGAGTGACTGTCCTGTCCAATATATGAAAACGGCTATTTAACTTAATGGTCTATCAGACACGACGGTACAATGCTGCGAATAATGGACCAATGCTTTAAGATCTTCAAATCTCTTTTGCTTGGTCCGGACCTACCCGTAGACCACATTATACAGATTGTTTCTACCTCCCAAGGGATTCTGTGGCGACCCCCACAACCAGATAGCTCAGATCATCCGGAAAACCAAGCCCAGCTTACCCCTAATGCCGTGGAGACGCGTATACTGCGGCATACGGTGTCTTTGTTCCGCTGCTTATGCGAAGTGGGACTCGAACAGTTGAAGGAAGTTGTTAGGCCTCAACCTGAGGATACGGACATGGCTGTTTTATCGCAGCGAAGGCTCAACATAGTCCTTCGACGAATGCTGCCTGCCTTGCGTTTATCTAGCAAGTGGCTTCGAGCAAACTTGGAGAAAGTCCGGATAAGACGTGACCCGTCTGTCGAAGAATCGAAACAGGAAGCATTTGTCGGATTGCCAGCCTTTTGGCAGGTGTACGCGGACTTCATACGCATGCTATCTCGTGCGTTCGCGGAAAGCGATCTACCACGCTTCAAAGGTCCTCTGGATGAAGATGTGGAGATGCGTGGTTTTCTCCCCTTGCGCAACCTCTTGGATTACGATGGCCAGACCTCTCTTGAGAACCAGGAACATCCAAACGTGTTAAACCTTATGAGAGTATCTGATCTAGTGAACGATGCCCAGACGATCTACGAAGTCACGGCAAGCTTGTAGCTATACTATATAAAGTCAAACACTGACTTTGTGGAACAGGACTCACCACTTGCAAAGTTCGATGGCCACTTCATGGTCAGAGGCGTAGAGTCCACTTTTCCGTCATGCGAGGAGCGTGGAACCTCCCTGCACTTGATAGACGAAGATCCAATCCCAGACGCATTTGCCCATCTGAACAAGTCAGATGACGAGGATGAGGAGCAAATTCTTTACCCTAGGTGAGTTCAGTTCCAAAGCACCTATCTTTCCAGATTCTCATATCTTCAGGGACGCCGGTGTCAATCGAAGCAGCGTCTTCACACAAGCCAGTCCTATTCTTCTAGCGTCTACTCGCATCCCACCTCAGTCCCTGCCTATATCTCCAAGAATGCTTCCCACAGCTACCTCCCCAGCCGTAAATTCGACACCACAACCTGCACCATTGAATGCATCCCCCAAGGCAGCCAAGGCCAAAACAGCGCAAGATCTGCTTCAGGATATGATGGCTGGTTATCATCGCCCGCCAGCGGTCGAACCTTCGAGCGGGGCACCACCCAGTAACGCTGTCGCATTGCCTTCGTACCTTAGTTCAGGTGGCCAGTCAATCTGGTCTGCCTCCCATGAGGAACAAAACTTGAAGCTCTCTCCTCCCTCTCTGAACACAAGCGCAAAGGTGTACCCGACTATGCAACCCAGACAGGTTTCAGCCAACAATAATATGGCGTGGTCTTCTCCTATTAGTAGGCCTACAGAGGCGCAGGCCCACATACAACCTCCCATGCACTCTCTGCACTCCCCCATCAATTCGTATGAACACGGTCACATGGGTTTCAGATCCACAGCACCACCGTATGAACAAGTGGACCGCCTTGGGATTCGGGACTCTCGCATGTCTTCTCTGTATCCCGCTTTATCGTTTGCGCAACCTGCTGGCTATTCGCAGTTCGCAAGCCCCGCTACTCAGCAACAACACTTCTTGCCTGCTTCCTCGGCATTCTCATCCTCAGCTCCCAGATATGTTGATGCTGCCGTTCCCCAGGCTCGTCACGCACCAGCTTATCTGTCAGGACCTCTACCACCTGTTATGTCTTCCATTTGGGGTGGCGGGGGGTAGAGGTGCAAGTCGTCGCGATAGTGTACATCCACGAGTGCAACTTCCCAAGGCCATTACTTGTTCAAACGCCAGCCTGTCATGGCGCCATCCTTTGGCGATCGAGGCTGCTAAAATACGGTGACTAGGTTGTCTGATCCAGCCAACATGCGCTCGCAAGCTTTATCTGAAGTTCGACGGTCACCCTTTGGAAATTGCCTGCAAAGAAACGGTCATCAATCCAATGATAGGTTGGGGAGTACAAATTTCGCGACTGGTCGCTTGGCAGGATAATGATATGGACTACTGCGGTCTGATGTATATTGGTATATTGCCAGCGCAAGTAATAGTAGAAAGAATCCAAATATAACATGACATGTAGTAGATAGAGTGCGGGGCCAGTATTATGCTTAAATTGCGAGTATTCCAAACACGCTCCAGTCTAATCATCATCTGAATCGTCATCCCTGGCACCAGGACGGAATAGCGCGAGTAGGTCGTCTATTCCTAAGCGCATGTTCTTGATCTTGTCTCCACTAAGGGCCGCCTTCGCGAGTTCCCTTTTCTTCTCTTGAAGCTACAATAAAATTGAGAGGAAGTCGAGAAAAGAAGAACCACTGCAAAAACATACGTCTAGAATACGATCTTCCACAGTGTCGTCAATCTTTAGCTTATAGATATTGACGTCGCGCGTTTGACCAAAGCGATGAGCTCGATCAAAAGCTTGTTCCTATCAAATTGTTAAATGCTGTGGGATGGGAGAGATGGGATGCTGTATTACCTCGAGCGCAGGATTCCACCACATGTCTACTAGAATGACGTTATTGCAGGCCGTGAGATTGAGACCTTCGTGCGTTCAGCAATAATTGGTTGGAACCGAACAGAGCATCATACCTGTACTTCCGGCTTTGAAAGAGATGAGAATGACTTGTGTAGAATCGCTAGTCTTGATTTCGGTCAAGGAAGCTTCACGCTCCACACGTTTCATTTTCCCGTCGTCTGAAAAGCCAGGTTAACGAGAGAAAGAATTATGCGGATCCATTCTTACATCGAACATAATCGAATCCTGCCTCTTTCACAAAGGGCTGAATAATGTCGAGCATGGTGGTAAATTGAGAAAAGATGATAGTCTTCTCTTTGCCGTCCGAGCGTTTCTTGATATCTTGGAGGAGTTTTACGACCATTCTAATCTTGGCCGAATCAGGGCGTTCAAGTTGCAGAAGAGCAGCCTTCTTTGCTAGAGATGCACACTTGCTGCAATGTTGTGGGCTGTCTTCAGATGTATTGCTAGGTTGAAGACTGGAGATATGCTATTAGCACTTGCAACCTCTACGCACTAGGAAAGCTGCATACACTGATTGGCAAACTTGACATTTTTTCGTGACTCCAAGTTGTTCGAAAGCAGCAGCAAGATCATCTGGGTCGACGTCTTTGTCGTCATTGTTCTTGGCGGCTGTTGGTTCAACTGCATCCACGTCGGCCTTGTAGTCTTCGGAGACAAGTCGAGGGTGATTGCAGGCTGAAGTGGATGAGTATCATGAAAAACAATAGAGAAGGAGTACAAGATACCTTGTCGAAGCCGAAGCAAAAGAACAAGGACGGAGACATAGGAGTTGGCCTTCCCACTGTCCATAAGATCTTCGAGGACGTTGCCCATCTTCAACTCCAGCTCTTGATAGAAGGCCAGCTCCGCTGGGCTGAAAGGACACGACACGATCTCAATATTGCGCGCGGGCAGTTCAATCATGACCTTGCCATTGAGCATTTGATCTTTACGACGCCGTAGCATGACTTGTTCCAATACAACCTACAAAAGTGCATCGTGTGAGCAAACAAAACGTCAAGCTAAGAGAAATCCAACCTGTAGCCGTTTCATGGCACGGTTCGCGCCTTTTCCTGATTTGACGGGCTTAGCTATCTGCAGGTTGAACGTCTCAAGATCGTTGAGTGGCTTGATTTTGAGGAACTTGAACAACGAATACAGCTCAGACACGTTATTTTGCCTGTAGAGATATTAGATTCATCAAGGAACCATGAATTGACGCTGTCCTACATGGGTGTTCCTGTCAAGCACCACCTGTATTTCCCTTCCAGAGCACAACACGCTTGTGCACCTAGAGAGGTATGATTCTTGATATTATGAGCCTCATCTGGAGGAAAGGGTTAGCTTGGGAATGCACTAAGAATCTCGAATTTACCTAGTACAATTCTCCAATACTTGAGATGGAACAATGCGGATTTCTTTGGAGCAGCACGTTTTGTGGGGCGTTTGACATCCGAGTCGCTGTCGCTATCATTTGCTGCAGCCTTCTTCTTCCCTTTACCCTTCTTACCCTCGTCCTTTGCGTCTGTATAATAGGCCTTGTACTCAGATTTGACGGTGTCATACGTCGTAACAATTATATGGAATTTTTGAAGGACTTCAGGGTCTACATTCCATCATTAACTTTCGTGAAAAGTTGTGAGAATAACAACGGAGACTAACCTGACGTTCGACTTGTTCCCTGATGTTCAAGAACTTTGAGACCTGAGACCATCTTCTCAATCTCCGCAGCCCACTGAGAGACTAAGGCAAGAGGTGCTACAACTCTGTCAAGTGCGAGTGATTTGGGTCAGCTCGAGGTACACAGCACGCAATGTAGATTACACACAAATTTTGAGGATGCCAGCCCTCGCTTTGGTTGCTTTTCTTGGGACGTCCTTCTGAGATGCGAGAAAGTGTTTGAATAGTCTTTCCCAACCTACAAAACGTCAGAAGAGAACTGCACATAGATAAGAACTGAATGCCACTCACCCCATGTCATCAGCTAAGATGCCACCAAGCCGTTTCTTCGATGCGTCCTCTCGATCTCTCATCCAAGCCCTTCCAATAATTTGGTGTGGCATAAGCGTTACCCCTTCTTTGAAGCCTTTGACTATGGCATCTTCTTCGGAGATTTCGACGTTCGCGTTCTCATTGATTGCGCCCCCCATGAGCTCTCGAAGTGCCTTTTCTGTCTCCTCTGGCGATGTGTACACGTAATCTCCCTCACCTCCATACTCCGGAAGCTTGACGAACTCTTGGTTATTGTTAGACGATAACCTTTGTGGTGGCGCTTGGGCTCTCGGCAGTGGGATTTTGACATTGGTTGGAATAGGTATGGGCACAGGTGTGCGGTCTTTCAATGGGGGAACAGGAGGATTCGACGGCAGTCTCCGTGGCTCAGGCAGTTTGTCGAGGACTTGGATGTCGGAATCGGTGTCAGATGCATCTGCGGAAGCTTTCTCGCCGTCGTCAGACTCATCGTCGGAGATGATAACCGTTTTGCTCCTCGCAGCATTTAGCGCAGGCTATTTGGACGGTGAATAGGAGCCTAGGCAGACAGAAACATAATAGCACGCACCCTCGATGCGACAGCTTCCGGCTTGCGTCCTTGTCCTACAGGATAGAGCTGCTGTTGGCTCAGGAGGTCTTTACGCCTGCGCATGAACAGCAACAGTAAGAAACAGTCTATATATCGTGCGAAATACTCACATTCTCTCCATGGTAGAAGGATGGTGTGGATGGTGGTTTGGGTCGAAGGGTTTAATTACGCTAACAGCCAAATAACTGCAAAGCCCAATAAAGGGACGCGTCTAGCCAGGAGCGTCATGTGACCATGTTTGCTTTGACTTGATGCGCCATGCCACCGTAACACTAATTTATAGCACCTTTACCACTGGCAGGGAGACTTATTGGACTCTCGCTATCACAGAAAGAAGACAAAAGGCAGATGACTCTCCCAGAAACTAACGGCATGTTGTGATTGTCTAGAACTTGTTATCAACTGGCTTCAAGTTGTCATTATTATCCTCCATTGTCAATGCTACTTGCAACTGCCGCACTTCCTACTTCCCATGGCTTCTTTCTTAGCGGGGCCGCCGATATTGTCGGATTCTCAGGCTAGAAAAGTATTATTACAATTCCAGATGCATGAGCTAATTGCCAATTTCACTTACATTGAGCTCTTCAGGTATTACTTTGTTGTTCGGGATCTGATCAACCTTTCCTGAGGTTATAAGCTCCTGCAGCTGAGCAAACGAGAGCGTATCCTCCGAATCCGCTGCGTTGTCGGCTGTATGGCTATCAGCACTCGATGACTCTGACCCTCGAACCTCTTCCTCAGTCAGAGATTTACCAGTCACCCTATTAACCAGTCAGTCTGCAGTATATTTATTTAATATAAAATATGACTTGCCGATTGAAGTAAAAGATGCGCGCTAGTAGCTGCAAATGTGGGTCGGAAGGAAGAGCATCGATTCCGGCCTGTTGACATCTGTTAAGGTGTGAATTCTAGCAGAAGGTCTCTGATAGAATACCTTAAATTGCTCATCAGAGTCGAATGGGTATGCTTGAAATGCTTGCAAAGTTTCAGAGCTCATGGCAGATACAAGCAAGACGCGCGAGGAATTAGGGCCCGCGGTGTGGGGTTGCATGATTGATGGACTGCCCGTTTTGGGACTCTGACAGTGCCCTCACGTTCACGTACGACCTTCGCTCGCGTTTTCTCTGCAATGTCTGGAGTCTCGAAAATCACTACAGACCGCAACCTGAGGATCTTGCTTGAGTTGGCCGCGAAACCTGGAAATGGCAAGCTATCTCGTCCGAGCCATTGTGGACGCTGTCACTCATACAGATTCAGACGCCTGTGCAGACTGTAAGGCTCGCAATCCACGTTGGGCCTCTCATAATCTAGGAATTTTTATTTGGTGGGCTCAATGCTATAGTCTGGCTCCATCAGAGTCTCACAAAGCACTGTTTGCAGTATGAATTGTGCCAGTATTCACCGCAAGATCGGCACCCATGTTACAAAAGTGTAAGCCTCTATTCTTATGGCTTACCGAAATTTCCTTGACATTACGCGCAGTAAAAGTGTGACTATGGATTCATGGACTAAGGAGCAAATCGAAGTGCGTATCTTAACCTCTGTTTTCTCAAACTTATATCAACGTGCACCAGAGCATGCGCAACAACGGAAATACGAAGTCCAATGCGATATACAACCCGAATGAAAACAAATATCCACCCCCAGTTAGTACGATGGACGGAGAGCGAGACAGTGAGATGGAGCAGTATATCCGTGGTATGTGTGCCTTCGTTTCGATACCTCTGACATTGTTTACGTTGAGAAATAGGCAAATACGAGCACAAGCGTTTTATCGCCCGTCCTGCATCGGCTGTCCCTAAGATCGAGACTACTACACTAAAACGTCGAACAACATCTACCGGTCTGGGTGTCCCCACCGTTCGGTCTAGTAGCAGAACTCCATCTCCCGGTACAAGAACGCCTGCGGCTGTTCCAATGACACAGACACGATCTTTCTCTCAACCACTTCCGAATATTCAAAGCGGCACTCCTATGTCTTCTTTCCCACCTGCCCCGACCTCCCGTCAACCCGTGCAGCAGCAGCAGCAACCCCAGCAACAACAACAAGGAGTGTGGGCTGATCTTGTGTCGTTGCAAGGACCATCCTCACAATCATCACTTCCTTTACAATACCAGAGCCCGTCAAACCAGGTATGTGGGAATTACGTGTTTATGCTTGGAAC
>Ga0247730_1000612_pt1 | contig 24353 bp, 27 predicted proteins | sample UWRJL073202C2_FD_180959 | JGI IMG/M metagenome (GOLD analysis project Ga0247730, IMG submission 180959) | Plant litter microbial communities from Arlington Agricultural Research Station in Wisconsin, United States - UWRJ-L073-202C-2 | ecosystem: Environmental > Terrestrial > Plant litter >... | reverse complement strand
CCCGAGCGATGGCTCTGTTGGTGTCGGACATCGTGGTGCTCCCTTTCGAGCGATGCGGCGCCTCGAGGGAGCCGGAGCGCCCCGGTCTGGTGGCGCAGTCATCAGCCTGCCCGCCGCGACGACGTCGGAGAAGGGCGCGAACGACCCTGGGGGAGGGTGCAACGCACCCCCCTTCGCCGCTACCGGCCCACCCGCGCGCCGACGTACGCTGGACGACATGGACCACAGCAACCGGATGGGCGACTTCCTCCGGGCACAGCGCGCCCGGTTGAGCCCCGACGACGTGGGGCTGCGCGACACCGGCCCCCGCCGGGTCCGCGGGCTCCGACGCGAGGAGGTCGCCGTCCTGGCCGGCGTCAGCGCCGACTACTACGCACGCATGGAGCAGGGCCGCGAGCGGACGCCGTCGGCCCAGGTCGCCGAGGCCATCAGCGCAGCGCTCCGGCTCGGGCCCGATGGCCGGGACTACCTGTTCCGCCTCGCCCGGCTCTCGCCGTCGACGTTGTGCTCCGACAGCGAGGTCAGCCGCGAGCTGCAGCAGACGATCGACGCGTTCTCACACGCCGCGGCCTTCGTGACGAACGCTGCATCGCGGGTGGTGGCCTCCAACGCGACCGCGGCAGCGCTGTTCGCCCCGATGAGCGAGCACGACACGATCATCGGGGACCTCTTCCTCGGCGACGGAGCTCGACAGTTCTACGTCGACTGGGAGAACGCCGCGCGAGCCGAGGTCTGCACCCTGCGACTCGCCATGAGCTACGCGCCGCCGCATCCCGAGGTGGCCGAGCTCGTCGAGCAGCTCCTCGACGCCAGCGCCGAGTTCCGCTCCATGTGGAACGACGAGCACGTCACCGGTGCCCCGGCCGCGACGCGTGTGATCGAGCATCCCGCCGTCGGTCTGCTGCGACTCGCCCATCAGCGGTTCGACGTCCGTGGCGCTCCCGGGCTCGAGCTGATCCTGCTCTCCGCGCCCGCGGACTCCCAGAGCGCCGCCGCTCTCTCGCGTCTCTCGGTCACGTCGTCGACCCGGACGATCGACGCCTCGTTCGCGGACCTCGCCCGCCAGTTCGACGTGCCGGCTTCCCACAGCCTCGACTGACCGCCGTGCCCGACCGGCTCGGCGATCGCGGCGCGGTCGCGGAATACCTCTCCGGCATGCGGTGTTGATCCCTGCATGAGCGATTCCATAAAGGTTGACATCTGGTCCGACATCGGTTGCCCGTGGTGCTGGATCGGAAAGCACAAGTTCGAGGACGCGCTCGCCGTGTACGAAGCGAGCGAGTCGTCCATCCCGGTCGAGGTCGAGTACCACTCCTTCGAGCTCCACCCTGACACCCCGCTCGACTTCGTCGGCACGGAGCTCGACTGGCTGACCAGCGCACGAGGGATGCCTGCGTCGCAGATCGCCGCGAACATGCGGCGAGCCGCTGCCATCGCCGAGGCCGCCGGCACGGTCTACGACTACGCGAATCTGAAGCACATCAACTCGATCAAGGCGCATCAGCTGGTGCACTACGCGAAGGCCCGCGGGACGCAGCGCGCGGCGCTGGACCGCGTGCTCAAGGCCTTCTACCTCCAGGGCCGCGGAGTCGAGGACGTCCAGGACCTCGCCGACCTGGGTGCCGAGCTGGGCTTCGACCGCGATGACGTCGTCCGGGCGCTCGAGGCCGACGAGTACCTGCCCGCCGTCCGCGCCGACATCGACCAGGCCCGTGCGCTGGACATCCACGTGGTCCCGTTCTTCATCATGGACGGCCGGTACGTGTTGTCGGGCGCCCAGGAGTCGTCGGCCTACGCCGATCTCCTGACGAAGCTCGCCGGCCAGCGGGTCGAGGTGTCGAGATGAGCACGGTGCAGCCGTCCGAGGTGGACGAGCGGACTGGGGCCGACGAGCAGGTGACGCCCCCCACCGGCGTCGCGCTGCCCATCGCGCCCCAGGGTCTGATCTTCGTCAGTGACGCCGGTCAGGCCTGCGGCGTCGACAGCTGCGGCTAGTCGGGCGAGCTCTCACACCCTCCGAGGGAGTCAGGATCGATTGATCCTGACTCCCTCACGTGCGTCCGGGGGGGGGGGCGGCGGCCGTGCCTCGCCGTACCGGCGCGCGGCGTCACGGCGCCGGAGTGGAACGGCCCCACCCGGCGTCAGCCGTGATGTGGTCGAGCAGGGGCTGCACGCGGTACGGGATCGGCGTCGCGACCGAGAAGGTCGACGTCGTCTTGCGAACACCATCGATGTCGACGATGGATGCCGTGAGCACCTGGAGGGCCTCGAGCGAGCTGATGGCGACGTGCACCAGCAGGTCCTCGTGACCGGCCTGGATCTTGATCTCGAGCACCTGCGGAAGTGCCTTGAGGCCGTCCACGACGTGAGGCATCTTGCGCTGGTCGAGCTCGAGACTCACGAGTGCCTGGACGGGCATCCCGACCGCTGACAGGTCGATGATGGGGCGGAACCCGATCAGGACACCGGTCTCCTCCAGCCGGCGGATCCTCGTCTGGACGGTGGCTCGACTGACGCCCAGCTCCGTCGCCAGCTCGGCGACACTGGCGCGAGCGTTCGCGGTGAGGCTCGCGATGATCTGCGCGTCGAGCCGGTCGATGCTGCTCATGATGTCAACCTCCGCGGGGTGGATGGATGCCCTAGTTTGTCATTTCGACAAGTTGCTCAGCAAACGCTTGACCTTATCACCATGATTGCGCAGGATTTGGTTATCAGAACGACGATGCGATCCATCGTCTTCGAACAGATGCGACGTCACCTACAGGGACGTCCTCGGCCAGGAATGAGCGTGCGCGATGTCAGTTGACGTACGGACCGATGAGCTCGGTTTCGGCGGTGTCTTCGAACGAGCCGACGAGCTGGAGTCAGCCGGACACGAGCAGGTCGTGTTCTGCCGTGACGCGGAGTCCGGCCTGCGGGCGATCATCAGCGTGCACGACACGACCCTCGGGCCCGCGCTCGGCGGTACGCGGTTCCACCCGTACCGCTCCGAGGGTGAGGCGCTGACCGACGTCCTGCGCCTGTCCCAGGGGATGACCTTCAAGGCCGCGGCCGCGGGACTGCCGCTGGGCGGGGGCAAGGCCGTCATCATCGGCGATCCCACGTCGATGAAGACGCCGGACCTGTTGCGAGCGTACGGCCGGTTCATCGACACGCTGGGCGGACGGTACGTCAGCGCGGCGGACGTGGGCACGACCTCGGAGGACCTGGACGTCATCGGACTGACCACCCGCCACGTGGTCGGACGGACGGCGGCCGCCGGAGGTTCCGGCGACAGCGGGTTCTCGACCGCGTACGGCGTGTTCTGCGCGATGCGCGCCGCCGCCACGTTCATCTGGGGTGACGACGGGCTCCGCGGCAGGACCGTTGGTGTCGAAGGCGTCGGCAAGGTGGGGGTGCATCTCGTCGGGCTGCTGCGCGAGGAGGGCGCGGCCGTTCTCGTGTCGGATCCTCACCCGCCGGCACTCAGCCGCATCCGGGACCTGTACGAGGGCGTCGGGTTCACCGACTCCGTCATCGACCACCCGCTCGACGTCTACGCGCCGTGCGCCCTCGGTGCCACGCTGACGCCCGCGTCGGTCGCCGGGATGCCGGCGAAGCTCGTGTGCGGTGCGGCCAACAACCAGCTGCTGTCGAGTGCGGTGGGCGAGGTCCTGCGCCTGCGCAAGGTCACCTGGGTTCCCGACTTCGTCGCGAACGCCGGCGGGCTCATGCAGGTCGGAGGCGAGCTGCAGGACATGTCCGACGAGGAGGTGCTGGCCGATGTCGAGCGGATCGGCGACACCGTGACGGAGATCCTCACGGCCGCGCGGGAGCGGGGAACGTCGACCAGCGCCGCCGCGCAGGCGATCGTCGAGGCACGACTCCGGGCGGCACGCGTGACAGGGGCCCGGTCATGACCGGGGGTCGGTTGTTCGTGGTCACGGTGGCGCTGGTCGCCGACGGTGCCCGCGCGGACCTCATGGGCATGGCTTCCGTCCTGCATCGACGTGGCGTCGACGTGGTCGAGGCGGAGCTCGGTCGCCCCGTTCACCAGCGCCGGGTCTTCAGCGCCACCTTCCGTGCGAGCCCTGAGCAGGCGTCGACCGTCCTGCGGACGTTCGAGGGTCTCGTCGACGTGGTGGACGCGACCCTGTTCGAGGCCTTGGACGCCCGCACGATCCATGCGCTGGAGGTCCGGTGAACCGCCGACGCACCTCGTCCACCGTGACCCACCCCGTCACGGCGGCGACCACGACAGCTCACGCCCACCCGGCAGAGGAGAACCCATGACCACCGCATCCGTCATCGACCAGCAGTTCGAGCGAGACCGCCCCGATCGGGAAGGGCGGCCGATGTTCCAGCTGATCGACCCGGACGGCGCCCTCACCAGTGTGGGCGAGCAGGTGGGAGTCTCGGTCGACCTCGCGCAGGAGCTGTACACGGACATGGTCATGGCCCGTCGTCTCGACAAGGAGGCACTCGCCCTGCAGAGGCAGGGGGAGCTGAGCCTCTGGCTCATGAGCTGGGGCCAGGAGGCGGCGCAGGTCGGCTCCATCCGTGCCCTGAGGACCACCGACATGGTGTTCCCGAGCTACCGCGAGCATGCCGCGGCACTGTGTCGGGGCATCTCGCCGGCAGACCTCATGCGGCAGTGGAAGGGCGCCGCCCACTCGGGCTGGGACCCGGCAGAGTCCAGGTTCCACATCTACTCCCTGGTGCTCGGTACGCAGACCCTGCACGCGACGGGATACGCGGCGGGGGCGGCGATGGAACGGACGGACGAGGTGGTGGCGACCTACTTCGGTGACGGCGCGGCCAGCCAGGGCGATGTCAACGAGGCGTTCAACTGGGCGGCCGCGGGCTCGCTCCCGGTGCTCTTCTTCTGCCAGAACAACCAGTGGGCCATCTCCACGCCGACGGCGACCCAGATGCGCACCCCGCTCCACGTGAGGGCCGCAGGGTTCGGGCTCGACGCGTACCACGTGGACGGCAACGACGTCATGGCCGTGCACGCCGTGACGGCGATGGCGGCCGAGCGGATCAGGGACGGGGGAGGCCCCGCCCTCATCGAGGCCCAGACGTACAGGTTCGGTGGGCACAGCAGCTCGGACGACCCGAAGCGCTACCGGTCCGACGACGACGTCGCGAGCTGGGATCTTCGCGACCCGCTGCGAAGGATCGACCTGTTCCTCCGTGCGTCCGGTGTCGACGAGGACTTCTTCGAGACGTTGACCGCCGAGGCGGATGCCTTCGCGGTGGACGTCCGGGAGGCGTGCAAGTCGATCGGGGGCGCACCCCTGGACGACCTGTTCGACCGGGTGTACGTGGACGAGCACCCGCTGCTCGACCAGGAGCGGGACGCGTTCGCGTCCCACGTGGCGACCACCGGATCGGAGAACTGACATGGCGACGATGACGCTCGGAGCGGCGATCAACGCCGGGCTTCGCAAGGCGATGGAGGAGGACGACCGGGTGCTGGTCATGGGGGAGGACGTCGGCGTGCTGGGCGGCGTCTTCCGAGTGACCGACGGCCTGCAGAAGGATTTTGCCGAAGGACGCGTCGTGGACACCCCGCTGGCCGAGTCGGGGATCGTCGGCACGGCGATCGGGTTGGCCCTGCGCGGCTACCGGCCGGTCTGCGAGATCCAGTTCGACGGGTTCGTCTATCCGGCCTTCGACCAGATCGTGAGCCAGCTGGCCAAGATGCGCGCCCGATCGGGTGGGCGACTGTCGCTCCCGGTCGTGATCCGCATTCCTGTCGGAGGCGGGATCGGTGCGGTCGAGCACCACAGCGAGTCCAACGAGGCCTACTTCGCCCACACGGCCGGGCTTCGAGTCGTGTCGTGCTCGAATCCCGATGACGCGTTCCACATGATCCAGCAGGCCATCGCATCCGATGATCCGGTGATCTTCTACGAGCCCAAGCGTCGCTACTGGGACAAGGGCGAGGTCGCCGACGCGCCCACGCGCGGACTGCACGACGCGGCTGTCCTGCGTGCCGGCAGCGACTGCACCCTGATCGCGCACGGGCCGACGGTCAAGACGGCGCTGGCCGCCGCCGCGGCCGCGGAGGAGGATGGCTTCTCCGTGGGGGTCGTCGATCTTCGCTCGATCTCGCCGCTCGACCTGCCGACGCTGCAGGCCCAGGCAGCAAGCTCCGGGCGGGCTGTCGTCGTGCACGAGGCGTCGACGTTCGTCAGCATCGGCTCGGAGATCGCCGCCGCCGTCAGCGAAGCCTGCTTCTACGAGCTGGAGGCTCCGGTGCTGCGCGTCGGTGCCTACAACATGCCGTACCCACCGGCGTCCGTCGAGGACGATTTCCTGCCTGACGTCGACCGCGTCCTCGCGACCGTCGACCGCAGCCTCAGCTACTAGAGAGCGACCACCACCATGATCGAGTTTGCCCTGCCCGATGTCGGCGAAGGCCTGACCGAGGCCGAGATCCTGACCTGGCACGTCGGCGCCGGCGACACCATTCGTGTCAACGACATCCTCGTCGAGATCGAGACCGCCAAGTCGGTCGTGGAGCTGCCCTCGCCGTCCGGCGGGACCGTCACGGCCCTGCATGTCGACGAGGGCAGGACCGTCGACGTCGGCACGGTCATCATCAGCATCGATGACGGAACCGGCGCGTCGGCGGTCCCGCCTGCGACGCCGCGGGAAGCGGATGTTCCCGCCGAGTCGCCGGAGACGGCTCCGGACGAGGAGAAGCCCCTGGTCCTGGTCGGGAAGGCGCCCACCGACGCCGCACCACGTCGCCGTCGGCTGGGCGCGCGGTCCGGTGGTGCCGGCGCCGTCGCGCCCGCGACCGCCGGCGCACCAGCGCTCCCGTCGGTCGTGCCCGGGCAGCGGGTCCGGACCAAGCCGCCGGTCCGCCTGCTGGCCAAGCAGCTGGGCGTCGATCTCTCGACGGTGGTGCCGTCCTCGGGCGACGTCATCAGCCGCGGTGACGTGGAGGCGGCGGCCTCGGGGTCGGCCGCGGAGGTCGCGCCGGCGGACGGGTCGTCGGTCCGGGAGACACGTATACCCATCAAGGGTGTTCGAAAGGTCACGGCCGCGGCCATGACCCGGTCGGCGTTCACCGCCCCGCACGTGACGGAGTGGCTCACGATCGACATGACGCGGACCATGGAGATGGTGAGCAGGCTCAAGGCCGACAAGGCGTGGCAAGGGGTGCGCCTGACGCCGTTGGTCTTCGTCGCACGGGCCTTCCTGCTGGCGATCAGACGCTTCCCCGAGATCAATGCCCGGTGGGACGAGGATGCGCAGGAGATCGTCCTGCAGCACTACGTCAACCTCGGCATCGCGGCAGCGACACCGAGGGGCCTGATCGTGCCCAACGTGAAGGACAGCCAGGACCTGGACCTGACAGGTCTGGCGCATGCGATCGACGGGCTCGTGCAGACGGCCAGGGCCGGCAAGACGTCTCCGCAGGAGATGTCGCACGGGACGATCACGATCACCAACATCGGCGCGCTCGGCGTGGACGCTGGAACGCCCATCCTGAATCCCGGCGAGGCCGCGATCCTCGCCTTCGGCGCAGTGCGGGACACCCCGTGGGTCGTCGACGGGCAGATCGTGATCCGCAAGGTGACCCAGCTGGCGATGTCCTTCGACCACAGGCTGGTCGACGGCGCCCTGGGCTCTCACGTCCTCGCCGAGGTGGGACGTCTCCTCAGCGATCCGGGAGAGACGTTCCTCTACGTGTAGCCGTCCTCGGCGGGCGTCACGTCAGGCCGGGACGTCCGTGGGTCGGTAGCGCACGGCGACCACCCCCGACCGGAGCTCGTCGCGATCGACGGGCTCGAGCCGGACGTTCTCGTGGAGGCCGTCGAGCAACCTCGGGCCGTGCCCGGCAAGGACCGGCTGCACCACGAAGGTGTACTCGTCGATCAGTCCGAGGTTCGCCAGGGCCAGGGGCAGCGTCACGCCTCCCACCCACAGGCCCTCGCCCGACTCCTGCTTGAGCCGCTCCACCGCGGGCGCCAGGTCGCCTCGCACGAGCTCGGCGTTCCAGTCGACACCGTCCAGCGTGCTCGACACGACATGCTTCCTCGCCCCGTCGATGGCCTCGGCGAACGGGATCTGCCAGTCGACCATCCAGTCGGGCCATGCGCCCGTGGCCGGCTTCCGCCACACCGACTCCATCATCTCGTAGGTCACCCGGCCGAACAGGAGCGCATCGGCGCGCTCCATCTCGCCGGTCCAGAAGCGCATCGACTCCTCGTTCGGCGGGAGCCCCGCCTCGTGGTGGCAGCAACCGTCGAGCGTGACGTTGATCGAGTAGCGCAAGGGTCTCATCGCGTCGGTCCCTCTCTATTCCTATTAGGAATGTCGATGCGATGGTACTCACTGCGGGGGATCGGCGCACGGTCTTCGCGCCACGACGCCGGTCAGCCCTGCCACGGCGGCGCGACGCCCCAGCCCCAGCGGGGGACGGGTGCGTGCTCGACCACGTCGGCACCGGGGTGCGAGTTGTGCATCGCCAGGCGCGTGCCCCACTCGACGTAACCGACGAATGCCGCCCTGAACTCGGGGTCGTCCGGCAGTCCGGCGTCATCGGCGGCGAGGCTCATCGTGGACGCGAACCGGTGGCGCTGCTCGGGGGTGATCCGCAGGTCGCGGTGGTGGGCGAGCATCCTCTCGTAGCCGCCCAGCTCGTCGGTGTAGGTGCTCGGTCCGCCGAACACCTCCGCCCACCACGCCGTGACGTGGGCGCGATGGGGCTCGGACACCCCACCCGGGAAGAACGCCGCGAGCAGATCGTCGTGCTCGACCCGGTCGTAGAAGGCATCGATGAGGCGCCGGACGGCGGCCGTCCCTCCAGCCCAGGCGAGCAGTGTCGGCAGTCCTGGTTCGTCCGCGCCCATCGGTGACCCCGTTTCGTAGGTGCTGTAATGATGTAATCATGATTACCCAGGAGATGCGAGAGCGAATCGACGGCTGGTTCACCGGCCGGCTGCCGCAGGAGTGGCGCTCGACTCGGGCGCAGATCACGGTCGATCGTGAGGAGATCACCGTCCGAGTGGCAATCCCGGACGTCGAGATCGCCGACGACGCGAGCGACGCGGCACGCGCCGAGGCACGGGTGGGTCGAGCCGCGACGTTCCGCGAGGACACGCGCGACCGGCGCATCGAGATCGCCCGGGAGGCCGAGCGGCGGTTCGACGCCAAGGTGTCCTGGGGCGTGATCGTCGGAGACGGCGACGACGCCCACCGCGAGCTGTGGACGCACGTCGCCGCGCCGGCGATGACGCGGCTGCGTCAGCCGCAGCGCATGGTGCTCGACACCTTGGTCGAGGCAGGCGTCGCCCGGTCGCGGGCCGATGCGCTCGCGTGGTGCGTCCGCCTCGTCGGCCAGCACGAGCACGACTGGCTCGGTGAGCTGCGCGACGCGATGACGACGGTCGCCGACGTGCGCGAGAAGGGGCCGCAGGCCTAGGCCCAGAGGCTCCCGTCACGCCCGACCCCGCACGAAGCGGTGGCTGAGACACCCATCAGGCCGCTGACACGTGGGTGGTCCACCGGGATGTGACCTGGGTCACGAAATCCATTGCGGCTCTCCGAGGCGCAGGCGTATCGTCCGAAGGGTGGTTCGACCCCGTCGGACGACTGTCGTCGGGCCCGTCTCGCCACACGTCCACGACCGACGGAGACCCTGATGAAGAAGCTGATCAACAACCCGGACGACGTCGTCGCCGAGGCCCTGCGCGGCATGGAGGCGGCGCATCCCTCGCTCCGGGTCGACCACGAGCAACGCATCGTCTTCCGGGCCGACGCGCCGCGGCCCGGCAAGGTCGGGATCGTCTCGGGCGGAGGGTCGGGCCACGAGCCGCTGCACGGCGGGTTCGTCGGCCTCGGGATGCTCGACGCCGCGTGTGCCGGCGAGGTGTTCACGTCCCCCGTGCCCGACCAGATGCAGGCGGCCACGAGCGGCGTCGACGGCGGGGCGGGCGTCCTGCACATCGTGAAGAACTACACCGGCGACATCATGAACTTCGAGATGGCCGCGGAGCTTGCCGCCGAGGAGGCGGGCACACGGGTCGTGTCGGTCGTCGTCGCCGACGACGTCGCGGTGGAGGACAGCACGTACACGGCGGGACGCCGTGGCGTGGGCCTGACGGTGCTGCTCGAGAAGATCGTGGGCGCCGCGGCGGAGGCAGGCCGCGACCTCGACCAGGTCGTCGAGCTCGCCGGACGCGTCAGCGCGAACGGGCGCAGCATGGGCGTCGCCCTCACGGCGTGCACGCTCCCGGCGGTCGGGCACCCGAGCTTCGAGCTGGGGGACGACGAGATCGAGCTCGGTGTCGGCATCCACGGCGAGCCGGGACGCGCGCGCGTCCCGATGGCGCCGGCGAAGGACGTCGCGGCGATGCTGGTGGAGCCGATCCTCGACGACCTGCCGTACCACCGCGGCGACCGGGTCATCGCCTTCGTCAACGGTCTCGGCGGCACGCCGCTCATCGAGCTGTACCTGATGTACAACGAGGTCGCCGCGATCCTGGGCGGCCGGGGCGTCGAGATCAGCCGCTCGTTGGTCGGTCCGTACATCACGTCGCTCGACATGGCGGGCGCCTCCGTCACGCTGCTCCGGGTGGACGACGAGCTCGAGAGCCTGTGGGACGCGCCGGTCAACACGCCCGGACTGCGATGGGGAGCCTGACGGTGGCCGGCACGATCACGACTGCGGACGTCGGCCGATGGATCCGGGAGTTCGGCCGTCTCGTGGCGGAGAACAAGACCCTGCTGACCGACCTGGACGCCGCGGTGGGAGACGCCGATCACGGGTCCAACATGGCGCGCGGCATGGCCGCAGCGGGGGAGGCCATGGACGCCACGTCGCCCGAGACGCCCGGCACGCTGCTGAAGAGCGTGGGCATGACCCTCGTGTCGAAGGTCGGCGGCGCGAGCGGTCCGCTCTTCGGCACGTTCTTCCTGCGGATGGGTGGGGTCACCGCTTCCGAGTGGTCGGCCGACGACCTGGCCACTGCGCTGCGTGCGGGGCTGACCGGGGTCGTCGATCGTGGCAAGGCCGCACCGGGTGACAAGACGATGCTCGACGCCCTCACTCCCGCCGTGGACGCCCTGGAGTCCGCCGTCGCGGCGGGCGCCGACACGTCCGCAGCGCTGAAGTCCGCGGCCGAGGCGGCTCGTGAGGGGTGCGAGGCCACGATCCCGATGCTGGCGCGCAAGGGCCGGGCCAGCTACCTCGGCGAGCGCAGCGTCGGGCACCAGGACCCCGGGGCGACGACGGTGACCCTCCTCTTCGACGCGGCCGCGACGCACCTGACGGACGCAGGCGCGGGCGCGGCGCAGTGACGGACTCGGACGACCGGGTCTCCGTGGTCGTGGTGTCGCACAGCCGTGCCTTGGCGGAGGCGGCGGTCGCCCTCGCGTCGGAGATGGTGCACGGGGAGCCGCTGACGATCGAGGTCGCTGCGGGCACGGACGACGGCGGGCTCGGCACCGACGCGATGGCCATCAAGGAGGCGATCGAGCGCGCCGACGGACCGGCCGGAACGGTCGTCCTGATGGATCTCGGCAGCGCGATCCTCAGCACGGAGCTGGCGCTCGAGATGCTCGACGACCCCGGCCTGGGCGGCCGCGTGACGCTGACCTCCGCGCCCATCGTCGAGGGGCTCGTCGTCGCCGTGGTCACCGCCGCCGGCGGCGCCGATCGTGCGGAGGTCGCCGACGAGGCGCGCAACGCCCTTCGCGGCAAGTCGACCCAGCTGGGCGAGGACGCGGCGCAGGTCGCCGCTCCCGCACGACAGCCGGGCGGCGCGGCGGGACGCACGGCCGTCTTCACGGTGCAGAACCCGCACGGTCTGCACGCCCGTCCCGCCGCGAGACTCGTCGGGGAGATCCGTGGGCTGGACGCGGACGTCGAGCTGCGCAACGTGTCGACCGAAGGCCCGTACGTCCCGGGCCGCAGCCTCAGCCGGGTCGCGACGCTCGGCGCGCTGAGCGGGCACGACGTCGAGGTCCGCGCGACCGGCGCCGACGCGGAGGAGGCCGTCGATCGCATCGTCGCCCTCGCCGCGGAACGGTTCGGCGAGGACGCCGAGACGCTCACGGACGTCCCACTCGTCGACACCGCCGGGCCGCTGGCCGCCTCGCCGGGCGTCGCGATCGGACGTGCGCGGCGGTTGCGAGCGTTGTCGCCGGCGGACGTGCCCCCACAGCCGGTGGGGACGCCGGACGAGGAGAGGCGTCGACTGGTGGGCGCCGTCGAGCGGGTCCGCGGCGAGATCGAGGACGCGCGGGAAGCGACCCGACGGTCCGGCGGCGCCGAGGGCGCGGCGATCTTCGAGGCCCATCTGCTGCTGCTCGAGGACGACGACGTCCTCGGCACCGTCGACGACGCGATCGCCGCGGGGGCGTCCGCGTCGGACGCCTGGGGGAGCGCCATCGACGAGGTGCAGGGGGCGTGGGAGGCCCTCGCCGATGACTACCTGCGCGGACGCGCGGCGGACGTCCGGGCGGTCGGCGACCAGGTGCTCGACGCGCTGCGTGGGGCCTCGTCGCGAACGCTGACCGACGCGGGCATCCTCGTCGCGGACGACCTGACGCCGGCCGACACCGCGAAGCTCGACATCGCCCTCGTCAGGGGGATCCTGCTCGCGCACGGGAGCCCCAGCTCGCACGCCGCGATCCTGGCCCGTGCCCGCGGCATCCCGGTGGTCGCGTCGGCCGGGCAGGCCGCGCAGGCCGTGGTCGAGGGTGACCTGCTGGTGCTCGACGGCTCGACGGGGGAGTTCGCGGTGAACCCGTCCGACGACGTCCTCGGGACGTTCCGGTCGCGGGCGGAACGCGAGCGCGAGACCAGGCTCGACGACCTGGCGCAGGCGTCGGACTGGGCCTTCTCGACCGACGGGGAGCGGGTCGTGGTCAGCGCGAACCTGGGCTCGGTCCCGGACGGTGAGGCCGCACTGGCGTCCGGGGCCGACGCCGCCGGGCTGGTCCGGACGGAGTTCCTGTTCCTCGGCCGCGACGCGGCGCCGGACGCCGCCGAGCAGCGGGCCGAGTACGCCGCGATCGCCGCGGCGATCGGTGGACGACGCATCACCCTGCGGACGCTCGACGTCGGCGGCGACAAGCCACTGGGCTACGTGCCCGTGCGCGACGAGGCCAACCCGTTCCTCGGGGTCAGGGGCGTCAGGCTGAGCCTGCTCCACCGAGACCTCCTGCGGGCGCAGCTCGACGCGATCGTCCGGACGGCCAGTGACACGCCCGTGCACGTCATGGTGCCGATGGTGTCGCTGCCCGACGAGCTGGTCGCGGTGAGAGAGCTGCTCGACGAGGTCGCCGGGGCGGACGGGATCCCCAGCGGCCTGCACGTCGGGATGATGGTCGAGGTGCCCTCGGCGGCCCTGAAGATCGAGGCGTTCCTGCCGCACCTCGACTTCGTCAGCATCGGCACGAACGACCTGACCCAGTACGTCATGGCCGCCGAACGCGGCAACGCCGCCGTCGCCTCCCTGTCCGACGCGCTCGACCCGGGCGTGCTCCGCCTGGTCGATCACGTGTGCCGGGCTGCCGCCGGTCGCATCGACGTCGCGGTGTGCGGCGAGGCGGCGTCCGACCCGTCGGCCGTCCCGCTCCTGGTGGGGCTGGGCGTCCGTGAGCTCAGCGTCTCCCCGCCTGCCGTCCCACGCACCAAGGCGCTCGTGCGTACGCTCGACACCGAGCGATGCGTGACCCTCGCCGCCGAGGCGTTGACGGCGGGCAGCGCGTCCGACGTCAGACGACTCGTCTCGAAGGAGCTCTTGTGACCACTGCCCGGATGGGGCTCGGCCTGGCCGCGCTGGGTCGTCCCGCCTACCTGACGAAGGGGCGGGCGCACGACCTCGGGACGGCCAGGACGGTCGACGACCTGCGGGCCCTGACCGCTCGCACGCTCGACGCGGCGTACGACGCCGGCGTCCGGTACGTCGACGCGGCCCGCTCGTACGGGCTGTCGGAGGACTTCCTCGCCAGCTGGCTGCGCTCACGTCCTGACGTGGACGACGTGACGATCGCGTCGAAGTGGGGCTACACGTATGTCGGCGACTGGCGGCTGGACGTGGCGGTGCACGAGGTGAAGGAGCACTCCCTGGAGGCGTACGAGCGGCAGGTGGCCGAGACGCGTGGGCTGCTCGGCGACCGGCTCGACGTCTACCAGACGCACTCGGTGACGCCCGACAGCCCGCTGCTCACCGACACGGACCTGCAACAGGCCGTGGGCGAGCTGCGCGACCAGGGGGTGCGCGTCGGCATCTCGACGTCCGGACCCGCTCAGGCCGAGGCCGTCAGGAGGGCGCTCGACCTGGAGGTCGCCGGACGCCGCCTGGTGACGGTGGTCCAGTCGACGTGGAACCTGCTCGAGCAGTCGGTGGGGGCGGCCCTGCAGGAGGCCGCGGACGCCGGCGTCCACGTCGTCGTCAAGGAGGGGGTCGCCAACGGCCGCCTGTCACCCGGAGCCGACGACGGCAGCGACGCGGCGATGCGCGCGCAGACCCTGGCGAGCGACCGCGGTGTCAGCGTCGACCAGGTGGCTCTCGCCGCGATCCTGCACCAGCCGTGGGCGGGCCACGTCCTGTCGGGCGCGGCCGCTCCCGAGCAGGTCGTCAGCAACGTGCAGGCCGAGCACCTGGCGCTCTCGTCCGACGAGCTCGCGGAGCTGACCGCATCACCCGAGACGCCGGACGAGTACTGGGAGCGTCGCTCGCAGCGGCCGTGGGCCTAGCCCTCGCGGCGGCGCAGCAGGATCGACGACGCCAGGAAGAACAGCCCGCCGAGCAGCGCGTAGCCGCCGACGGCGCTGAGCGACGGGTCGTCGCCGGACGCCATCGCGACGAAGCTTGCGCCCGCGAGCACGGAGATCGCGCCACTGACGATCATGGGCAGCTGTCCGCCGACGGCGCGACGACGGAGTGCGACGACGAGCTGCGCGGCGCCGGCGACGATCGCCCACACGCCGAAGACCCGGAGCACGTCCGGGATGCCGGAGGTCGCTGCGACGGCGAGGCCGATCGCGGCGGCGGCGCTCAGGACGACGTTGACGTACAGGACGGATCGCGGCCTGCCGCTGCCGGACAGGCGGGCGTCGGCGGCGATCGCGACGAGGTCGTACACCGGGTACAGCACGAGCAGCACGCCCACGAACGGGTTGATCTCGGACGCGAACGCGAGGACCAGCACCGCCCAGACGAGGGCGACGGCGAAGCGGGCGGCGTACAGGCGGCTGAGCGCCGGGGCGGCGACGGGAGCGGGTGCGGTGGTCATGGGGTCCTCAAGTGAGTAGAACGATCTGTCTCGTTCAGTGAAGAGCATGATGTGATGAATGTCAAGACCGATCGTTCTGTCTCCCGCACGGATCCGGGTAGCATGAGGTCATGAGCACACCCGTCGTCAAGGTCTCGAAGGCGCGCGAGAAGCTCCTGTCGACGGCGACGCGGATCTTCTACACCGAGGGCGTCAACGCCGTGGGCATCGATCGTGTGATCGCGGAGGCGGGCGTGACGCGGGCGACGTTGTACCGGCACTTCCCCAGCAAGCAGCAGCTCGTCACGACCTACATCGAGGAAGCCGACCGGGCGATCCGCAAGCACACCGCGGCGGCGATCGCCGACGACCTGTCGCCGGCCGATGCGCTGCGAGCCGTCGCCGCCGACATCGTCGCGAACATCAGGTCGCCCCACTTCCGGGGCTGCGCCTTCCTCAACGCCGCGGCGGAGTTCCCCGACGTCGACAACCCGGTGCACCGGGCCGTCCTGGCGCACCGGGCGTGGTTCTCCGGGTTGGTGCTGGAGCTGTTCGCCCAGGTCGACGGCGTCGCCGGCGACGACCTGGGACGCCGGTTCGTGATGCTGCGCGACGGTGCCATGGCGGCCGGCTGCCTGTCCGACCCGGACGCGGTCGGCCAGACCTTCCTCAGCGGTGTCGAGGCGCTGCTGCCCTGACGACGGCGCGCGCGTGACGGCGGGCAGCAGCAGCTTCTCGTTCCCGTGACCATCCGAACGAGTCGCCGGGGCGTAGAAGCTGACCCCCGTACGCCAGCGGCGAGCGGCACCATCTCCGTGTTTTGGTGGCAGGCGAGACGCGACTTGAGGTGCTCTGCTCCGTCCCGACACCGGCGCCGGCACCCGCACCGACTGAGTGGCCTCACTTGGAGACGAGTCGCCCGAGGGGATGGGCGCCGTCGGCGAGCTCGGCGCTCACGGCGGACCAGCTCGTGTCGGACGGGTCGAGCGCGCTGTGCAGGTAGGCCGTCGTGACCCTTTGGACCAGTGCGACTCGGCCCGGATGCTCGTCCGTCGTCTCCTTCGCCTCGTACCCGGCGATCCCGCCGAGCGAGTGCTCGGCGTCCGGCAGCGTGAGCAGGCTCTTGGCGCCCGGGCTGAGGACGTAGGGGTCGTGGCACCAGTCGGGACCTCGCACCGTGAGAGGCAGCTCGTCCTTGTCGCCCGCGACGACGAGCGCCGGTGTGTGCATGTGCTCGAATCTCGCGTTCATGAAGGGGAAGTGCTCCGCGGCGAACGGCGTCAGGTCCGCACCGCCGGTGCCGGCCGTGGCCAGCAGCACGCCGGCTCCTACCCGAGGGTCGGAGAGGTCGTCGCCGTCGCGCCCGTCCGGGTCCGCGACCCGCAGTCCGAGCAGGTTGCCGGCCGACTGGCCGCCGAAGGAGTGTCCCGCGACGGCGATGCGCGTCCGGTCGAGCCGTCCGCCGAGGCCGGGCAGCGACGCCGCGACGAAATCGAGTGCGTCGAGGATGTTGACGAGGTCCTCGACCCGCTGACGCCAGATCGTGGGCGTCCGGGGATCGTCCGGGGCGAGGCCCACGGTCCTCGAGTCGAGGTGGGTGGGCTGGACGACGACGAAGCCGTGGGCCGCCCAGTGGTCCGTCAGCGGCCCGTAGGCCTCGAGCGACGAGCCGTGACCATGCGAGAAGACGATGAGCGGCAGGTCCGTGCCGGTCACGGGGGCGGAGACCCTGACGGTGAGGTCGAGCCCTCGGTGCGGCGGTGAAGGCATGACGAGGGGTTTGACGGAGACGATGGGAGAGCTCGTAGGGATCATAGTTGATATGTGTAGCACCAATGATTGGTACCTCACAAGTTCATGGTTGGGCGTATGGTGTTGTCATGACCAAGGACGCGCGCCAGGAGATGCGGCTCGTGCCGATGCTCGACTATCTCGCGCGCGTCGGCCGCCGCACCGCTGAGAGCGCGACGGACACGCTCCGTCCACGCCATGTCATCGCCCTCGAGCTGCTGAACGAGGGGGCACTGGGGCAGCAGGCCCTGGCAGAGGCGCTGAGCCTCGACCCCAGCAACGTCGTGGGGCTCCTCAACGAGCTCGAGGAGCGCGCACTGATCACCCGCCGCCGCGATCCCGCCGATCGCCGGCGCCACATCGTCGAGATCTCCGATCGTGGCGTCGACGAGCTCTCGATCGCGTCCACCCGGTTCGGCTTGATCGAGGACGAGCTCTTCTCCGCGCTCGACGCGGACGAACGACGGACCCTGCACGCATTGCTGTCGCGCGCGGTCGGCTCGACGTCGAGCCAATGCGCCATGGGCGACACGGGGCCCGATCCGCTCGCATGAACGGCGCGCGCGTGACGTCTCTCACGAGCAGCGAGGTGAGTGCTCCCTTTCGGGGCGGCAAGGATTACAGTCGCCTCACTGGTCCACGGGGTGAAGTTTCTGGGCGTCAAGGGGGACTCATGCGGGAGTCGTTGCCGCTCACCTCCTCCGAGGAGGAGGTCTATCGCCTGCTCGTCGGGCTGTCGCAGGCGACCGCGGCGCAGATGGCCGAGGTCTGTGACACCGGGGTCGATCGGATCGACGAGGTGCTGCGCGCGCTGGTGGTCAAGGGGCTGGTCGTCGCGCAGGAGCCCGGGCCGGTCTTCCGTCCGCTTCCTCCGGACGTCGCGCTCGCCGCCACGCTGCTGCACCGGCAGGAGTCGCTCGACGCCGCCCGCACGATGGTCGCGGCGCTCAGCGAGGAGTTCCGGGCCGGTGCCAGCCGGCACGACGCGCACCACGCCGTCGAGGTCGTCGTGGGAGCCGCCCCGCTGCGCGAGCGGCTGCGGACGCTGCAGAACTCCGCCAAGGAGGAGATCCTCTGGTTCTGCCGCGCCAACCCCCTCGCGATGCAGGGCTCGGACAACACCGAGGAGCTCGACGCCCTGCGCCGCGGGGTGCGGTACCGGGCGATCTACGAGCGGTCGCTGCTGGAGCAGCCAGGTGAGCTCGACAGCGTCGTCGAAGGGGTCGGCTGGGGCGAGGAGGCACGCGTCGCGCCGGTGCTGCCGGTGCGGCTGGCGATCGTCGACCGCCGCACCGCGATCTGCCCGCTGACGTACGACGAGGAGCGCCACCTCGGCGTGCCGACGGCCGCCGTCATCGGCAGCGGCCAGCTGCTCGACGCCCTGCTCGACCTGTTCGAGGGCCACTGGGACCGTTCCACGCCGCTGAACCTCGACGGCGATCCCGCAGCGGCCCTCGGCCGGACCGACGCGGCCGGCGAGATCGGTCCCGCCGAGCGGCTGCTGCTGTCGCTGCTGGTCGCCGGCGTCCCCGACAAGTCGATCGTCACGCAGCTGCGCATCAGCCGGCGCACCGTGCAGCGGCGCGTCGACCGCCTGATGGCGATGGCGGGGGTCGACACCCGCACCGCGCTGGCCTATCAGGCGGCGCGCCGCGGGTGGCTGTGAGCCCTGGGACGCAGCGCGGTCCCGCCGCTGTGGGAGATTGGCACGCATGAACCGTGAGTCCGCCCAGTACGCCGTGATCGGGGTGGGTGCGCTCGCCGAGGCGATCGTCACCGGCCTGAGCGATGGGCGACCGTACCCGCCGTCGATCGTGCTGTCGCCGCGCGGCCGCGTCCGCTCCGCCCGGTTGGCCGAGCGCTACCCGAACGTCGAGGTGGCGGCATCGAACCAGGAGGCGGTCGCGACGGCCACGACGGTGCTGCTGTGCGTGCGGCCGCAGGACGCCGAGGAGGTGCTCGCACCCCTCGACTTCGGGTCGCACCAGCGGGTCGTGAGCGTCATGGCCCGGTACTCGCTGGCGACCGTCGCCGCTCTCGTGGCGCCGGCGTCGGACATCGTCCGGGCGATCCCGAATCCCGCCGTCGCCCGCCGCGCGGGCATCACGCCGCTCCACCCGGGAGGCACCGCGGCGGACGCGCTGTTCGACGAGCTCGGCGGCGCCATGGTCCTCGACGACGAGCGTCTCCTCGACGCTGCCTCCGTCGCGTCGGCGACCGTGGCCACGCACCTGTCCTACCTGCGGGCCACGAGCCGGTGGCTCGCGGACCGCGGCGTCGCCGGCGAGGCGGCCGACCGGTACATCGCCTCCATCTTCGCCGGCGTCGGTACGGAGCTGGACGGCGTCACGGACCTCGAGCCGCTGGCCGCCTCCCACGCGACGGTGGGCGGTTTCAACGAACGGGTCGAGCGGGCGATGCGCGAGGCCGGTGTCTTCGAGTCGCTGGGGCGATCGCTGGACGATCTCTACGCGAGCCTGCGGCCCGACCCCGCCACGTGACGACGTCCGATGCGGTGCGTCAGGCGTGAGGGCCGGCCTGACCGATCGGTGCGCCGGTGATCGCCTGGATGCTCTCGGCCGTCTCGCCCGGCGCGACGTCGACCAGCACCAGACCGTCGGGCGTGACGTCGAGGACGGCGCGATCGGTGATGATGCGGTCGACGACGGCCAGGCCCGTGAGGGGCAACGTGCAGCTCTCGACGATCTTCGGGGTCCCGTCCTTGGCGACGTGATCGGTGATGACCACGATGCGCTTGGTGCCGGCGACGAGGTCCATCGCTCCGCCCATGCCCTTCACCAGGGCTCCGGGGACGGCCCAGTTGGCGAGGTCGCCGTTGGCGCCGACCTGCAGCGCGCCGAGGACGGCGATGTCGACCTTGCCGCCGCGGATCATCGCGAAGGACTCGGTCGAGTCGAAGAAGCTGGCGCCGTGGTTGACCGTGACGGTCTGCTTGCCGGCGTTGATGAGGTCGGCGTCCTCCTCGCCCTCGTAGGGGAAGGGACCCATGCCGAGGATGCCGTTCTCGGACTGCAGGGTGACCGAGACCCCGTCGGGGACGTGGTTGGCCACCAGGGTCGGGATGCCGATGCCGAGGTTGACGTAGTCGCCGTCCTTCAGCTCGTGGGCGGCGATCGCGGCCATCTCGTCGCGGGTCCAGGTCATGATGCTGCTCCTGTCGGCAGGGGGCGGACGGTGCGCTGCTCGATGTCCTTGACCCGATCGCGGGCCTGGACGAGGTGCGTCACGTAGACGCCGGGGGTGTGGACGAGCTCGGGGTCGATCGCGTCCACGACGTGCTCGACCTCGGCGACCGTGACGCGTCCGGACGTCGCGACGGCGGGGTTGAAGTTCCGGGCGGTCAGCCGGTACCGCAGGTTGCCGTGAAAGTCGCCGGTGTGGGCGTGGACCAGTGCGAGGTCGGCGACGATGCCGCGCTCCTGCACGTAGGTCTCGCCGTCGAAGTCGGCGGTGGGCTTGCCCTCGGCGACGGCCGTGCCGACGCCGGTGCGCGTGTAGAACGCCGGGATGCCTGCGCCGCCGGCGCGCAGCCGCTCGGCGAGCGTGCCCTGCGGGTTGAACTCGACCTCGAGCTCGCCGTCGAGGTACTGCCGGGCGAAGAGCTTGTTCTCGCCGACGTACGACGCGACGACCTTCGAGACCTGGCGGTTCTCCAGCAGCAGGCCGAGGCCCTTGCCGTCGACGCCCATGTTGTTGGAGACGATCGTCAGGCCGGTGACCCCGGAGTCGCGCACGGCCTCGATCAGGTCGGACGGGATGCCGCACAGCCCGAAGCCGCCGACCGCGATCGTCATGCCGTCGGTCAGGAGGTCGGTCCAGGCCTGCGATGGGGTCTCGCTCATGTGGTCTCCAGGTTCGGTGTCCGCTCAGTGGTCCACGACCCAGTCAAGATCGCCGGGCGACGACAGTCAACGATCGCCCTGATCGTCCGTCGAACTGTTCGGCGGGTGGACATTGCCACTTCCAGCGTCCACTGGGTGGACGCTAGGGTGAAGCCATGACGGAGGTCGGACCGGCGGTGGTGTCGCGCGTGGGCGCCGTCCTGCGCGGCGTGGCAGCCCATCAGCCCGGGGGTGTCTCGACGACCCGGGTGGCCCGTGACGTCGGCCTGACCCGCCCGACGTGCCACCGGCTGCTCACGTCGTTGCTGGCCGAGGGCCTCGTCGACCGCGACGAGCGCACCGGCAGCTGGCACCTGGGTCCTGAGCTGTACCTGCTCGGCGCGACCGCGGCCAGCAGGTACGACATCACGCAGCACGCGCACGAGGTCGTCCGGCGGCTCGCCGACGTCACGGGTGAGAGCGCCTTCCTGTCGGCGCGACGGGGGGACGAGACCGTGTGCCTCGTGCGCGAGGACGGCAGCTTCCCGCTGCGCTCGCACGTCCTGCACGAGGGCATCCGCTTCCCGCTCGGCGTCGCGTCGGCGGGGCTGGCGATCGTCTCGCACCTTCCGGAGCGGGAGCTGCAGGAGTACCTCGAGCGGATCGATCTCGCCCCTGCCTGGGGTCCCACTCACGGCGGACCCGCTCTCCGTGAACGTGTCGAGCAGACCCGTGCCGCCGGCTACGCGACGAACCCCGGGCTCATCGTCGAGGGCAGCTGGGGCATGGGCGCGGCGGTGTTCGACCAGGACGGCTCACCGGCGTGGGCGCTCAGCCTGACGGGGGTCGAGTCGCGCTTCCGCGCCGGTCGCCGTCCCGAGCTCGGACAGCTGCTGCTCGACGAGGCCCACCGGCTGACGCAGCGGCTCGCCCGGCCGCGCTGACCCGTGAGCGGTGCCTGAGACACCCATCGGGACCAGACCGGCCATCGGGCGGTGCGTGAGACACCCATCAGCGTCCGGACACGTGGGTGGGGCACCGCCGGGGGCGGCGACAGGTGTCTCAGCCACCGCCCCGGGGCGGGGTGCTCAGAAGTACGTCGGCGCCCGCGGCGTGTAGTGCTCCTCGAGCGCGGTGACCTCGTCGTCGGTGAGCTCCAGGTCGAGCGACGCGACGGCGTCCGCCAGGTGGTGCTCCTTGGTCGCTCCGACGATGGGCGCGGAGACGACGGGGTTCTTCAGCACCCAGGCCATCGCGACCTGTGCCATCGAGACGCCACGCTCCCCGGCGATGCGCTCGACGGCGTCGACGGTGCCCTGGTCGCTGTCGAGGAAGAGCGGGTTGCCGGACTGGTCCGTGGTCGGGTTCGACGAGCCGCGTGTGGTGCTCCTGTCGGCCCAGGGACGGGCGACGAGGCCACCGGCCAGAGGGCTCCACGGGATGCTGCCGACTCCCTGGTCGTCGAGCAGGCCGAACATCTCGCGCTCCTCCTCGCGCGCGACCAGGTTGTACTGGTCCTGCATCGAGACGAACGGGGTCCAGCCGTTGAGGGCCGCGACGTACTGCATCTTCGAGAACTGCCAGGCCCACATCGAGGACGCGCCGAGGTAACGGACCTTGCCCGCCTTGACGACGTCGTGCAGGGCCTCCATTGTCTCCTCGACCGGGGTCTGCGGGTCGAAGCGGTGGATCTGGTACAGGTCGATGTAGTCGGTGCCGAGGCGCCGGAGCGAGGCGTCGACCTGCTCCATGACGGCGCGGCGTGACGATCCCCGTCCGCCGGGACCGTCGCCCATCGGGAAGAACAGCTTCGTGGCGAGGACGACCTGGTCGCGGCTCGTGTACTTCTTGATGGCCTCGCCGGTGATCTCCTCGGACGTGCCGCCGCTGTAGACGTTCGCGGTGTCCCAGAACGTGATGCCGAGCTCGACGGCCTGGCGGAAGAGGGGCTCGGCGGCGTCGGCGTCGAGGGCCCAGTCCAGGTCGGAGCCCTCCGCGCCGAAGCTCATGCAGCCCAGTGCGATGCGGCTGACCTGCAGGCCTGATGTGCCCAGTCGTGTGTAGTCCATGGTGGTGCTCCTCGTGATGGTGGTGGGTGTCGGGCGCGACGTGATCAGCGGTCGATCATCTGCTGCATCGCCTCGGGGTAGCGGTCGCCCTGCACCTGGACGCTCCTCGATGCCGTGTCGAGCTCGGCGAGGTCCTCGGGCGTCAGCTCGACATTGGCGGCGGCGAGGTTCTCGTCGAGACGGGAGAGGCTGCGGGTGCCGGGGATCGGGGCGATCCACGGCTTCTGGGCGAGCAGCCAGGCCAGGGCGACCTGGCCGACCGATGCGTCCTTGCGGTCGGCGACCGTCGTGATCAGCTCGACCAGGGCGAGGTTGGCCGCGAGGGCGTCCGCCTCGAACCGGGGGAGGTTGGCGCGGATGTCCCCCTCGCCGAACTCGGTGCCGGCGGTGACCTTGCCGGTGAGGAAGCCGCGGCCGAGCGGGCTGAACGGCACGAAGCCGATGCCGAGCTCCTCGAGCGCCGGGAGGATCTCGTCCTCGGGCTCGCGCCAGAACAGCGAGTACTCGCTCTGCAGCGCGGTGACGGGCTGGACGGCGTGGGCCCGGCGGATCGTGCCGACACCGGCCTCGGACATGCCGAAGTGGCGCACCTTGCCGGCGGCGATGAGCTCCTTGACGGTGCCGGCGACGTCCTCGATCGGGACGTTCGGATCGACGCGGTGCTGGTAGAGCAGGTCGATCGTCTCGGTGCGGAGCCGGCGGAGCGATCCGTCGACGGCGGCGCGGATGCCGTCCGGCGTGCTGCTGACGCCGGTCTGCCTGCCGTCGGCGTCGAAGGCGAATCCGAACTTGGTGGCGATCACGACGTCGTCGCGGACGGGCTCGAGCGCCTCGCCGACGAGCTCCTCGTTGTGGAACGGGCCGTAGACCTCGGCCGTGTCGAAGAAGGTCACCCCGTGCTCGACGGCGGCGCGCAGGAACGTGATCATCTCGTCGCGCGGCGGCCGGGCGCCGAAGCTCTGGCTCATGCCCATGCAGCCGAGGCCGAGCGGGGAGACGTCGAGGGAGTTGGTGGTGCCGAGCGTGCGTGTGGTCATGGGTGTGCTCCTGAGGTGGGGGAGGGGTGGTCAGTGGTTGTCGGCGAGGTCGTTGGTCGTGCCGCGGCGCGTGGCCGCCCAGCTGGCGAGCAGCGTGAGGCCGTCGGACGTGGGTGTCCCGGCAGCGGCGGTGTAGACGTTGAGCCGCAGCTCGGGCTCGGACGGCAGCTCCATCGCCTCGAAGTCGAGGTCGAGCCGGCCGACGGCGGGGTGGTGCAGGCGCTTGGTGCCGCTGCGGTGGAACGTCACGTCCAGCGAGGCCCACTGCTGGCGGAACAGCTCGCTCTGGGTCGACAGCTCGCCGACCAGGGCGATGAGGTCGCGGTCGTGGGGGTGGCGTCCGGCCTCGAGGCGCAGCATCGCGGCGGAGTCCTTGACGATCTTGT
>Ga0247730_1000610_pt1 | contig 24381 bp, 18 predicted proteins | sample UWRJL073202C2_FD_180959 | JGI IMG/M metagenome (GOLD analysis project Ga0247730, IMG submission 180959) | Plant litter microbial communities from Arlington Agricultural Research Station in Wisconsin, United States - UWRJ-L073-202C-2 | ecosystem: Environmental > Terrestrial > Plant litter >... | reverse complement strand
GCGGCCGATCAGATTGAGACCGACGAGCATCTGTTGCGGTTAGTTCAAGTCAGGCATCGTCTGGGAGAGGTGACGGAGCGCGATGAAGCCCAAGCGCGAGCTCTCTTGACGCAGGCAAGGGCGAGTACCCCACTGTTACGAATCTCCTTAGAAGCTCAGCCCGGCCGGGTTGTTATTTCATCTGAATATGGCGCTGTATGTCGACCGACATATAAAATGGATGCTGGATGGTTTAACGTCTTTCAGCTGTCCGGGTGTTGAGCTCCAGTTCAATTGGTTTGTTGATCAATCAACTCATTAGCCAGAACATTTTCTATGTAGTCGGGAGACATTTGTGACTTTATCAAAAACACATCCAGCCGTAGGCAGAACTATCAAATTTGATCGCCCTGATGGTCGAGAGGTCAGTGGATATCTGGCCAGCCCAGTCCATCCTCAAGGTGCGCCGGCGATAGTGGTCATACAGGAATGGTGGGGGCTAAACGCACAGATTCGTGGGGTCGCTGATCGCCTGGCGGCTTGTGGTTATCTGGCCTTGGTTCCAGATTTGTATCGCGGTGAAATGACTGTTGAGGAGGAGGAGGCCCACCATCTAATGGGCAAACTTGATTTCGCAGACGCTGCGAGCCAGGACGTCAGGGGAGCAGTGCAATTTCTACAGGGGTACTCCCAGAAAATCGGCGTTACGGGGTTCTGCATGGGTGGGGCGTTGACTTTGCTGTCCCTAAATCTCATTCCTGAGCTCTCAGCAGGAGTTGTTTTTTATGGGATGCCTCCACTGGAGTATCTTGATTCTAAAGCGCTGAAAGTACCGGTACAGGCGCATTGGGCAACGCAAGATATTTTTTTTCCAGCTGACGGTGTGGATGCATTGGAAGCCCTGCTAACCGGGGGCGGGGTAAGCATCGAGTTCCATCGCTATCTTGCCCATCACGCCTTCGCTAATGAACAGGCTATTGGGTATGGACGTATCCCAGGCACGCAATACGACCCTGTTTGGGCTCAGCTCGCATGGGATCGAACGATGACGTTTTTTGGTCGGACATTGTGGTCATAACCGCGAGACGGTAGGCATTTCTGATGACGCACCAGATTTTCCATGCTTCGCAATTGGATGAGGTTTGGCACTAGTAGCTGCGCCCATTAGTTCCGAGACAGAACCGACCATCATTGAAGATGCCCTGAAGACCTTGCAAAGTCGGGGCATCGTTCGAGAGGGTGCCTTCTCAATCCGGCTTCTAGGCAAGCTTCAATAGGCGCCTTGGGCCGAGCTGATAACCTATCATTTGGATACCCCTCTTTGAGTGTTCAGAGTGCGTCTTTTCGGGCGTACTCTGAGCAATGACGCGCACCGCCGGGATGACTGATGCAATGGATCTCAACATGAAAAGGGTTATGCATGGAATGCACCATTTGTATCAGTGGATGGATCGGTCGTTTGCATTGGATGCATGTCCGCACAGTCTGTAAGCGAGAATGGCCTCTTTGGATGAGACCGGCATCGTGAGACATGGCGAAGGCACCTGGTATTTCTCAAGGAGCATCACTCGTGGCTTTAACGGTTATGACAATCTCGAAAAGCTAAGGATGTCGATCATGTACGGACATGGGGAGGAGGCTGTTGCAAAGTGTGATCAATCGGACACCTAGGCGCATGGGCTGGCCGCTGAAGGGGCATGCAGATGAGACACCGGGTAGGGCACCGTTCCATGGCCTTTTCGATTCCTCAAGGGTGTCGCACTCCATAATTGGGCTTCACGTCTGCTTGCGGGCAATAATGCGCCGGATCTTCTGACCTGATGAGGCGCTCATCACCTCTTGGTCGAGCAGCACCTGTGCTCGTTCATATAACGGCGCAAGGGCTGTATCTGGGTTTACTGCTGTGTAGAGTCGATCAGTGTCATCGCGTCGAGCGTCGCCATACACTCTCCAGCTAAGGTAAATCGTACCGCCTGGACGTAGCAATGCCACAAGCGTATCAATTGCCTCGGAAAGGAGCGAAGAGGGGAGATGCATAATGACGGTTTCGCACAGAATGTTCTGGTAAATTCCTCTGTCCACGCCTGCAAGTAACGGAAGCGATGATTGGAAAAAGGGAAGCTTTGGGTGCGCGGCTTTCGCGTGAGCGAGCAGGTTGAAGGACGCATCGAACCCAACAGCAGCAAATCCGTGTTCCGATAACCAGGCTACATCCCTACCAATACCGCACCCGATGTCGGCAGTGAGTCCTGGGCTGAAATACTGTCTGAGTAACGCATAAAGATCCTCCGGGAGAGCTTGAAGAGCCCATTTTTTTGCGTACTCATCCGCGTTGGTGTCATAGCTCTCAATGGTTCTGTGATCCATCTTTCCATCCTGGCTCACCGGCGCCATCGCCGGACTCTATTGTGATTCTGACGGTTAGCCCAAGGGGCTGACGATCTCAATGTTGGTGTGATCATATGCTGACCGACATATGAAATGCGCGGATCAGGCATGGTTCGGTGGCTAGTTGAGCCTGCTGACGTTAAATGGCTGCGTTGGCAGCCCTATTCATACCACTCCAAGGTCGCAAAAAAAAGCTGGCATATACCCGTATATTTGAAATATGTTGGCATATGCCACCTTTCTGGATGGGCTCGGCCGGATCCCGGCCTGGAGATCGACGTGGGCGTAAATATCCCTTGATCGATTGATTTTTTGACGCTTGTCTGGACACCACCGATGCTTGAGCTAGTACGCGTTGCCTTAAAACGTCCGTATACGTTTGTCGTGCTTGCCATTTTGATTTTGATTATCGGGCCGCTAGCAGCTTGGCGAACTCCAACCGATATTCTCCCGGAAATCCGTATTCCCGTAATTGCCGTGATCTGGCAGTACACAGGACTGCCACCAGATCAGATGGCCGGACGTATCACGTCACCGTTTGAAAGGATTTTAACCACCACCGTTAACGACATTCGTCACATTGAAGCTCAGTCTCTAAATGGCTATGGCGTGGTGAAAGTTTTTTTCCAGCCGGGAGTCAACATCAGCACTGCCAACGCGCAGCTGACGTCAGTTGCTCAGGCAATTTTGCGAAGTCTTCCGCCCGGAACTGTTCCTCCTCTCATCCTTAACTACAGCGCTTCCACCGTTCCGATCGTACAACTAGCTCTGTCTGGTAAGGATCTAAGTGAGCAAAAGCTTGGCGATATCGGCCTAAACACGGTTCGTCTGATGTTGACTACTGTACCGGGCGCGTCGCTGCCGTATCCGTTTGGTGGCAAGACGCGTCAAGTCCAGATTGATCTTGATCCCGCTCAAATGCAGGCCCGTGGGCTTTCCGCTCAGGATGTTGCAAACACTCTGGCCACGCAGAATCAGATCACCCCGGTAGGTACTGAGAAAATCGGTGGCTACGAATACATGCTGCAGTTGAACAATTCGCCCGTTGCGTTCAAAGACCTGGAAGACTTGCCAATCAAGACTGCCAATGGCACCACGGTGCTGATCCGCGATGTCGGCACTGTTAAGGACGGAAGCCCGCCGCAGAGCAACATCGTGCATGTGAATGGCAACCGTTCGGTGCTGATACCAGTGCTCAAAACCGGTTCCGCCTCAACCTTGGGAGTGATTGCCGGGATTAAGGACAAGCTCGCTGACTCCAAAGCGCAGCTACCGGATAACCTCAATATTGACCTGATCGGCGACCAGTCGCTATTCGTCCGCGCTGCCATTAACGGCGTTGCGCGGGAAGGCGTCATCGCTGCGGCACTGACCAGCCTGATGATTCTTCTTTTCCTTGGTAGTTGGCGTTCTACGGTGATCATTGCGGTGTCGATCCCGCTCGCGATTCTGTCGTCCATTATCGCGCTCTCAGCGCTAGGCGAGACTTTAAATATCATGACCCTGGGAGGGTTGGCGCTGGCCGTCGGCATACTTGTCGATGATGCCACGGTCACCATTGAAAACATCAACTGGCATTTGGAACAGGGCAAGGCAGTTGAAACCGCGATTCTGGACGGTGCGGCACAGATCGTCACCCCGGCTTTTGTTGCTCTTTTGTGTATCTGTATTGTGTTTGTGCCGATGTTCTTTCTCGAAGGTGTTGCGCGTTTCCTGTTTGTGCCATTGGCGCAAGCAGTCATCTTCGCCATGATCGCCTCGTTTATCTTATCGCGCACATTAGTACCGACAATGGCTAATTTCCTGCTTAAGCCGCATGCGTCCGAGGACAAGGGGGCGCACAAAACATCCAGTCGAAATCCGCTAGTACGTTTTCAGCGTGGGTTCGAAACCCGCTTCGAGCAAGTACGTGCTGGCTACCATGGGCTGCTTGCGGCTGCGCTTGAACGCCGAAAAACAGTGATGATCGGTATCTTCGCTTTTGTTATTGCCTCGTTTGCACTGGTGCCTTTTCTAGGACGTAACTTCTTTCCTGCCGTTGACTCAGGGCAGATCCTCATGCATGTTCGCGCGCCGGTGGGTATGAGGGTCGAGAGTACCGCCCACATGATCTTCGACGTTGAAAACGCTGTTCGGCAGATTATTGAACCGTCAGAGCTCAAGGCAGTGGTAGACAACATTGGCCTTTCCATCAGCGGTATCAACACCGCTTACAACAACACCGGCACGGTGGGTTCTCAGGACAGCGACGTTCAGATCAGCCTCAATGAAGATCACAGGCCTACTGCCGAGTACATCCGCAAGCTGCGCGAGCAGCTGCCACGACAGTTCCCCAGCGCGGTGTTTTCTTTTCCGCCTGCAGATATCGTTGGCCAGATTCTAAACTTCGGGTCGCCTGCACCGGTTGACGTGCAGGTGGCTGGGAACAATTTGGCGGCCAACTTCGCGTTCGCAAACACGCTATTGCGGGAAATCCGTAAAGTACCAGGAGTTGCCGATGCGCGGATTCAGCAATCGCAGCAGTTGCCAACATTCAAGATTGACGTCGACCGCACGCGTGCACAATTGGTGGGGATTAGCGAGCGTGACATAACAAACAGCCTAGTCGTTAATCTTGCCGGATCCAGTCAGGTAGCGCCGACGTTCTGGCTCAACACTGCCAACGGGGTATCGTATCCGATCGTCCTACAAACCCCACAGTACAACCTCAACACACTGGCGCAACTGCAGAATTTACCGCTTACATCGGCCGGGTCGCCAGGTACCGGGCAAATTCTCGGCGGTCTGGCGACTGTAGAGCGCTCGCACAGTAATTCCGTGGTAACGCAATCCGACATCCAGCCGGTGGTAGAGATTCTGACGTCTATTCAGGGGCGTGATCTCGGCAGCGTTGCGGCTGACATTCAGAAGATTCTTGCAGCTCATGCCGCTGAGGTGCCTAAGGGCTCGAAGGTCGCTCTACAAGGGCAGGCCACCACAATGAACAGTGCCTTTGGCGGGATGCTCTTCGGCTTACTAGGCGCAGTGGTGCTTATTTATTTACTGATCGTTGTGAACTTCCAGTCCTGGAGTGACCCGTTCGTGATTATCACCGCGTTGCCAGCTGCTTTGGCGGGGATTGTTTGGATGCTGTTCGTCACTCACACGCCGCTATCGGTGCCGGCGTTGACCGGTGCCATCATGTGTATGGGGGTAGCGACAGCAAACGCCATTCTTGTAGTCAGTTTTTGTCGGGAACGTCTGGCGGAGCACGGTAACCCTCTACTCGCGGCGCTTGAAGGGGGTTTTTCGCGATTCCGCCCGGTGTTGATGACCGCGATCTCGATGATTATCGGCATGGCACCGATGGCGTTAAGTCTAGGCGAGGGGGGTGAACAGAACGCCCCGTTGGGGCGTGCTGTGATCGGCGGGCTGACGTTCGCCACGGTCGCCACGCTGTTTTTGGTTCCTCTCATATTCAGTCTTGTCCACGCAAGCGAAGGCCGTTCCCGCGAACGCCATTTGCCTGCGCAGTCCAACATTCCCCAAGGGTTTTAAAATGCGCGCTGAATCCCGTCTCACATATACCCAACCATCCCGCAATACTTGGCGTGGCCGAATAACATTGATCTCGGGGTTGATCGTCGTAGCAGCCGTCGTCGTCAGCGGAATAAGTGCCCGTGCAAGTGAATCCAAAGATCTAAAGAACTGGACTGAGGCACAAGCATTGCCGAGCGTGATCTTGGTCAACCCGGCGGCACCGAATCAGGGTTCTGCACTTATTCTGCCAGGTCGTCTGGAGGCTTGGTCGCGCGCGGCGATCTTCGCTCGTGTCGGCGGTTACCTGAAGTCCTGGAAATCAGATATCGGTGCAAAGGTCAAAGCTGGCCAGACGCTTGCAGAAATCGATACGCCTGAACTGGATCAACAACTCCTGCAAGCCCGTGCCGATCTTGCCAGCGCTAAGGCCAATGCGTCCCTTGCGCAGACCAGTGCCAAGCGCTGGCAGGCAATGCTCTCGTCAGACTCGGTATCGAAACAGGAAGTTGACGAACGTAATGGTGATTTTGCTGCGAAGCGGGCCCAAGTAATGGCCGCACAAGCCAATGTCGACCGACTGATGGCCACCAAAAGCTTTCAACGACTGACTGCGCCTTTCGATGGCGTAGTGACCGCGCGTACAACTGATGTCGGGGCGCTGATCAACGCTGGCAGCAGCGCAAGCGGACAAGAACTATTTGCTGTGTCTGATGTGAGTCGTTTGCGGGTTTATGTTCAGGTGCCGCAGTCCTATGCTCCGCAGATCAAACTGGGTACCGACGCCCGGCTCAGTGTCCCGGAATACCCGCAGGAAGCTTTCAAAGCGATTGTCATCGCAGCGGCGGATTCGGTGAATGCTACTTCTGGAAGTACCTTGGTTCAGCTGCAAGTGGAGAATCCGGGTGGTCGCCTGCTGTCCGGCGCATATACCAGCGTGCGATTCGATCTACCGGTACAGGCCAATGTCGTGCGACTGCCCGCTAGCGCTTTGCAGTTTGATGACCACGGAATGCGCGTAGCGACTCTCGATCAGCATGATCGGGTGGTGTTCAAGACTGTGACGATTGCGAGGGACTTTGGCGACACGGTCGAAATAGGCTCCGGGCTAGTGGGCGCGGATCGCGTGATCGATACACCGCCGGACGGGCTTAGTGATAACGATGCCGTGCAGGTATCTCGACCAGAAAAAGACAAAGCGATCGCCGAGGCAAAGCCTCATGGTTAAGCAAAATCTTCTCCTGATCGCCCTGCTAACGCTGGGCGCTTGCTCGCTGGCGCCTGCCTACAAGGCTCCCGAACCCAGTCTTCCCAAACATTATAAAACCCAAGGGCAATGGAGCCTGGCGACGCCGGGCGACCGCATAAGCCGCGATGGCTGGTGGCGTATCTATAACGACCCGCAGTTGGATGCACTGGAACTGCAACTGCTGTCTAACAACCCGACCTTGAGCGCCGCGCTGGCCCACTACGCACAAGCGCAGGCCTTCGTGTCTCAAGCCAGCTCAGCGCTGCTTCCTACCGTGAAACAGATCGGGAGTGCACAGCGCATTCGCCAATCTGATACCCGACCCCTGAGATCGAGTACTACTGCTGATGTTTACAACTCAGGGACTCTTGGGTTGCAACTCGACTACGAAGTCGATTTGTGGGGGAGGGTGCGTGATTCTGTTGTCGCTGGGACAGATGAGGCTCAGGCGTCGTTGGCCGATTTAGCATCGGCACGTCTGAGTCTTCAAGCTCAACTGGCTGATAGCTACGTGCGCTTACGTGGGCTGGATCAACAAACTCAACTGCTCGAGCAAACTACTGACGCTTTTACCAGGGCCTTGGGGCTGACGCAGGGGCTGCATGAAGGAGGCATCGTGTCAGGTTTGGACGTAGCCAGGGCCAGTGCGCAACTTTTTTCCGCCCAGTCGCAGTTGAAACAAAACAAGGTGCAACGAGCTCTCTTGGAACACCGAATTGCCGCCCTTGTCGGTTCTCCAGCTTCAGAGTTATACATCGCTAGTGTCACCACGGACTTACCCATGCCTAAGGTGCCTACGGGGGTGCCATCTGAGTTATTACAGCGAAGACCAGATATTGCTTCGGCTGAAAGACACATCGCAGCTTCTAACGCCCGAGTTGGCATAGCACGAAGCGCATGGTTTCCTGCGCTTACCTTGAGTGCGCAGGCTGGTTTTCAGAGTGATGAGTTCGCGAATTTACTGAGCGCACCCAATCTTTTCTGGGCCGTAGGGCCCGCGCTAGTCACTACGATTTTCGATGGCGGCCTGCGAGCAGCGGGAGTCGATGCGGCAAAAGAAGCAACCGAGGAAGCAGCAAGCAAATATCGGGCGCAGGTACTTGCTGCGTTCCAACAAGTCGAGGACAGCCTTTCGGTCATGGATGGACTGGGGGCTGCTCTTGAGGATCAGCGCGCGTCGGCAAGAGAAGCAAAATACAGTGAGAACCTATCTCTTGCGCGATACAAACAGGGGGCTGTTGGCTATCTTGATGTAGTCATCGCGCAGACGTCCTCTTTGCAGGCCCAACGCAGTGTTCTGGATCTGCAGACCCAGCAACTGGCAGCGAGTGTTGAGCTTATCAGGGCCTTAGGGGGGGGGTGGAGCACTGGCGATCTCGCTGTGACTGCTGAAGGCAAAGGCGACATTCAGCTCGATTAAATTCGGCTATCGCAGTATTCGAGCCTTAAAACACCTTAGACCTGAAGCTGATCGTCGCACAACGATATTGGTTCTCCGCATCGACCCCGAGGGGGGCTCGTTTACTACCGGTAGGTGCCATGAATGATCGTCAGTTCCAGCTCAAACGTCAGGCTCATCCTGGCATTACTAAGGCTAACAAATTGTCGATGGTGGTCACGGTAGTCATCACCATTTTCCATTGTCTACGTACTATTACGGAGATATTCTTCTTTGTATGATGGATATAATCATACGACCTTTGCCCTGGGGCTTCCTCTGGAAGACTGAGGCTTCAGATCCTATTCTAAAAAAACGCCAATTTCGGGTGTCGATGATGCGTCTGTCCATTCGTAGTAAACTCGTCCTACTCTGCGTCATACCGATCCTTTTATTTTCGGTAATCGTCAGCGGACTTTCGGTCGTTTTGTTAAAAAAAACAGCTGATGAGCAAGTTCGAGACACTCGTGAGGCACTGATTACTGCTCGAAAAACGTCTCTTCAGGATTCGACACAAGTAGCGAACACTGCTATCGCATCGCTGTATTCAGCATCAGCACCTGGGGATATGGCGTCCCGAGATAAAGCTGTAGGGATACTAAGAAAGCTGACATACGGGAAAGATGGGTACTTTTTTGGATACAACTCGGACAGCGTTCGAGTGTTTTGGGCAGATAAAGATGCCAAGATAGGCGAAAGCTTCAAAGACTTCCGTGACCCCAATGGGCTCTTCGTAATTAATGAGTTAGTCAAGGCTGCACGGGAAGGCTCACATTTTCTAAGCTACATTTTCCCTCTGCCGAACAGTGAAAAGCTGGTCGATAAGATTGGGTATACGATTTATCTTGAGAAGTGGGATTTAGTTATTGGTACGGCGATCAATGTGGACGATATTGAAGAGCAGGTTAGTCGTATTGCTGAGGAGCTGGAAGCTCGTCGGTACACCCTTATCGGTCTGATTTTGCTCCTGAGTGGCGTGGTCTTCGGAATTCTTGCGGTGATCTCTGCCTGGTTTATAAGAAGGCTGCTATTGCCGCTGCAAGATATTCGTATCCAACTAGACGATATTGCCGAGGGCGAAGGTGACTTGACCCATCGTTTGCCCGTACTTCGTAGCGATGAGGTTGGACAGCTTTCCGCTTCCTTCAATCGGTTTGTCGATAAAATCCATAAATTGGTCAGTCATATCGTCGAGACAACCCAGCGGCTTAACGCGCTGGTGGAGCAGGTTTCTGAGCAGGCAGAACGTTCAGAGTTGGCCATGAGCCTGCAGCGTCAGGAGACTGACCAGATTGCGGCAGCAGTGAATGAACTCTCCGCTGCTGCTGCTGAAGTCGCCAATAGTGCTCACGACGCCGCTCAAGCCGCTTCTGGGGCAGAGAACGAAAGCTGTTCGGCCACGGCGGTAGTTAGGGACAGCACGGAAACCATCCACTCACTTATAGGCAATCTGCAGACCAGCCAAGGTTCGTTGGATCAGCTACAGGACGAGGTTAAAGACATCGCCAGTGTAGTCGGGGTAATCCGGTCTATTGCCGAACAGACCAATTTGCTCGCACTGAATGCCGCCATTGAGGCCGCCCGTGCGGGAGAAGCGGGGCGAGGTTTCGCCGTTGTGGCAGATGAAGTCAGGGCGCTGGCAAAGCGTACGCAGACGAGTACGCAGGAAATCCAAAGGATGATTAGCCGACTGCAGCGCGGCACCGCCGATACTGTATTGGCGATGAAGTTGTCCAGTGAAGCTGGCATTGGGAGCCGTGAGCGCGCATTTGAGGTCGCGAATTCACTTGGTTCGATAGCAACGCTGATTGGCACGATCACCCGGATGAACGCTCAAATCGCGAGCGCTGCCGTTCAGCAAACGGCCGTGTCGGAGGAAGTTAATCGTAGCATTCAGCAAATCGCAGTGGCGGTCGACGGAGTGGCACAGGAGACGCGCCTAGGCGCGTCCACTGCCCGAGATCTAGCTGCAGCCAGTACCAGCTTAAATGCCATGGTGAACCAATTCAGGGTGTAGGTGTTTGTAATTTCAACGCCGCATGGCTTAGCGGGATTAGAACTTTAATAACAGGATGGTCGAAAGATCGGTTATGAATCGGCGCTAGACGACCAAGTGTCGGTTCCTGATGAGTTGCTGTGCGAGACTGATCTACGAACCGAGCATGGAAAACGCCGACTTGAGGATTTTGTATATGACGTTCTCGGCTTACCCGTTGGTGAGCTATCACCTAATTTGTAGGCGCGACGCCCGCCAACCCACGCATTTCATAGGCAAGCCCGACAACGTGATCCCCTAGGTCAACAGGAAAGTGCGCGCGAGGGAGCGAGTCCGTGGGAATTGAACTAGACCCGATGCGCTTTCGCGCAAACTTTTATCTAGAAAACGTATCAGCCGGGCAGGAACTCGATTGGGTCGGAAGCTTCATGTCAATCCGAGCAGCAACTTTTAGCGTAGCTCGCAGAAAAAGCTCGGTGCGTTGCTACGGATGTCAACCCTAGCACTGCGAATTGAAACATCAAGTTCCCGTCCGCTCTGCGCTAACGCTATGGGCACACTGATTTTGGAGTCATTCTGCTTGCACCTAACACTGTTGTGGTGCAAATCAAAGACAGCGCACATCCGCCTGAGTCGAAGAGATGGAGAATGTCATGACCTAAGGCGTGTCCCATGGCTAATCATCAGCTAATTGAAGGCGCCGTATCCGTCTACACCCTTTGGTGAAGCGGTTCTAAGGTATGAGCCCCGCTGCGCGATAGGCTTCGATTGTCTTGTCATAGACGCCGATGTCGCCTCGCCCACGAGCAATCAACTGAGCTCCCTCCACGGCCGCATAGATGGCAAGTGCTCGATTTCCCCTCGTTTCCAGATTCAGTTTCGGACGGCAGGCTTCTAGGACTTCGGTGAGCCAGCGAACGTTAAGGTCGGTGAAGCCATCTACCTCTGTTCGAACTTCTGGGGGTAGGTCGTCGTATTCGGCGGCCATGATTCCGCACAGACACATCCGGTTGTCGTTGACCAGAGCCATCCTGAACACGTCTGTATAACCCGTAATCCATAAATTCAGGTCATTCGAGTCCTGTCTTAGGTTGTTCAGATAAGTCTGCCCGTCCTCGGTGTAGCGCTTTGCAAGTGCGGCCCCCAGATCACCTTTGGTTGGAAAGTGATAGTGGATGCTGGCGCTCTTGATTCCTACCTCTTTTGCCAGCTCCCGAAAGCTCAAACCGTTGTAGCCTCGGGTCTGAACCATTTTCCGGGCGACCGCCATAATCGTTTCTCGTGTGTCCGTGCTCACAATTTACCACCCTATCGATAGATAGACGTTGACAGCAGAATATTTCTGCTCCAGTGTATATCTACCACTAGGTAGACATCTACGGAGCAAGCATGAAAGTTTTTGATATTCCAGGATTTCCCAACCCATTGCGCATCCGAATCGTGCTGGCGGAGAAAAATCTGGGTTCTCAGGTCGAGTTTATCAAGATCGATCTGCCCGCTGCTGAGCACAAGCAACCGGCGTTTCTGGACATCAACCCGCTGGGCACCGTTCCGGTGCTGCAACTGGACGATGGCACCAACATTTCCGAGTGCACTGCTATCACGGAATACCTCGACAACGTCGATGGCAATCCGACCCTGACCGGTAAGACGGCCAAGGAGAAAGCGGTTATTCATATGATGCACAAACGTGCTGAGTCGGAATTGTCAGATCCTGTTGGCTACTATTTCCACTATGCGACGCCTGGCCTGGGTGCTGCGTTGCAGCCTTACAAAAGCCCGGATTGGGAAGGGCGCGTAGAGTGGGGGAATCGTCAGCGCGATAAAGCTGTTGCGGGGATGAAGTACTTTGACAAGGTACTGCGCACGCAGCCATACATTGCCGGTGAGCAATTCTCGATGGCGGATATCACTGTCTTAGCGGGACTGATCTTCGCGGGTTTCGCGGCCATCGCTATCCCTGAGGAGTGCACCGCACTCGCAGCGTGGCAGGGCAAAGTGCAGCAACGTCCAAGTGTAAAAAACCCAGCCTGATTTACTCGCCTCGGCTGGTCAACGGCCGGGGCGCATTCATGCCATACAACACTTAACACTTCCCAATTTTTAGGTAAATCATATGATCGCTTTCAACACTCGCTGGGCGCTGCGCCATTCTTTGGCCGTCGCTGTATTGGCGGCGGCATGCTCAACATTGTCGGCCCAGGCAAGCAATGCCCCGTCTGCCCCTCAAGCCTCGCACGCGTACACGCATCAGACTGCACCCACCCAATTCGTGAATGTCGACGGTGCACGTTTGGCCTACCGCCGTTTCGGAAAGCCAAGCGGCGTCCCGTTGGTGTTCCTTCAACACTTCGTTGGTAACTTGGACAGCTGGGATCCTAAGGTCATTGACGGCTTCGCTCGTGATCGTGAAGTCATCCTCTTTGACAACGCCGGTGTCGCTAGCTCGGGTGGCGAGGTGCCGAACAACATTGAGGACATGGCCAAATACGCTTCCGGCCTGCTCAAGGCGCTGGGCGTGAAAAAGGCTGACTTGCTCGGGTTTTCGATGGGAAGTCTAATTGCTCAGCAGGTCACGCTTGATCACCCAGACCTGGTGCGCCGCTTGATTTTGGTGGGCTCGTCGCCTCGTGGTGGTGTGGGCATGGCGTCCTTGACCCCAGAGTTTCAAGGTTATCTAGCAAAAAAACGTGATGTTCCAGACGAGTTGCTGCTAGACGTTTTCTTCACTCAAACTGCAGAGAGCCAAGCTTCAGGGCGAGAGTTTCTGACCCGCTTGCGCGCTCGCAAGGTTAATCGTGACGTCGATGTGAACGATAAGACCGCGCCAGCCCAGGCGACTGCAATCGCGGGATGGGGAGCACCTGCGGACAATGCCAACGAGTATTTGAAAGCGATCAAGCAGCCTACACTGGTTGTTTCCGGCAGCCACGATATTGTCTTCTATACCGTCAATGACGTGACTTTGCAGCAGAATCTACCGAACGCTCAATTGCTAATTTACCCGGACTCAAACCACGGTGCGATCTATCAGTACCCTGATTTGTTCGTTAAACATGCGACTCTATTTTTGAACGGCGTTAAATAAACAAATGTTGCGCTGCTGATGTGAATCGGCAGCCCAACCTAGCCGTGAATGCTTTTTTGTAAATAATCGAGTTCAACACCGAGCATTCCAGGATCACAGCCCCTCCAACGAGAGACTGGTTGTATGCTGCCAGCTTGTCGCCAAATCCCGCCCGCAAATTATAATTCTTCGCCTGAGCTTCCCGTCTGTGAGATCGCTGCGCTTCTTAGCATCAAACCGCGCGCAGCCTCCCGAGTGGTTACACGGCCGACACGTTAGGTCTGCGAATGCCTTTGTTGTAAACCGGGGTGCGCATGCCAATACTCAGACGCTACGGCTGCTCCTTGGGATTTGAAATTGGTAAATTCCTGAATGCTAAAGTTGCCACTCTGATCAGTTGTGTATGAGGCCAACAGGCTCTGGAATAGGTTTCTCGTCTCCGTATCGGAGCTGGTAACTGCCTTCACATAATCGTCCAGCGTTAGCTCCGCGTTTTTCGACGCATTGAAGCTATCGAACAGCGCAGTCGCTTTTGTGCCATCTGCGCCTACGCGCTTGAGTTGACTGGCAAATTCGTCCCGGCTTAATGAGCCGTTACCATCTGAATCTGCTTGCACAAACAGCTCGGGTGCTGAGGCCGAACTCATTGGCACGCTGCTCAATTTACCGGAATATACAGATACCTCGGAAACGTTTCCGGAGCCTAGCATCACAATGGTCGAGGGCTTGCCGTTGTTTTTTGAAAGGGTGTCTGGGTCAGGAGAGTTTTTAGGAGCGCTAGCGCTTGGATTGCCAGGTTGGCTCGTTGGTACAGATGAGTGAGACACATCAATTCCTGAAATCGCCATGATAAGCTCCAAAAAAAATGTATTGTGGCCGTAATATAATCGACCCGTCTTAGAGATTCTTGAGACTAAAGGCGCAAATATGCGAAGAAAATTGACCCATTTCTCAGCGTCTGGGCCAAGTAGAATTCCAGGGGGAGAAGGGTGCTGGAATCTTTTTTCTGGCGGAGCTGCTTCTACGCCCGCGCAGAGGAGCCTTACGCCGATAAATCCGTAGAGATCGCTACGAAATTCTGCTACCGCTTGGCGCGGACGGATAAACTCGACGAATAATGTCTATGAATCAGCTGATACGAAATGTCCGCAGGCAATGGTTTCCTCGCCCACTTGTCTTGGTTAGGCCTTAATCAGGTTTTGTGACTCCTCTAGGCGTTAGAGTATCAACTCTCAAACGCTCTGATTCCTCGTTGCACGCCTTCGCGCTTGCTTATCCTAGCAAGCCAGCGTGTCATCTTCGGTAACCGATCCCAATCGACCTGATCACGAACCGATGTTGCAAATGTAAAAGCAGAAATGTCCGCCAATGAGAATGAAGCTCCTGCGATGTAGTCTTGGTCGAGTAAAGCTTCTGCAGTTTGGATAGCCTTCAAAGACCTTTCATTGAGCGGAGCTCCCCAATCTGCTTTCCCGATCTGCTTGAGAAAAAAAGCAGCATGGCTAGGAGCAATCACATCGGTAACAAAAAAAAGAAAGCGGTCGTACACCTTAAAGCGCTCAGCATCGGACGTGGCTGGCGAGAGTCGCCCGGGCGCCTTGTTGTCGGCGTAGTAAATTATTGCGTTCGACTGATTGATCACCAGCGCTGGCGAGTAGCTGTGGTCAACCAAGGTGGGGACTTGACCAGCAGGATTTAGAGCAAGATATTCGGGGTGACGCTGCGCTCCGGACGCAAGGTCTAAGCGGCGAGGGGTAAAGGGAATGCCGGCTTCTGCCAAGGCGATTGCAGCCCTTATGCTATTACCGGTAAGAGCACCGTAGAGTTCGATCAGTTCGGCCATAGACGCATTCCTCGTCGAATTACGGTTGAAGGGCGATGGGGGAGGGTGCTCAGTGGAGTTTAATGCCGCTACTCACGCGGAATGGTGTCTCGTGGTGGCGTCCCAAAGCAGGCTTTGTACGCTCTACTGAATGCGGCATCTGAGGCATATCCCACTCTTTCAGCAACTTCGCTCACTCTCATGGATCCGCCACTCAACATTTCGGAGGCTAAATGCAATCGCCATCTTGTGAGATAACGCAATGGCGCTTCGCCCACTGTCGCTGAAAAGTGATCTGCAAAGGTTGACCTGGACATTGAGGCTAAGTGAGCCAGCTCGGACACCGTCCACGGTCTAAAGGGGGTGGAATGAAGCGCTGTCAGAGCCTGGGCAATACGATCGTCGCTCAGGCCTGCGATGAAACCCAGTCTGCCAGGAGCCGAGGCAGACCACGTTCGCAATGCACGGATTACCAGAAGGTCGATGAGTCTGGAAACCATTAATTCTGCGCCTGGCTGAGTCAGGTTTGCTTCGTGGAGCAGGAAATGCGAGATAGCTTCTAGCCATGCCGGCGTTCCACTTGGGCCTGCGGGTACGTGAATGCTCACCGGCAATGAAGCAAGGATAGGGGGCAGCCTTCCACCATCAAAACGAAACAGGCCTCCGATGTAATTAGCATCGGATTGTGGATTGGACGGCATACTGGTGAGAGCCCCATCATGCTGTTCACTGAATTCCCCAACAGCTGCTTGTGGCGAGATGAAAAGCTCATGGGCAGTACCATGAGGTATAAGAATTAAATCACCTTGCTCGATGGCGATAGGCGCTTCAGCGGCGCCAAACATTTTTATCCAGAGTCGCCCAGTCTGGACGAAATAAAAACGTGACGCGCCGGTCTTGACCAACAACCGATGGCTGTTAAGCACCCCCGTAAAAACGGTCTCACCTTTCAAACGAACGAGCGCGAGCACCTGTGAGAGGACATCTGCTTTTTTAGATGGCGCGCTGCTTTCGGCGTTTCAGGCAAGAGTTACAGAGTTCAGATCATTCTCTTGCATCGTATCGACTTCTATCTTAGGGGGGTATTTTCCCCACTGAGGTTCTTATGAAAAAGTTTGTTGCACTGGCTCTAAGCAGCATCGCTGCAATAGGTACTGCCCATGCGGACGCCAAGCCTACCATCGCTTTGGTTCATGGTGCTTTCGAAAACGCTGGTATTTGGCAGGGTGTCGAGACCGGGCTTAAAGCAGATGGATACAAAGTCATCGTGCCAACTCTTCCAGGGCGCGTTGGAAACGAAGCGACCCCCGACAAGGTAAGCCTTGACCTCTACCGTGATACCGTTCTGAAGGCTATCAGTGGCGAGAAATCCCCGGTCGTTCTTGTTGGTCACAGCTTTGGTGGGATTGTCATCTCGGACGTTGCCGAGGCAAAACCTGCGGACGTGCGTTCTCTCGTCTATCTCGCTGCTTACCTGCCTAAGGATGGGGATTCTTTGCTCTCTCTTGCAACGGGTGACAAGGATGCCAAAATCGGGCCTCATCTAAAAATCGACAAGGAGCACGGGATCGCTTCGGTCGAGCAGAGCGCTCGCGCAGATCTGTTCGCCAATGATGGCACAGACAAGCTACGTCAAGTCATTCCTGGCTTGATTCTGGACGAGCCTCTTGGCCCTCTCGCCACGCCTGTAAAACTCAGCTCAGCTGCTTTTGGCAAAGTGCCTAAGTATTACGTCCACACGGCCCGTGATCAGGTTGTGAGTCCTTGGTTGCAAGATGCGATGATCGCAGCGACGCCTGTTCGTACCCAAGTGAAGCTTGATACCGGGCACACCCCGTTTCTTACCGATGTGGTTGGCGTTGTCCATGCAATTGAGCAGGCCGCATCAGCTAAGTAACGAGATGCTTGCGACGATAAACTAATTTGTCGCCGGCGATCGTCTGGGCATATCTGACGATCCGATCTTGCACGCCTACAGGCTGGTAGGGCGTTATGAGCTTTAGGCGATAATCTACTCCTGATCACCAAGCGCGCAGGTGTGCAATTTCGCCCTTTAATGACAACAAGAAAAGAGCATTTCATGCGGTTACTCTCAAAAACCGTTTTTCGCGTATATCTCGCGCTGGCATTGTTTCTGACGGGGCAAAGCGTGATTGCGTCGACTCAGTACAAGTTCGCCACCATTGAGGGCAACAAGTTGTTCTACCGGGAGGCGGGAGATCCACAAAACCCCGTAATTCTGCTGCTTCATGGCTTTCCTAGCTCTTCACACATGTTCCGCGATCTGATTCCTGAGCTTGAGCGAAATTTTCACATCATCGCTCCTGACTATCCTGGCATGGGTAACTCTGATGCTCCGAGCGGGGCTTCCCCATTAACGTTTAATGCGGTTGCCCATTCCGTGGAGGGGCTTATGGAGAGGCTCGATGTCAAGGAAACTATAATCTATATGCAGGACTTTGGTAGGCCCGTAGGAATGCGTCTAGCAACTTGGCATCCCGAGTGGGTGAAAGGTCTCGTCATTCAGAACTCACCTGTATCGCTTGACGGATGGAATCCGGATAGGTTGAAAGCGATTGAGTCATTTGCTGGCCCGGAAACCCCTGAAAAACGTGCCTCCGCCGAAGCTCGCGTCGTTCTTGCTACCGATGTGTTTCTTTATCAGAAAGGCGCCCAACATCCAGAAAGTCTCAGCCCGGACGCCTGGATCAGCGATGCTTATGCGCTGAACGATCCTGCTAAACGCAAAGCTATGACTGATCTGCAACTGGACATCGTCTCCAATCTGCAGCTATATCCGGTTTGGCAGGTTTACCTCAAGTCCATACAGCCTCGGAGCCTAGTTATCTGGGGGGACAATGATCCGATCTTCCTGCCTAAGGGGGCGGATGCAGTGAAGGAGTTTGTCCCTTTGGCACATGTGCATCACTACAACACTGGGCATTTCGCGCTAGAGGAAGAGCATCAAAATATTGGGGAACGCATTAACGAATTCTTCTCGAAGCCCACGCTGCAATAGGGAAAAGCATGGCGGCCAAGACGCTGGGGTAGTAGCGGACGGCACTAGGTTCTCTACTGATCAAAGCAGAGCCGGTGCCATGCATCGCCATCTAAGGTGACCAAATATCGTTCTTCACATAATCTGAACATACGCTGGCAAGCTTTGCCTATGTCAATCTGGCACCATCTTCTGTAGAGCTGGCGTAGGCCTCGTTCTGAGCAACTCATCTTATCCCAGGAAATCATTAACTGCGTCTTGCACCGACATGCAGCAATGCAGCTGCCGCTTGGTGGTTACCTTGTTCAAGAACAATACTTAACGTTGATTTGCCTTGAGCATCGATATGATTTGGGTCGGCACCACGCTGCGTAAGCTCTGGAAGAAAATCAAGTCTTCCAAACAACGCCGCAAAGGATAATGCGGTTTGGCCACTGTTATTGCTTTGGTCAATCGGACACTTATCCAGCAATTGCATGGCGATAGGTATTTCGCCCTTAAATAAGGCGCCCATTAAAGCCGTATTACCATTTCTGTCAGGTATGCAAGGATCAGCACCGCGCGATAGGAGATCGACTACCTCTGCTAGATAACCGTGATAAGTCGCCAGCACAAGCGCTGTATAACCAGCTTTGTTGACCGTATTGATTGGGTAGCCTGCATCGATCAGGGCCATGGTGATGTCCTGTCTACCCGCCCTCGCAGCATCAAACCATTCTTGATTGTATTTATGTGGATCAACCCAATCAACTTGACCTCGGGATTGAACACTTGCGGCGGAAGCTGGTAGCCACAGATTTGGCAACACAAGGTGGCTGATACCTAAAAGGCCTTGGATTATTATCACTGCGACTGTAAAGACGATAGCCCAACGCCATCGGGGGTTAGAGGTGAACATGGTAAGCCTATTTAGAGAGCCGCTGGGTGCAAAATGCGTAACCGAGCGGCACGCGTCCTTTTTGATTAGTCGTTTAGTTTTTGGGCGAGGTCTTTGACCCGGGATGTATCAGCGTGAACTGCGTTGGCTAGGCGTGTTCCATAGTCGACGTCTGCCTTGTAGAAATATGAAAGCATAGTGTATTTATTGCTCAGATTGTCCACCTGGTTAAGGTCACCGCTGAGCGCTTCGATGAGGTAGGATTTATTCGTTTCCGAGAGATTTCTGTAATATTCTCCAGCTTGAAAAAAGTTTCTCGGCTTCGCCGTCATGCGTTGTTGGGTACTGCCAGTTAAAGGCGTCTGTGTATATTTATATTTGGCATTTTGATCGAGCTCTTTGATGCCGGAGGGTTCGTAGTTTATCTCATCCTTTCGACCGCTCGAACCCATTGCTCCGTCCTGGCTATTATTATTAACCCGGACTTGCGGCGCGTTGATTGGCAGTTGTTGATAGTTGGCACCCAGGCGATACATTTGCGTATCAGCGTATGCAAATAAACGGCCTTGTAACATCCGATCTTCGGACGCTTCAATGCCAGGAACCAATCGCGATGGTGCGAACGCAGATTCCTCGGTTGACTCAAAATAGTTGTCTGGTACTCGGTTCAGGGTCATCGTTCCTACCTTACGCTCCGCCACGCCTGTCCAGACCTTTGTGTCATCTAATGCATCAAAATCAAACTTACCCAGCTCTCCTGGGGTCAATACCTGCACATAGAGATCCCATTTTGGATAATCACCTTTTTTTATGGCACCGTAGAGATCGTTTGTCATTAGGTTCCAATCATTAGCCAACGAACCGGCGATCTGCTTTGGCGCAAATCCGTGCACACCCTGGCGACTTTTCCAGCTGAATTTAACGTAATGAACGATACCATTTGCGTTGACGAACTTGAATGCGTGTACTGCTGAACCATCCATGTGTCGGTAAGAGTCTGGCATGCCCTCAACCGTATAGAGGTGCGTCAGCATGTTGGTAGATTCAGGTGTATGGGCAAAAAAATCGAATGCGAGATTTGGATCCTGTACGCCTGTGACTGCGCTAGGTTTATTAGCGTGAACGAAGTCTGGAAACTTTATAGCATCGCGTATAAAAAATATGGGCCAATTAATACCAACCATATCCCAGTTCCCTTGGTTCGTATAAAACTTTACAGCGAAACCGCGTGGGTCACGCGCCTGCTCTGGAGAGCCGCGGTAACCCATGACCGTTGAAAAGCGCACAAAAACTGGAGTTTGCGTACCAGATTTAAACACATTGGCGATCGTGAGGTCTTGGATATCGCTGCTAGATTCGAACACTCCAAAAGCACCAGTCCCTCGGGCGTGCACTACCCGTTCAGGTATTCTTTCACGATCAAATCGTTGCAGCTTTTCAATTAGGTGAGAATCTTGTAGCAGAACTGGGCCAGTTTCACCGGCTGTTTGTGAGTTTTCATTGTCGCCAATAGGGGCGCCGCTGTCCCTTGTCATTTGTTCGGCGTACGCGGTAGTAGCGCTTGCAGTTGTGATTATTGCGATAAGTGACAGGTGCCACAAGGAGGATTTGTTAAACATTTGTATATTCTCCGGAGTTTTTTAAAAGCTCGCGGATGATGATCGCGGAGTATTTGGCAGGCTATTTTGTTGTGTCAATTCAATTGATAAGAATATGCTATCGATTGAATTGTTTATTTTTATTGCTGATTCCGTTATCGCGTCGCGCGTTTAAATTATTAAATCGGTCGTGTAAAGAGTAGCCCTTTGATATTGCTAATCCGGCCACCGCTGCCCGCGGCATGCTTGCGGGTGAGTGTGAAAGCGAAAAGACTACAAATCTATTTGTAAAAGGAGGCATATGCCGCTATTTTTCAAATAGTCACCGTATGCCCCTTGGGCAAAGGTGGCTAGCTACTTGGAGCTAAATTGACGTGGATTAACCGCAGATGTGAGTTCGGTCAGTGGTCTTTCGGATACACACAAAATTTAACAGTTGACTACCTATCGATAGATAGCAATAGTTATGCATCGGCCACCGTGGAGCTCGGCGGAGAATTGGCAGACCAGAGAGGCTGTGCGTGGCAAAGTATGATAGTCGTCATGCAAATCTGTGTTGTCCAGTGATGCAGGCGTTAATGGTCGTGTATCCCCTCCGCGCAGCCCGGGCATTGCGGCCTGGCCTTTGGTCATTTTTCACTCCGGAATACATTAGGATCGCAGCATGCCAAATCAGTTTAGTCTCCATGCCTCCAACCATCGCTTAGCGTTGCCAGACACATTTGAAGGTATTGGTTACACAAAGAATGGCGATAGCTTGCCACTGGAAACGATAACGGTTTCCGTGCCCCAACCAGGCCCAGATCAAATCCTCATTCATGTCCATTGGTCATCGCTGAACCCGCTTGAGTACAAGCTTGCGCGCCTCAATTTTCTAGGAAGGCAGAGCCCGGTGATTCTCGGTTTTGATATGGCCGGCACCGTAGCCGAAGTGGGGGCGAATGTTCATGATTTCAAGATCGGTGATGAAGTCATGGCGATGGGGGACTCAAATCTCGATGGTGGCTGGGCCAGTGGTGGGGAGGGTGGCTACGCGCTTGCCCGAGACTTTTTGACCGCGCATCGGCCGCACTCATTAAATCGGCGCGAAGCCGCCACATTACCTATGTGTTTTCTTTCAGCCTATGCAGGACTCAAGCCGCATTTGATTCCTGGGGATACGGTCTATATCCCTGGCGGGGGCGGCGGTGTCGGACACCTTGCTGTACAGATGGCGAGCAGAGCACTGGGAGCTGCAACCGTGTTTAGCAGCGGGGGTAACCCGGCATCACGTTATCTCGCTTACGCATCTGGAGCTCGTCACGTATTTGATCACAACGGCCACAACATTCCCGATCAAATTTTGGATTTAACAGACGGAAGAGGGGTAGACCTTGTTTACGACGCGACCTACAGCGAATCCGGTTTTGTCCAATCTGCGCAGGTTGTCCGGGAGGGAGGATCTTGGATCGTGTTGGGTGTCGGCCCTGGAAAGACGACTCGCACCGAAGAAACAGTGAGCCCAGTTGAAGGCATACTTGCAGCACGTGGTGCGCACATGATTAACGTCAATCTGCTGCGCTATTTCACCGAACCCCACACGCTTGACGATAGTGCTAAGACCTTGCTGAGCAGTGGAATGCGACATGCCGCGGAGTGGGCAGCGTTGGGCCAGGTCGTACCTCATGTTCATGCCACCGTCAGTGGCCATCCAGAAGCCATCACCGCTCATCTTATGAGTCTTGGAGCGGGCAAGGGAAATCTTGGGAAAACCGCCGTGGAGCTTCAAGTCTCACCGCCTTTTAAAAGGTAGTGAGATCAGCTTGGCACTACTCCCGGTGTTTCGCTCACATCACGTTTCTGAGTTCTAGGAAGCTAGGCATGTCCAACTCAACTGATTTTGGCTCTACAGAAGGGCGTGCTAATGCGTACGCATTCCCTCTTTTGGCGATAGTGCTTTTTGCCTTCTTCTTTGCTGCAAGCACGCCCTCGCCATTATTCGTGATCTTTCAGCGAGCATGGGGTTTTTCGTCCGGGATGCTCACAGTCGCTTTTTCTGCATATGCCATCGCGCTCTTGGTGGCGCTGCTGGTGGCTGGCGCGCTATCCGACCATGTTGGACGCAGGCCCGTAATCATTGGGGCGCTCGTTCTTCAGACGTTATCCATGTACTTGTTTGCATGTGCAGAGGACATCAGCCACCTTATAATTGCTCGATGCATACAAGGTTTAGCGACTGGAGTTGCAAGTGGCGCGTTGTCTGCAGCAGTTGTAGAGTCAGCCCCCGCTAGCCACAAAAAAATTGGTGCTCTTTTTACGAGCGTCGCTCCACTGGCCGGACTAGCTACCGGCTCTCTGATGACAGGATTGAGTGTCCATTGGATTTCGCGGGCTGAAGTCGTTGTATTCGAGATCCTGGCGGTTGTGTTCCCGCTGGCGCTGCTGGGCGTTGGATGTGTTCCGGAAACTGCTGAACGCCGCACTGGCGCGTTGGCATCCCTAACGCCTCGTTTTTCCGTTGGGGAAAGGGCGCGATCTGCTTATTTTCGATGCGTGCCGTTGTTGCTCGCAATCTGGGCATTATGCGGCCTTTACATGTCCTTGGCTCCGTCGATACTCGTGGGAGTTTTTCAGGTCTACAACGCAGGTTTGAATGGTCTGACGGTAGCTGCGCTATGCGGCCCTGCCGCGTTGGCTGCCGGATTGCTGCGCTCCCGGTCAAGTCTCTTTAACGCAAAGTATGGTTCGCTTGCCATCGCGATTGGGCTCTCAATGCTGATCGCAGCAGTAACGGGAGGTGGGGTTGTCATGTTTTTCGCGGGAACACTGATCGCCGGTGTAGGTTCTGGCGCCGGTTTCTCTGCAGTGATGCAAATCCTCGCGCCACTTGCAGATGAGCATGAGCGCGCCGAGTTGTTCGCCGCGATTTTCATTGCCTGTTATGTGTCATTAAGCGTGCCTCCGATCGTTGCAGGGTTTCAAGTGGGCAAGATTGGCCTGCTCGATACCACACGTTTTTATTTGACTCTGCTTCTAGGGATTGCATTGGCCAGCGCCTGGCTATATCGCCGGATCCAGCTCAAGCCTTGAGTCGGTTAGATCGATGGCAAGGGTCAATATTCAGTAATCCGAGCAGGGCTGTGGATGATCACCTCCGAATAAATTACGGCTTTGTTCGTAACTCATAGCGGTGGTCGACATCGAATTTTACGAGCGCTGTAAACGCTCTGATGAGCGGTGTGAGGTATGTATATGAGTGAAAGCTCTGGGCATTACAGCAAGCCGATACTAGTAACAGGCGCTGCAGGGAAGCTGGGCTCTGTTGGGCAAACGCTCACCAGGTTGCTCATACAGCGGGGCCAGACGGTGAGAGCAATGGTTCATCGCGAGGACGAACGCGCGCAGTTGCTTCGTGAGCTAGGTGCCGAGGTTGTGCGCGGAGACCTGACAAGTCTTGATGACATGAATCGGATC
>Ga0247730_1000609_pt1 | contig 24405 bp, 25 predicted proteins | sample UWRJL073202C2_FD_180959 | JGI IMG/M metagenome (GOLD analysis project Ga0247730, IMG submission 180959) | Plant litter microbial communities from Arlington Agricultural Research Station in Wisconsin, United States - UWRJ-L073-202C-2 | ecosystem: Environmental > Terrestrial > Plant litter >... | reverse complement strand
TCCCGGGCACTGAAACCTGCCTGAAGATCGGCGGCTACGTCCGTTTCCAGACCAACATCGGCAACTCGAACGGCGCTGCTCGTTCGGGCACATCTGACTGGGATTCGTTCACACGCGCCCAGCTGCAGTTCACTGCCAAGAGCGACACCGAACTCGGCGCCCTCACAAGCGTAATCGCTCTGCGTGGCGAAGCCGACAACGGTTCGTCCACAGCTGCACGTTCTGAATTCGTTGACGCTGCCTACATCGAACTGGCCGGCTTCCGCGTTGGCTTCCAGTACAACTACTGGGACGATGGTCTCTCCGGCGAATCCGACGTTCTGGCTTCGAACGCCACCAACATGAACTCCATTCGTTACACCTACGACGCCGGCTCGTTTGCAGCCAGCATCTCGGTTGACGAGCTGGAAGGCGTGAACCGCGCTGCATTCGGCGAAGGCGACAACAACTTCGGCGTTTCCGGCCAGCTCTCCGGCAAGCTCGGTGGCTTCACCTACGCTCTGCTCGGCGGCTACGATGCTGACCTCGAAGAAGGCGCTGTTCGCGGTATCGCAACTGTCGCTATCGGCCCAGGCACACTCGGCCTCTCCGGCGTCTACGCAACCGGTCGTAACTACTACTACGAAGAATCCGAATGGGCTGTTGCTGCTGAATACGCTCTGAAGGCAACCGACAAGCTGACCATCACACCAGGCGGCCAGTATTTCGGCAACTTCGGCCAGGTTGGCACAGGCTTCGGCGGCGACGATGCTTACCGCGTTGGTTTGACTGTTGATTACAAGATCACAGAAAACCTGACCACCAAGCTGAGCGCCCAGTACCAGAAGATCGACGGCGGCGATGACGAAACTTTCGGTTTCGTACGTCTGCAGCGTTCGTTCTAATCTAACAAGCTGACTTCGGTCAGTGAGCGGGATCTCGGCTTTCGAGCCGGGATCCTTGATCCTCAGAAGCGAAGCGGTGGATCGTCCGTCTTCTGAACATCGACGGGGATGGGTAGTTCGCTCATCTGAAGCGTCCGAACCATACGTACCAACTGGAGGTCACTATGAACATCAAGACCCTTATCCTGAGCTCGGCTGCGGCACTTGCCACAGTATCCGGCGCTCATGCAGCCGACGCAATCGTCGCTGCTGAACCAGAACCAATGGAATATGTTCGCGTTTGCGACGCTTTCGGCACTGGCTACTTCTACATCCCAGGCACGGAAACCTGCCTGAAGATCGGCGGCTACGTTCGTTTCCAGACCGATATCGGTCGTGACGCTTCGAACACTTCCGACTGGGATTCGTTCACACGCGCCCAGCTGCAGTTCACTGCCAAGAGCGACACTGAATTCGGCGCCCTCACCAGCGTTATTGCTCTGCGTGGCCAGGCCGACAACGGCGCTTCCACAGCCAACCGTCCTGAATTCGTAGACGCTGCCTACATCGAACTCGCAGGCTTCCGCGTCGGCTTCCAGTACAACTGGTGGGATGACGACATGAGCGGCGAAACCGACACGCTCGCTTCCGGCCCGACCAACATGAACTCGATCCGTTATCAGTACGAAGCTGGCAACTTTGCTGCCGGTATCTCGCTGGACGAACTCGAAGGCTACGGCAGCGGCTTCAACGGCGAAGCCGACAACAACTTCGGCGTTTCCGGTCAGATCTCCGGCAAGTTCGGCGCTGTCAGCGCTTACCTGCTCGGCGGTTACGACACCGACCAGGAAAATGGCGCCGTTCGCGGTATCGTTTATGCTGACATCGGCCCAGGCACGCTCGGCATCGCAGGCGTCTACGCTTCGGGTTACAACTACTACTACAACGAATCCGAATGGACCGTTGCAGCTGAATACGCTCTGAAGATCAACGACAAGTGGACACTGACGCCTGGCGCTCAGTACTTCAGCAAGATCGACGTTGACGCCGATGGCGACTTTGGTGGTGATGACGCTTGGGTTGCTGGTCTGACTGTTGATTACAAGATCACAGAAAACCTGGCTGCCAAGGTTACTGCCAACTACAACAAGATCGACGGTGGCGATGACCAGACAACTGGCTTCGTTCGTCTGCAGCGTTCGTTCTAATCTGATCTGACTTTTGTCAGTGACGGAAAAACCCGGCTCTTTGAGCCGGGTTTTTTGTGTTTGATGCGTCCGGACGCGGCGTACTGGTGAATGCGGCATGTACTTCGGCTGCATGCGGCGCACGAAAAAGGCCCGCCAATTGTGACGGGCCCAGTGAGGTCATGGTTCTGATGGTAGAAAGCGGATGCCTTCGGGCATCGGCGCAGGTCGGTCTCCTTCAGCGTCCGAAGCGCAGATCGTGTTCGATATCGGCGCTCTGGCCAAGCCTCGTCTTGTAAACCTGGTAATTCTCCATCACCCGCTGCACATAGTTGCGGGTTTCGGGGAAGGGGATACGCTCGATCCAGTCGACAACCTCGTCGATCGATTTCCCACGCGGATCGCCATATCGGGCGACCCATTCCGGCACCCGTTTGGGGCCGGCATTGTAGGCTATGAAGGTGAGGATGTAGGAGCCGCCGAATGCGTCGATCTGCTCGCCGAGATAATGAGCGCCGAGCGTGGCGTTGTAGCCGGCGTCGTTGGTCAGACGCGCGGCGACATACGACAGGCCGTGGCGGCTGGCCACGCCCTTGGCGGTGCCCGGCAGGATCTGCAGCAGGCCACGCGCGTCGGCCGGCGATACGGCGCCGGGATTGAAGGCGCTTTCCTGGCGGGCGATGGCATAGGCAAGCGCCTTGCCCGAACCGGCGATATTGGCGCTGGCCGGGATCACGCCGATCGGGAAGGCGAGAGCCGCGACATCGATACCACGTGAATAGGCGCTCTTGCCGATCTGCAGCGAGAGCTGGTGATTGCCGTTCTTTTCCGCGCGCGACGCGAGGATGGCCAGCTCGCCCGGGCTTTGAAGTTGCTGGCCGAGGGCGCGATACAGGCTGTCGCCGCGCCATCCGTGGCCGGCCGCATCCAGCCGTGCGACGGCGCGCACGGCTTCGCGTGATTCGAACCGGCGGCGGTCCTCGTTGGACGGAGAAGGATAGGAGACGTTCAGCGCCTTGCTGTTGAGGCGCGCCGCCGCCAGCTGACCATAGAATGTGGTCGAGTGAGCCGCGGCCTTGGCAAAATAATCGGTCGCCTTGCCGGAACCGCCGGCTTCGGCCGCGCGGCCCATCCAGTACCAGGCGCGCGAAGCCGAAAGCGGCCGGGTCGAGCTGGCCAGGATTTTTAAGAAATGCTTTTGGGCAGTGACCGGATCGTTGAGCCCGCGCAGGGCATACCAGCCGGCGTGGAACTCCGCATCGACCAAGTCGGTCGCCTCTCCACCGGCATGCTCGGCCGAAACGCGGTAGGCCTGCTTGAACTGGCCGGCATCGGCCAGCCCGCGCGCAACGATGCGGCGCTCGTTCCACCATTCGGCGGTATTGACCAATCGCGTCGCGTCGGCCGGCGCCTTGTCGAGCAGGCGGGCGGCATCGCTATATTTGTCCTCGCGGCGCAAAGTCTCGATCCGGGCAAACAGATAGCCGGGATCGCTTGCCCATGACGAACTGACGGCGCGCAGTTGCGCATCGGCGTTCGGGGCGTTCTGGGCAACCGCGGCCCAGCCCTTGTAGAGCGATTGCGCCTGTCCGAGCTCGGAGAAGCGCTTGGCCTGAGCGGCGCGGCCGCGATACATCAGGAAATCCATCCGCGCCTTGTGATCGGCAGGATGCAGCAGGCCGGCAAATTCCTTGAGAACCTTGTCTTCCTGGTCCTTGTCGAGCAGGTCGCTCACCCACAGCCGGCGCAGGGTTTTTGCGGCGTCCGTGAGCTTGCCGCTGCCCACCAGCGCCCGTGACAGCACGATCACGCCTTCCGGCGTTTCCGGGGCTGTCATGCCGAGTGTGGAGATGACGATGCCGGCTGGCGGGTTTTCGCGAAACACCGCGCGTTCCAGATGGCCGCGCAGCATGGTCAGGCCAGGCCATTCCCTAAGTTCGCGTGCGGCCGAGGCGATTTCGCTGGACGGTACGCCCCGCTGGCCGGAGGTGGCGATCGCCCAGGTAAGAATATGGCGGTCGAGCGAGACGGATGACATGCTATCGCGCACGGCAATGGCGCGAACGGGATTCTTGTTCGACAACGCGTCGAGGCCGGCCTTCAGCTCGGTGACCGGCGCCTGCATCGACAGCCGGGGAATGGCGCCGGTGATTTCCGAAGAAGGGCCGGGCATGACCACAGGCTGGGCGGTGCCGGGCCGGTCGGCGGGCATGGGGATGCCGCTATCGGGCAGGGGGGCTGCCGTACCGCGCCAGGCCGCAAAACAGAGGCCGGCCGCCGACAGCAGCAAAATGCTTTTCTTCATCCGAGCTACTCGCAACAAAAACGTTCACCCTCCATTAGCAGTCAGGCGGATTAACGAAACCTTACCATAACATTTCAAAAGCGATGTTTTCTGATGTCGAATTCTGTCGTAAAAGCCGCCGCGGCATGCTTGTCGCCGTCTGATGGCCGCTTTATGGTGCGCCAGTTTGTAATCATGGAATGCGGCCGAAGCATGGATGCCGGCCTTTAGGAGTTTTCGCATGTTCAAGGGATCCATCCCCGCCCTCGTCACCCCGTTTACCGATGCGGGCCTGGTGGATGAGGCAGCCTTTGCCGCCCACGTGGAATGGCAGATTGCTGAAGGCAGCCAGGGTCTGGTGCCGGTCGGCACAACCGGCGAATCGCCGACCCTGTCGCATGCGGAGCACAAGCGCGTCGTCGAACTCTGCATTAAGCTGGCGGCCGGCCGCGTGCCGGTGATTGCCGGCGCTGGTTCCAACAACACACGGGAAGCGATCGAACTGGCCGTGCATGCCGAGCAGGCCGGTGCCGATGCCGTGCTGGTCGTCACTCCCTATTACAACAAGCCGACCCAGAAAGGCATGTTCGCGCATTTCGCCGCGATTGCCGACAGCATCAAACTGCCGATCATAATCTACAACATTCCGCCCCGTTCGGTCATCGACATGTCGCCGGAAACCATGGGCGCGCTGGCAAAGGCGCACGCCAACATTATCGGCGTCAAGGATGCCACCGGCAAGATCGAGCGCGTCTCGGAACAGCGCATCGCCTGCGGCAAGGATTTTGTCCAGCTGTCGGGCGAGGATGCCACGGCACTCGGCTTCAACGCCCATGGTGGCAGCGGCTGCATTTCCGTGACTGCCAATGCAGCACCACGGCTCTGTGCGGATATGCAGCTGGCGACGCTGGCCGGCGATTTCGCCCGCGCCCTGGAACTGCAGGATCAGCTGATGCCGCTGCACAAGGCGATCTTCATGGAGCCCGGCGTCTGCGGCGTCAAATATGCGCTGTCGCAGCTCGGCCGCATGAGCCGCAACGTCCGCTCGCCGCTGATGCCAAGCCTCGAACCGGCCACCGAGGCGGCAATCGATGCGGCGCTGCGGCACGCCGGTTTGATGAACTGAGCGGACCGCTGATGGCGGCTTCCAGCCAAAATACTGTGGCCGCATGATTGCCGGTTCGGCGGGGCCTTTCCATGGCCCTGGCCGTGCACTACATAGAGGGCGGACGACAAGCCTGCCCGTTGCCCGCGGGTCGGACAAAAAATCGAAAAATCAGGGCAGGAACGGACAAAAACGATTATGGCACCCAGAGGCAGCCAGCGCACGGTCTTCAAGATTGTCGCGGAGAACCGCAAGGCCCGCTTCAACTACGAGATCTTGGACACCTATGAAGCGGGACTGGTTCTGACCGGCACCGAGGTCAAGGCGTTGCGCGAAGGCCGGGCCAATATCGCCGAATCCTACGCAGCCGATGAAGGCGACGAGATCTGGCTGATCAATTCGCATCTGCCGGAATACCTGCAGGCCAACCGCTTCAACCACGAGCCACGTCGCCGCCGCAAGCTGCTGCTCAACAAGCGCGAGATCGGCCGCATGCGTCAGGCCGTCAACCGCGAGGGCATGACGCTGATCCCGTTGAAAATCTATTTCAACGAGAAGGGCCGCGCCAAACTCGAGATCGCCGTCGCCAAGGGCAAGAAACTGCACGACAAGCGCGAGACCGAAAAGGAACGCGACTGGAACCGGCAGAAATCGCGGCTGATGAAGGGCAATAAGGAATAGGTCTGGAGGTAAGGTGCTGTTGCGCGCGCCCGGCGTGTACAGCTCATCTTCTGCAAGCGCGGTGGGCTTATGGGCCTGTCAGTCTTGACGGCCGAAATGTTTTGCACGTGCATTACGCAGCACCTGGCAATCGCGGCAACATGCCGCGATCCAAATCAGCAAATATCAGTGGTCCGCTTCGTCCGATACCGGTTCTGTCGGGCGCGGTGCGCGCTCGGATGGGTCGCGACCGACTTCGGCTTTCAGCGATACCAGATCGATGAAATGGTCGGCCTGGCGGCGCAGGTCGTCGGCGATCATCGGCGGCTGTGTGGCCATGGTCGAGACAACTGAGACTTTCCGGCCGCGGCGCTGCAAAGCTTCCACCAGCGTCGTGAAATCGCCATCGCCGGAAAAGATCACCAGGTGGTCAACTGTTTCGGACTGTTCCATCGCGTCGATGGCCAGCTCGATGTCCATGTTGCCCTTGATCTTGCGGCGGCCCATGGAATCGGTGAATTCCTTGGCCGGCTTGGTCACGACCTTGTAGCCGTTATAGTCCAGCCAGTCGATCAGCGGCCGGATCGAGGAATATTCCTGGTCTTCGATCAGCGCGGTATAATAATAGGCACGCAGAAGATAGCCGCGCTTCTGGAAAGCTTTCAACAGCTTTCGGTAGTCAATATCAAATCCAAGGCTTTTCGATGCGGCATACAGATTCGCTCCATCGATGAAGAGGGCAATTTTCTCTCTGGGGTCGAACATGACAGGTAATCCTTTTGTCTTATAAATATCAAAAAATCGGCAAAATTTAAACGAAACAATACCTTGCGAGCATTAGCGAGAACAGTTCAATTACTTTATGAATCATTCATATAAAGGTGATTTAGGGCAGGCTCTGCGATATTCCAAGCACGTATAGGTTGAAATTAAGGATATTTCACGGCCGGTTGCGACTGTTTTGGGGTGGTGATGCATTCGCTGCACAGGAAAAACTTGAAATTGCCGGCCAATGATTGTATCGCACGCGTTAACTCCGAGAAAACAGGACCGAAAAGGACAGGCCATGGCCCGTGTCACCGTAGAAGATTGCATCGATAAAGTTGACAACCGTTTCGAACTGGTTCTGCTTGCAAGTCACCGCGCCCGCCAGGTATCGCAGGGTGCGGCCATCACCATTGATCGCGACAACGACAAGAATCCCGTCGTGGCGCTGCGCGAAATCGCCGACGAGACCCTGTCTCCCGACGATCTGAAGGAAGACCTGATCCATTCGCTGCAAAAGCATGTCGAAGTCGACGAACCCGAGCCCGATCCGGCTTCGATGATCGCTGCCTCCGCTGATAAGACCGGCGACGAAGACGATGCTCCGGACACGGTCAACTTCGACCAGATGTCGGAAGAAGAATTGCTGGCCGGTATCGAAGGCCTCGTACCGCCGGAAAAGAGCGACGATTACTAGTCGTCAATCTTGTTGCTCTACCAGCACTATGTGACGTACAAATTCTGTGCGCCAGTCACACCCGACTGGCGCACTTTTGTTTTTTGGAGTGACGCTGGATGATGCGGCAATACGAGCTCGTCGAGCGGGTTCAAAAATACAAGCCTGACGCCAATGAGGCGCTGCTCAACAAGGCGTATGTCTACGCCATGCAGAAGCACGGCCAGCAGAAGCGCGCCAGCGGCGATCCCTATATCTCACATCCGCTCGAAGTCGCCGCCATTCTGACCGACATGCATCTCGACGAATCCACCATCGCGGTGGCGCTGCTGCACGACACGATCGAGGACACGACGGCGACGCGTGCCGAAATCGACGAGCTTTTTGGCGAGGATATCGGCCGGCTTGTCGAGGGTCTGACCAAGCTGAAAAAGCTTGATCTCGTCACCAAGAAAGCCAAGCAGGCGGAAAACCTGCGAAAACTGCTGCTGGCGATTTCCGACGATGTTCGCGTGCTGCTCGTAAAACTCGCCGACCGGCTGCACAACATGCGCACGCTCGAACACATGGCGCAGGACAAGCGCGCCCGGATTTCCGAAGAGACGATGGAAATCTATGCGCCGCTGGCCGGCCGCATGGGCATGCAGGACATGCGCGAGGAGCTGGAAGAGCTGTCCTTCCGCTACATGAACCCGGAAGCCTACGAGACCGTCACCAAGCGCCTGGAAGAACTGTCGACCCGCAACGAAGGGCTGATCAAGAAGATCGAGGATGAACTGCAGGAACTGCTGGTCGCCAACGGCCTTATCCATGCCCGCGTCAAGGGCCGGCAGAAAAAGTCCTATTCGGTGTTCCGCAAAATGCAGTCGAAGTCGCTGTCGTTCGAACAGCTCTCCGACGTCTACGGTTTCCGTCTGGTGGTCGACGATGTGCCGGGCTGTTATCGGGCGCTCGGCATCGTCCATACCCGCTGGCGCGTGGTGCCGGGCCGGTTCAAGGATTATATTTCCACGCCGAAGCAGAACGACTATCGCTCGATCCACACCACGATCGTCGGCCCTTCGCGCCAGCGTATCGAGCTGCAGATCCGCACCCAGCGGATGCACGAGATTGCCGAATACGGCATTGCCGCGCATGCGCTCTACAAGGACGGCGAGGGCGGTGGCCCCGGTGAGCTTTTGTCGCGCGAAAGCAATGCCTATTCCTGGCTGCGCCATACGATCGAGGCGCTGGCCGAGGGCGACAATCCGGAAGAGTTCCTGGAGCACACCAAGCTCGAACTGTTCCAGGACCAGGTTTTCTGTTTCACCCCGAAGGGCAAGCTGATCGCGCTGCCGCGCGGCGCAACCCCGATCGACTTTGCCTATGCGGTGCACACCAATATCGGTGACACCACCGTCGGCGCCAAGATCAACGGCCGGATCATGCCGTTGGTCACCCGCCTCAACAATGGCGACGAAGTCGAAATCATCCGCTCCGGCGTGCAGGTGCCGCCGGCCGCCTGGGAGCAGATCGTCGTCACCGGCAAGGCACGCGCTGCCATCCGCCGTGCCACCCGCATGGCGATCCGCAAGCAATATGCCGGTCTCGGCCACCGCATCCTCGAACGCACCTTCGAGCGCGCCGGCAAGGCATTTTCGCGCGAGAACCTGAAACCCGCGCTGCACCGGCTCGGGCAGAAGGAAGTGGAAGACGCAATCGCCGCCGTCGGCCGTGGCGAGCTGTCGTCGCTCGACGTTTTACGTGCGGTCTATCCGGATTACCAGGACGAGCGCATCACCGTGAAACAGACCGCCGATGACGGCTGGTTCAACATGCGCAGCGCCTCCGGCATGGTGTTCAAGATCCCCGGAAAATCCAAGGCCGCACTGGAAGAAGGTTCCGCCGAAGGCACCGATGGGCCAGATCCGCTGCCGATCCGCGGGTTGTCCGGCAATGTCGAGGTGCATTTCTCGCCGTCCGGCGCGGTGCCCGGCGATCGTATCGTCGGCATCATGGAGGAGGGCAAGGGGATTATCATCTACCCGATCCAGTCGCCCAAACTGCAATCGTTCGACGAGCAGCCGGAGCGCTGGATCGACGTCCGATGGGACCTCGATGAGGCCAACAAGTCGCGCTTTTTTGCAAAGCTCGCGATCACTGCTTTGAACGAGCCGGGCACGCTTGCCACCGTGTCGAGGATCATTGCAGGCCTCGATATCAATATTCGCGGTATGAGCATGGGGCGAGTGGCGGCCGATTTCAGCGAGATGCTGATCGATGTCGAAGTGTGGGATTTGCGCCAGCTCAACCAGCTTTTGGCGCAGTTGAAGGATTTTGACAGCATTTCCACCGTCAAACGGCTTTACGACTGAGCCTTTAGCCCGATTTTCCATTAGGCGACCGTCACGCGACGGTCGTAGCGCTATGTTGCGCCGCACAATTATGCGGATGCACAAAAAATAGATCGCCGAATATCTCGGTATGTGCGTAACGCATGACTGGGGCGTGATAACAGCGTTGGTCAAACAGCAAGCGCAAATGTACATATCCCTCAACGAAAACGAACGAGGTGCATTATGTTTGAACCAATCAGAAGACTTGCCCGCTCCATGCGCCGCCAGACTGTTGCCGAGCGCGAAATGGCCTACATCAACGGCTCGCAGGACGGCATCGACCTGGAATTCCGCCAGCGTCAGGTTGATCGTGGCATGTTCCGTCGCGGCTTCTAACACCCGACCGTTCCGAGCACGCACCATTTGCGTGTTCCGCGACGAAAGACGAGGCCGCATGATGCGGCCGGCCACAATTTTGCCGGGGCTTGCCATCATCGTGGCTCTGCCCTTGCGTATCCGGGGTCTCCTGCATAAGAAGCCCCATGCTGTTTCGCCGCCGTAAACCTGCCGGATTTGCCGAAAAACTTCGCGGACTTGTTTGGCCGCGCAAAGGTTTCTTGCGCACATTCACCTATTTCCGCAAACGCATCCTGCGCCTCTCGGCGTCTCCGCATGCGATTGCGCTCGGTGTTGCCCTTGGCGTGGCGATTTCCTGGACGCCCTTCCTCGGCTTTCACATCATGATGGCCATCGCTGCCAGCTATGTGCTGCGCGGCAGCGTGATTGCAGCCACGCTCGGCACCGGCTTTGGCAATCCCATCACCTTTCCGTTCATCTGGGGCCTCAGCTGGGAACTCGGCACCGCCATGCTCGGTGGCCCTGGAACCGCCCAAGGCCAGCCGGTCGATCTGCTGGCGATGTTTCAGAAACTGCACTTTTCCGAACTCTGGACCCCGGTGATCGAGCCGATGCTGATCGGCTCTCTGCCGCCGGCGCTGGTCAGCGGCGTGCTTGTCTATCTCCTCACATTCTACGGCGCCCGCAGTTTTCGCGCTCGCCGGAGTGAACGGCTGGCGGTTCGCGCCCAATCGCGGCTCGCGGATGCCGAGCAGGTGGCCACGGTATGATGGGAGTATTTGCATGATCATCGGCATCGGAAGCGATTTGATCGACATCCGGCGCGTGGAAAAATCGCTGGAGCGGTTTGGCGAGCGCTTTACTCAGCGCTGTTTTACCGAGATCGAGCGCAGGAAATCCGATGGCCGCAAGAACCGTGCGGCCTCCTATGCCAAGCGTTTTGCCGCCAAGGAGGCCTGTTCCAAGGCGCTCGGCACCGGTCTGGCGCAGGGCGTGTTCTGGAAGGACATGGGCGTCGTCAATCTGCCGAGCGGCGCACCGACCATGCGCTTGACCGGAGGCGCCGCCGAGCGCTTGGCCAAGCTGATGCCGGCCGGTCACGAGGCCGTCATCCACCTGACAATCACCGATGATTTCCCGCTGGCGCAGGCCTTCGTGATCGTAGAAGCGCGCCCGGTATCGGGCTGAAACAACCCTCTCGCGGCATTTCGACCCGTCACCTTGCCGAGCAACCGGGAAGCGGCTAGAAGACGCCAAACAGGATGAACAAGGAAGAAGACCGCGTGTCCGACAAAGTTGAGACGAAGCAGAACGCCCTTTGGGAAAACATCAAGGTCATCATCCAGGCGCTGCTGCTGGCGATGGTCATCCGCACCGTCCTCTTCCAGCCCTTCACCATCCCCTCCGGGTCGATGATGCCGACGCTGCTGGTTGGCGACTATATCTTCGTCAACAAATTCTCCTACGGCTATTCCAAGTATTCCCTGCCGTTCTCGCCCGACCTGTTCGAGGGCCGGATTTTTGGCAGCGAGCCGTCGCGCGGCGACGTGGTCGTCTTCCGCTTCCCGCCGAACCCCGAAGTCGACTACATCAAGCGCCTAGTCGGCCTGCCAGGTGACAAGATCCAGGTGACCGACGGCGTGCTGCTGATCAACGGCAAGCCGGTCCCGAAAGTTGCCGATGGAACCTTCACCTCCGATTACCGCCTCGACCCCGGTTCCGACGTGCCGGTGTTCCGCGAAACCATGGACAATGGCGTCAACTATGACACGCTTGACCAGTCGCCGGTCTCGCGCGGTGACAACACCCGCGAATTTATTGTCCCCGAAGGCCACTACTTCATGATGGGCGACAACCGCGACAACTCGCTCGACAGCCGTTTCGACGTCGGCTTCGTGCCGGCCGAAAACCTGGTTGGCCGCGCGAGCGTCATCTTCTTCTCGCTCGGCAACGACACGTCGTTCCGCGAAATCTGGAAATGGCCGTCCAACATGCGCTGGGATCGCATCTTCAAGGTCGTTAAATGAGCAAGCCGAAGACGCTTTCAGTAGACGAACGGACCCGGCTGGAAGCATCGATCGGCCATGTGTTTGCCGACAAGGAATGGCTCGAACGGGCGCTGACCCATGCCAGCGCCCGCACCGCGACCGCCAAGGGCGGCAACTATGAGCGGCTGGAATTTCTCGGCGACCGGGTGCTGGGCCTGTGCGTCGCCGAACTGCTGTTCACCACCTTCAAGAGTGCGGCCGAAGGCGAGCTGTCGGTGCGGCTGAACCAGTTGGTCAGCGCCGATACCTGCGCCGATGTGTCGGACGAGCTCAATCTGCACCAGTTCATCCGCACCGGCGCCGACGTGCAAAAGCTGACCGGCAAGCGGATGCTCAATGTCCGCGCCGACGTGGTCGAGAGCCTTATCGCCGCCATTTACCTTGATGGCGGGCTGGATGTGGCGCGCGGCTTCATTTTGCGCTATTGGGAGAAGCGCGCGGTGCGCGCCGATGGCGCCAAGCGCGACGCGAAGACCGAGTTGCAGGAATGGGCGCACGCGAAATTCGCGGTGACGCCTTCATACCGGGTTGATGACCGCTCCGGGCCGGACCACGATCCGCGCTTCACGGTAACAGTCGAAATTCCCGGCACGAAGCCGGAAACAGGAATTGAACGCTCCAAGCGTGCCGCCGAACAGGTTGCGGCCACTAAAGTGCTGGAGCGCGAAGGAATTTGGCAGAAACCTCCTGCCGGAAATTGAACGGATCAGATGACAGACAACGAACACACCCCCGCCGACGACACCAATGACGCGGCCGATGGCAATTCTATCGATGACGCTGCGGTAGAGGCGAGCCCGGAAGAGCTAGGCCCAACCCATTCCGGCTTCGTGGCATTGATTGGCCCGACCAATGCCGGCAAGTCGACGCTGCTCAATCGCTTCGTCGGCGCCAAGGTCTCGATCGTCAGCCACAAGGTGCAGACGACCCGTGCCGTCGTGCGCGGCATCGCCATCCACAACCGCGCCCAGATCGTCTTCATGGACACGCCCGGCATTTTCAAGCCTCGCCGCCGGCTTGACCGCGCCATGGTGACATCCGCCTGGGGCGGCGCCAAGGATGCCGACCTGATCATGCTGCTGATCGACAGCGAGCGTGGGTTGCGCGGCGATGGCGAAGCCATTCTCGAAGGTTTGAAGGACGTGCCGCAGCCAAAGATCCTGGCGCTGAACAAGATCGACCAGGTCAAGCGCGAGGATCTGTTCGATCTGGCCGCCAAGGCCAACGAAATGGTCCGCTTCGACCGCACGTTCATGATCTCCGCCACCACCGGGTCGGGCTGCGGCGACGTGATGGACCATCTGGCCGAAACCTTGCCGGAAGGTCCGTGGTACTACCCGGAAGACCAGATTTCCGACCTGCCGATGCGCCAGCTGGCCGCCGAAATCACCCGGGAAAAACTGTTCCTGCGGCTGCACCAGGAACTGCCCTATTCCTCGCATGTCGAGACGGAAAAATGGGAAGAGCGCAAGGACGGCTCGGTGCGGATCGAGCAGGTGATCTATGTCGAGCGCGACAGCCAGAAGAAGATCGCGCTGGGCAAGAACGGCGAAGCGATCAAGGGCATTTCGATGGCCTCGCGAAAAGAGCTGTCGGAGATGCTGGAGCAGACCGTGCATCTGTTCCTGTTCGTCAAGGTGCGGGAAAACTGGGGGGATGACCCCGAGCGCTTCCGCGAGATGGGCCTGGAGTTTCCGCGCAACTAAACGTCGTGAGATGGCGATCGGCAAGTCTGGTTTTCAGATCTCCGGTCGTTGTTCCGGCCCGTGGCCGGCCGTCAGATGGCTGAAGCGCATGCTGGGTTTGGACATGCGGGACACCTTCTGTCAAAGAGGAGCAGTCGGTTGAAGGACGTCGAGGCCGAACAGGGCGCTGATGCCGATCGGTTGTTGCAGGCTGAGGCCCAGCGAGCCATGGTGCGGCGCCTTCGGCCGCTGGCCGAGCGCGATACCCGTCACATGCGCATCGGCGATCAGCCCCTGTTCATTTCCGCATTTGTCGCCCGCGACCGGGAGACGATCTCGCAGATGGCGATGCCGTCGGCCGGTCTTGTGATCGTGCTCGAGGGCCGCAAGGAGCTGCTGTGCGGCGACGAGAAACGCATCTATCAGGTCGGCGACGCTTTCGTGCTTGCCGCGGGCGTTCACGTCGATGTCGTCAACGAGCCGGATAGCGCCAGCGGCGTCTATCGGGCCCTGTTCATCCGCTTCTCACGCGAACTGATCATCGAAGGGGCGCGGCTCTGGCCGCATCTCATCGGGAAAAACGGGGCGGCCGTGCAATCCGTCCGCTTCGGGCCGGCTCTCTGTTCCGCGATCAGTCATACCGGCGAAGCCTTGTCAGGCGCTCTGGCGGCGTCACGGCGTTTGCTCGACCACCGAATTCTGGAAATTCTGCTGATACTGGCGGAGCAGGGCGCGCTGCCGCTGACACCGAAATATGTCGAGACCTCGGTGATCGATGCGGTTCGCCTGCTGGTCCGCCATCGACTGGATCGGCCCTGGTCGACGAAGACCATCGCCACGCAACTGTCGATCTCGGAAGCAACGCTGCGGCGACGCATGCGGCAGGAGGGACAGACGCTGCAGGCACTGCTGCTGGCCGAGCGCATGCAGGCGGCCTATCGCATCCTGTCCGATCGCGACGCCGACGTGGCCGATGCCATCGCCGCGACGGGATACACGTCGCGCTCACATTTCGCCCGGAATTTTCAGCAGGCCTTTGGCGCGTCGCCCTCGGCCGTTCGCAATCGAAGAAAGATGCCGATCGACGCCTGATCGGATCGGGTGCATTTCTGACCGTTCGCGGTCCGCACATCTCGACACTCACGCCTATCGTTGTGGAATATTTGCAACGAGGATGACGAGATGAGGATTTTAACACGATTGATTGCCGGCGTGGCTTTTGCCGCCGGATTGGCCACGGCCCAGATGACCGCTGCGGCCGCGGCAGATAAACTTTCTGTCCATATAGATGGCCTCGGGCCTGACGGCAGGTTTGGCGATACGGCGGCATTTTGTCCCCCGACGGATGACACCGCCAAAAACGTCAGTCCGGCCGTCTCCTGGTCGGCAGGACCCAAGGGAACGCGCTCCTATGCGTTGCTGATGACGGATCCGGATGTGCCGGCGGATTTCAGCCTGATCAACAAGGCCGACACGAAGATCCCGATCGAAGCACCGCGGGTCCGCGTCTTTCATTGGGTGCTGGACGATATCCCGGCCACTGTCACGTCGATCGCTGGCGCCGCGGAAAGCGACCGGCTGGTGGCTGGCGGCAAGCCGGTCGGCCCCACCCCGCACGGTCGCCGCGGCGCCAACGTCTACACGACCTTTCTCGCTGAGGTGAAGGGCATGGCCGGCACCTATGGTGGCTATGATGGCCCGTGCCCGCCCGTCAACGATCATCGCGTGCACCGATACAGCGTTCGGGTGGTGGCTCTCGATGTCGCCACGCTCGGCCTCGACGGAGCCTTTGACGGGGACGCCGTGGAGAAGGCGATCATCGGCCATGTCCTGGCCAGCGGCGAGGCGGTGGCCAGTTACACGCTCAATCCGGAGAACCGACGCAATGCCAACAGCAACTAATCCAGGAGTTTTGCCGATGACCGGGTTCAAGGTCTCTTCCGCGCTGTCGTTCACCCGCGATGCGCAGGGCTATGATGCGATGCGACGGCGTCTGATCCCCTGTTTCGAAGAATTTTATGGCGCCGCGCTGAAACTGATCGCCGAATGGGAAAAACCGTCGGGCATGCGGGTGCTCGATCTGGGCGCCGGCACCGGATTGTTCGCCGCCATGCTGCTTGCCGAATATCCGGACGCACAGGTTCACCTGGTCGATGCATCGGCGGGAATGCTCGAGCAAGCCAGACAACGCTTTCCAGACAAAGAGCACGTGCGATTTGCGGTCGCCGATATGGCGAGTGTCGACCTCGCCGGTCCCTGGGATCTGGTGATCTCGGCGCTGGCAATCCATCACCTCGATGACGATGCGAAGAAGGCGCTGTTCCTGCGGATCCGCCAATCGCTGGCGCCGGGCGGATTGTTTGTGAATGCGGAACAGGTGCTGGGACCCAGTCCACAGGCAGAACAGCGTTACGCCCGTATCTGGCTGGAGCAAATCACGGCGCTCGGCGTCCCCGATGACGAAATCGCCAAGGCGCAGGAGCGGATGTCGCATGATCGATGCGCACCCGTGGACGAGCAGATGCAATGGATGACGGAGGCCGGCCTTGTCGATGTCGATTGCAGTTTCAAGGCCTGGCGGTTTGCGGTGATGAGCGGAAGGAACGCTTTTTGATGATTGTCACCGCGTTTCGGACAGTGGGCAATTAGCGTTGCCCGAAACGCATTTGATCTAAGCGAGCCGTGTCGCTGTAGGCAGATCGCAGCCGCGTGTCGTCAGATCCCGGCATACCACTCATAGCCCCGGTCTTCCCAGAACCCGCCGCCGCCGCCATAGAGGCCGCCGAGATCGGCGACCGCCTCGATCTTCATCAGGTATTTCGCCTGCTTGTAGCCGAGCTGGCGTTCGACTCGCAGCCGGAGCGGCGCGCCGTGGGCGACTTCCAGGTCCTTGCCGTTCATGCTGTGCGCCAGAATCGTCTGGGCGTGAAAGGCGTCGACCAGGTCGATGCTTTCGTAATACCAGCCGCTGCCGTCCAGCGTCTTTTCGAATTCGTCGGCGCAGTGGAAGACGATGTAGCGGGCTTCCGGTTTCAGGCCGACCGAATGCAGCAGCAGGCCGAGCGGGACGCCGGTCCATTTGCCGATCGCGCTCCAGCCCTCGACGCAGTCGTGGCGGGTGATCTGGGTGCGGGCCGGCAGCGATTTGAGGTCGGCCAGTGAAAACTGCATCGGTTTTTCCACCAGGCCGCCGACTTCCAGCTTCCAGGGAGAAAACTGCTTGTTCATCAGGTCGATATACTGCGGATTGTCCGGCATGCTGGTGCCGTTGGCGCGAAACACCGGCGAGATGTCGGACTCGGAAAATTCACGGGCGAGCGCATTGTCGCCGATCAGCAGACGCTGGGTCTTCATGGTAAACCCCTCTGCGATTTTCAGCACCGACTTGACGCGGTCGTCCTGGACCAGGGCGTCGCAGCCGCTGAGGCCGAGCGCGGAGGCGGCCAGCGTCGAGCCGATCAGAAAACGGCGGCGGGTGATGAGGCGGCTCATGGCTTTTCTCCGAAATGGATGACGTAATAGCCGGTGATCATCGAGCGCATATTGTTGAACACGCCCGAGGCCAGCACCATCGCCACATGCACAACAACGAACAGGACGAGGCCGGTGGCGGTGACGAAGTGCAGCAGTCGCGCCGATTGCCGGCCGCCGAACAGTTCGGGCAACCAGGGGGCAAAGGCATCGAAGCCGGGCGACATGCAGAGACCGGTGATGATCATCAGCGGCAGCAGGCCGAACAGCACGGCGAGATAGGTGAGTTTCTGCAGCGCATTGTAGTGGCGTGCCTGTTCGCCCTTGGGAAAGCGCAGGCGGGCGTGATCGACGATTTCTTGGCCGATATGGGCCGGTGTCAGTTCCGCGCGGCTTGGCAAAAGGTCGCGGCGGAAATGGCGGGCGAAAAAGCCATAGGCCATGTAGATCAGGCCGTTGATGACGAAAAACCAGGCGAAGAAGAAATGCCAGCGGCGGCCGGTGGCCAGATCCTGGTAGCTCGGGATCGTCAGCCAGGCGGGGAAGGCGCGCGGCGTCGGTTCGCCGTCCAGGGTCGAGACGCCGAGCACGCCGGTGGTCGTGACACTCAGACCGCCGACGGTGGTCACGCCTCTGATGGCGTCGCCATCCTGCACCGCGCCGATCGACATCACGGAGGGATCGTTGTCGGCGCCATACTGGCCCCAGTAGAGGGCCGGGTGAGCGTTGAAAATCTGCAGGCCGCTAAACAGCAGGATGACCATGCACAGCACATTGGCCCAGTGCGACAGCCGTACCAGCAGGCTGTGGCGGTAGATTTTTGTGCGATGGGGCGGCGCTGCGGTGGCATCCGGGGTGGCCATGGGAATTCTCCTGCGATGGCGATGGGATCATTATCTATAAGGGTAAAGCCGCTATCGGGTATCAGGGCCGCCCGCACCTGCGCGCAAACGACGGCCCCCACCCAAAAAGTTACTTCATCGCGTCGCAGGACTTCATCATGTTGTCCTTCTTCATCGCGTCCTTTTCCATACCGGCCTTTTTCATGCAGTCGGCCTTGGTGGTCTTGCCCATGGCGCCGGACTGCATGCTGCCCATCTTCATGGCATCGGGCTTGGCAGGATCGGACTTCATCATCGAGCCGCTGCTCATCGAATTGGTGTTAGTGTTGCTCTGCGCATGGGCGGCACCGCCAGCAAACGACAGGCCAACGACGAACAGGCAGGCGGCGGTTCGGGAAAGGATGGTGTTCATGACTGTACTCCTCAAGTGATGAATGTGTCCGGCGCCGATCGCCGATGGTTCACAGCAAACCATTCGCCTCCGGCTCGCCCGGGTTACAGGCATCACGCTTATGTGATAGCGCTCGAAGCCGTTGACGGTTATTTGCGATGCCATGTAACCGTTTGCCCGCACCGCCGAATGATGATGAAAGCCGCATGAGCGAGACCACCTCGGAGCAAAACCTGAAAGACCTGATGCTGCGTTCCCTCGACGGGGACGAAGCGGCCTATCGGCGTCTGCTGACGGTGTTGCGGACTTTGCTGATCGGCTATTTCGGCCGGCGCCTGGCGTCGGCGGTAAAGGCGGATATGGAAGATCTGGTGCAGGACACATTGATGGCATTGCATGCGCGCCGGGCGACCTATGATCGCGATCGGCCGTTCACGGCGTGGTTCTTTACCATCGCCCGCTACAAGCTGGTCGATCATTTTCGCAGCCGCGGCGGCCGGGTGATGGTCTCTGCGGAGGCACTGGACGAGTTGGAAGACGGGTTTTCGGAAGAGGCGATCTCGGCGCGGATGGATGTCGAGCGGCTGCTGGCGCAACTGCCGGAAAAGCAGCAGGCGCTGATCCGCGAGGTGCGGCTCGAAGGCCAGTCGATCGCCGATACCGCTAAAAAATCCGGCCAGTCGGAATCGCTGGTAAAGGTCAGCATCCACAGGGGCATCAAGGCACTGACGGAAAAATTGCGAGGCGCACGTGACACGGACCAATGACATCATCGACAGTCTGGTCGCTGACCTGCGGCCCGTGCCGCGCCACGCGCTGGCGCGCCGATTTGCCGTGGGCATCGCCGTCGGATTGGCGATTTCCTTCCTGCTGCAGATCAGTCTTTTCGGCTATCGCCATGATATGCCGCAGGTTTTCATGGTGCCGGCCTTCTGGGCCAAGTCGGTCTATAACGCGGCGCTGGCGCTCACTGCTTTTGCCGCGCTCTATGCGCTCGCTCATCCCGACGGGTCGGCCAATCGCAGCTTTCTCGCGGCCGCGCTGATCTTTGCCGCGATGGCCCTGCTGGCGATGATGCAACTGTCGATGATGCCGGCTGAAACCCATCATGCGCTGATCATGGGCTTTTCGTCGCTTTATTGCCCGTTCTTCATTCTCGGCTTCGGACTGCCGGTGTTTATCGCCAACATCTGGATCCTGCGCCGCGCCGCGCCGACCAATCTGCGCCTCTGCGGCTTTGCCGCAGGCCTGGCTGCCGGTGCCGCCGGTGCCTGGGTCTATTCCTGGTTCTGCCGCGAAAACGGCATGGCTTTCGTTGCCATCTGGTACACGCTCAGCATTCTCGGCGTTGGCGCCATCGGCGCGCTGCTGGGCCCAAAACTGCTGCGCTGGTAGCCTGTTCCAACGCGTCCTGCCGGTGTAAAGGATAGACATGCAGTGGCAGGACGAAGCAATCATTTTGGGCATAAAGCGCCTCGGCGAGACCAGCGTCATTGCCGAGGTGATGACGCGCGAGCGCGGCCGCCATCTCGGCATTGTGCGCTCCGGCCGCTCGCGCTCGATGCAGCCGGTGCTGCAGCCCGGCAATCTGGTCGAAGTCACCTGGCGGGCCCGGCTTGACGAGCATATCGGCGATTTCCGCATGGAGCCGATCAGCCTGCGCGCAGCAAGGCTGATGGAAACGGCAACTGCCGTCTATGGTGTTCAGGCAATGGGCGCGCTGCTTCGGCTGCTGCCCGAGCGCGACCCGCATCCGCATCTCTACGAAACCCTCAACGTCATCCTGGAAAACCTGGAGAACCCGACCGATGCCGGCGAATTGTTCGTGCGTTTCGAGCTGGCGGTGTTGAACGATCTCGGCTTCGGCCTCGACCTGTTGCAATGTGCCGCCACGGGCACGCGGGACAATCTTGTATACGTGTCGCCACGCTCCGGCCGCGCCGTGTCGCGCGACGCCGGCGCACCCTGGGCCGAAAAGATGCTGGCACTGCCCGATTTTCTAAGCACCGTGGGTCGCAAGGCCGCCAGCCGCGACAGCCTGGATGCTGCCTTCCGGCTGACCGGGTTTTTCCTCAACCGTCACGTCTATGAGCCGCGCGGGCTGACGATGACGACGTCGCGTGACGGCTTTGTCCAGGCGGCACTGAAATCGATCGACGCGCTGGGACCGCCGCAGCCGAAGGATATGCTGGCGGAACCGCAAGAGAAGAGTGCCTGATCCGAAACTGTGGACACGAAAGAGGACAAGAGACGCATGCAGTTCGATACCAAGGTTGCCATTCTGGTGCGCGGTGATCTCGCCACCTGGCAGAAGCTCAATGTCACGGCTTTTCTGGCGACCGGCATTGCCGGCGCGGCTCCGGACGCGATGGGTGAGGTCTATCAAGGCGCCGGTGGCCGCCAGTACGCCAGACTGCTCGGCCAGCCGATGATGATCTTCGCCGCGACCTCCGAGGAACTGCTGAAAGCCCACCGCATTGCCGGCGAGCGCGACCTCACCTGCGCCGCCTATGTGGAGGCGATGTTCTCCACCGGCCACGACGCCGCCAACCGCGAGGTTTTTGCAACTGAGCCGGCGGACGCACCCAATCTGGTCGGGCTGGCCGTTCGCGGGTCAAAGAAGGATGTCGACAAGGCCATCAAAGGCTTGAAGCTGCACCCTTGATAAGGTCACCGCATCGACACGTGTTTCGCTTGTCGATCAATCGGCGAATCGACAGGTCTCTACCGCTGCTTGATCGCCCAGCCTTCCGGCCGTTCGGCCGTCACCTTTATCTCGTCGCCGATCCTCAGAATTCCTTCGCCACGCGGCACGGCGTTCCAGCCGAACAGCGGGCCGGGGACGCGGCGGTCGGCAGACATCCGCAGCCGGCCCATCGCCGGCATCGGGTTGGCGCCCTCGCGCGAGCCGGTATGCTGGTCCTGGGTGGTCATGATGCAGCGGGCGCAGGGCTTGACCAGGTCGAAGGTGACGCCATCGATCTCGATTGCCGCCCAACGGTCCTCGGCCCAGGGCTCGTCCTGGTCGATGACGATGTTGGGGCGGAAGCGGTCCATGCCGACCGTTGGTTCACCCTTTGCTTCCTTGTTGGCATTGAGGGCTTTCAGCGAGGCGGTCGTAGTGATCAGCACCTGAAAGCCGTCCGCAAACGTGACCGGCGTGCCGTCGGCGCCCCAGCTCTTGTCAGCGGGCCGGTGCGCCGCGTCGTCGAAAAACACAAGCCTGACATCCCGGTCGAACCATTCTGATAGCCCGGCATTGATCTCGTCGGTAGCAACGGCGGCGCTGACGATCGATTTCCAAATGGCCACGTCCATCCGCCGGTCGGCGGGTGGCGTTTCCGCCCGCAACTCGCCCTTGCCCTCCATCACCAGTTCCCAGGCGCCGGACACCGGAAACGCCTGCAACTGCGCCAGCAGCGGCATGTCGCGCTGGGTGATGAAATGACCGGAGGCGTCGGTCAACATGGCGCGGCGGTCGCCGACCAGACCTTGCGCATCGACCCGACTCTCCGATAGGGCGATGCTGCGCGCGCTTTTCAGCGGAAAAATGTTCAGTTCGCTGATGCGCATGGAAACTCTCCTCAGATTTCGTCGATGAACATGTCGAGTATGTCCGTCAGCCGCGCGTGCCGGTCGCGCGCCAGCGCCTTTCCGGTTTCGGTTTGAAAACCGTCGGCCAGCTTGAACAGTTTGGCGGCAAAATGGTCGATGGCAAAGGCCTTGTCGTCAAGCGGCCTGTCTTTCGCGAGTGGATCGGCCGGATCGTAGAGCGCCGAGCCCATGCGGCCGGCGATATAGAAGCAGCGGGCAGCACCGACCATGCCGATTGCATCCAGCCGGTCGGCATCCTGCAGGATTTTCGCTTCAAGTGTCTCCGGCACAATGTTGGCGGAAAAGCTGTGGGCGGCGATAGCGTGCGCGACGGCGTCGACATCGCCTTGCATCCAGCCGAGCGCGCTCAGGAGGCCGGCCGCCTTTTCCGCGGCCATCTGCGAGGCTCGTGCGCGCAAGGGCGAATTCTTTTCCACCGAGACGCAGTCATGCAGCAGCACGGCGGCGGCCAGCACCCGGCCATTGCCCTCCTCGAACGCATTGATGCGCATGGCATTGCGAAACACGCGCAGGATATGGGCGATGTCGTGCGAGCCGTCGTCGCTCTCGGTCGCATGCGGAATCAGCGCGTAAGCGAGCGTCTCGTAAGGGGCGAAGGCCTGGGCCATCGATGTCTGGGGCATGAGAATCGTCCGTTGGGTGCGGTTCCGATGTTTAGTCCGATGCGCGACTGGCGGCAATTACTCCGGCTTGTCGATCGGCGTTTCAACCGGGGCGGGACCGGGGGCCGCCTTGCCTGAGCCCGCCAGAATTTTCTGATAGAACAGGCCGATACCGATCAGCACGGCGCCGAGCCCGATGAAGGACAGCGCCCTCAAAATGCCTTCGAGATTGGCCATGTCGACCACGAACACTTTCAGCACCGCGATCAGCACCAGCGCCGCGGAGCCTAGCCTCAGGCTGCGGGCCTTGAAGCGCGAACCGAGCGCCAGCAGGCCGACGCCGATCAGCAGCCAGACCACTGAATAGCTGTAGGTTTCGCCCTGCAGAAAACCCTTCCAGCTGGCAATGTCTGCGCCCTGCCAGAAACGGCGCACCGAGAGCGTCGCCCAGGCAAAGCCAAGGGCTGACCCCGCGAGTGCCAGCAGCGTCACATAGAGCTGTGGCCGCTTGCCCTGGGCATACCAGGCCAGCCCGGCATAGCCGAGGCCGGGCAGCAGGTAGCCGATCAGCAGCAGGTTGAAGAACGGCCAGGCGCCCGTGCTTTCGCCGGTGAAATAGGGGTTGAGCACAATGAAATGGGCGATCAGCACCGCCGCCATCGACACGCCGCCGGCGATCATCGAGCCGATGCGGAACACGGGGCTGGGGGAGCGCAGGTCGAGCGTCATCAGCGTGCCGGAGAGGCCGATCACCAGCAGCGTGTAGATCGACTGTTCGCCAAGCGTCGGCACGGTATCGTCGAGCACGCCGCCGTTCATGGCGTGACGGACCAGGATCGCCAGCGTCAGCAGCACCATCAGGCTGGCCAGTCCCTGCAGCAGGTTGCGGATGCGCAGATCCCGCCAGAGGCGCAGTTCGTAGGCGGCAGCCACCGTCAGCAGGGCGGGAATGCCGTAGCCGGCGAGCAGTGCATTGAAAAGCGGTGTCTTGCCGAGTTGCTCCGGCCCGACAATGCTCGGCTCCCAGGCGATGCGGCCAAGCGTCAGCAGAATGGCGGCGGCCATCATCCAGGGCAAGGCCGCCCAGTTGCGGATGCGTGTGGCCGCGACAAAGGCGATGCCGATCACCGACAGCAGGACGGTGGTGGCAAGGCCGCTGGTCAGCGCATGGAGAGCAACGGCAAAGGCGGCAAACGAGCCGGTGACCAAGATGTTCACCGGCCAGATTTTTTCCGGCGCGCCATTCTCATCGGACGTCCCACGACGAAAAGTCCATTCGGCGGCAGTGAGCAGAACGAGACCGGTCGCAACGGCGTAGGTGCCGTGCAGCCAGTCGCGATCGAGACGGCCGAAATTGACGAAACTGATTGCGGCGATGGCGACCGGTACCAAAGCCATCAGCAGGCTCCAGAGGGCGGAAAAATGCGGTTGCCTGCGGCCTTTCTGATCGAGGAAGACGATGCCGAACAGCACGAACAGAGCTCCAAGCCCGAGGCCGACGGCGATCTCGCCGTTGTAATTGACCCGGCTGATGGTAAC
>Ga0247730_1000608_pt1 | contig 24421 bp, 24 predicted proteins | sample UWRJL073202C2_FD_180959 | JGI IMG/M metagenome (GOLD analysis project Ga0247730, IMG submission 180959) | Plant litter microbial communities from Arlington Agricultural Research Station in Wisconsin, United States - UWRJ-L073-202C-2 | ecosystem: Environmental > Terrestrial > Plant litter >... | reverse complement strand
CAAGCCAGGTCAACAGGTAATGATACATGCGAGGGATTGTTTCCGTCGGTTATTTCATGAAATCCGGGAACCAGGATTCGTGCGCGAGGCTGAGATCGGCCACAGGTAGGGACAGCAGGTCGCCGACGACAAGCGCGTCGCCTTCGACTTTGCCCAGCCGGCGGAACGGCACGCCCTGGCCTTCGGCCGTGGCGCAGACGAAGTTGGCAAGATCCGACGCAACGGTGATGACGTACCGCGCCTGGTCTTCGCCGAACAGCAGCGCGTGCGGCAAACCCTTGGAATCATCGAGATTGATGTTCAGGCCCTTGCCCGAGGCCATCGCCATTTCAGCGAGCGCCAGCGCGAGGCCGCCGGAAGAGATGTCGTGGCAGGCAGTGACCTGGCCGCTCCGGATGATGCCGCGGACGAAATCGCCGTTGCGGCGCTCAGCCTTCAGGTCGACCTTCGGTGCAGGACCGTCGGTGCGAGCGAGAATATCGCGCAAGTAAATCGACGAGCCGAGATGGCTGCCGTCGGCGCCGATCATCAGAACGTGGTCGCCGTCCTTGGCCGAGCCGATGCGGGCCATTTGGCTCCAGTCGGGCAGCAGGCCGACGCCGGCAATGGTCGGGGTCGGCAGAATGGCGACGCCGTTTGTCTCGTTGTAGAGTGAAACATTGCCCGACACGATCGGGAAGTCGAGCGCTAGGCACGCCTCGCCAATGCCCTTGATCGCGCCGACCAGCTGGCCCATGATCTCCGGTTTTTCCGGATTGCCGAAATTGAGGTTGTCGGTGGAGGCCAGCGGCTCGGCGCCGGTGGCGGTGATGTTGCGCCAGCATTCGGCGACCGCCTGCTTGCCGCCTTCGTACGGGTCGGCCTCGACATAGCGCGGGGTGACGTCGGAGGAGAAGGCCAGTGCCTTCCTGGCATGGCCTTCGACGCGCACGACGCCGGCATCGCCGCCCGGCAGCTGCAGCGAATTGCCCTGGATCAGCGTGTCGTATTGTTCATAGACCCAGCGACGGCTGGACTGGTTCGGCGAGCCGACCAGTTTCAGCAGTGCCTGGCTGTAATTTTCGGGCGCATCGACCAGGTTGGCGGGCAGGGCGGCGCGCTTGGCGGATTCCACCCAGGGGCGGTCGTATTCCGGCGCCTGGTCGCCCAGGTCCTTGATCGGCAGGTTGGCGACTTCCTCGCCCTGGTGTAACACGCGAAAACGCAGGTCGTCGGTGGTTTTGCCGACGATGGCGAAGTCTAGGCCCCACTTGACGAAGATCGCCTTGGCTTCCCCTTCCATGGCCGGTTCCAGAACCATGAGCATACGCTCCTGGCTTTCCGACAGCATCATTTCATAGGCCGTCATGCGCTCTTCGCGCACCGGCACCAGATCGAGGTTGAGCTCGATGCCGAGGTCACCCTTGGCGCCCATTTCGACAGCCGAGCAGGTGAGGCCGGCCGCGCCCATGTCCTGGATGGCGATGACGGCGCCGGTCTTCATCAGCTCGAGACAGGCTTCCAGCAGGCACTTTTCGGTGAAGGGGTCGCCGACCTGCACGGTCGGGCGCTTTTCCTCGATCGATTCGTCGAATTCTGCCGACGCCATAGTGGCGCCGCCGACGCCGTCGCGGCCGGTTTTTGCGCCGAGATAGACGACCGGCAGGCCGACGCCCTTGGCTTCCGACAGAAAGATCGCGTCCGACTTGGCAATGCCGGCGGCAAAGGCGTTGACCAGGATGTTGCCGTTGTAGCGTTCATCGAACTCGACCTCGCCGCCGACCGTCGGCACGCCGAAGGAGTTGCCGTAGCCGCCGACGCCGGCAACCACGCCGGATACCAGGTGTTTGGTCTTGGCATGGTCGGGCGCGCCGAAACGCAGGGCATTCATGGCTGCGACCGGACGGGCGCCCATTGTGAAGACGTCGCGCAAGATGCCGCCGACACCGGTCGCTGCACCCTGGTAGGGCTCGATATAGGAGGGGTGGTTATGGCTCTCCATCTTGAAGACGACACAGTCGCCGTCATCAATGTCGACCACGCCGGCATTTTCGCCGGGTCCCTGGATGACACGCGGACCCTTGGTCGGCAGCGTGCGCAGCCAGCGTTTTGACGACTTGTAGGAGCAGTGCTCGTTCCACATCGCCGAAAAGATACCGAGTTCGGTATAGCTCGGCTCGCGGCCAATCAGGTCGAGGATGCGCTGGTATTCGTCTGGCTTAAGCCCGTGCGAGGCAATCAGTTCCGGGGTGATCTGGATGGTGTTGGGAAGTGTCATGGCTCTCTCTGAACTCCAGGCGGGACCGGCATTTGCGGTCTCTTTAACGCATGTAACGCGCCAGCGCGACAGGAAATTTCAGGTTTTCAGGGAGTTTGCGGCCCGCGGCAAGCTTACATCGTTGGCGTGGTTATCGGGTGGCCATGCTGTCCAGGTCGCCGGTCAGAACTTGTAGCCAACCGAGAGGCCGGCATAGCTCAGGCCGCCATTGCTGTCGCAGAAATTGGCATTGGAGGAATGCTCGACGGTGGCCATCACCCGCCAGTTTTCCGTGAGCTTATAGCCGGCGCCGAGCGATTCGTGGAACAGCACATGGCATCCCACTTCCGGACCGTTCGAGTTTCCGCCCTCCCGGCCAAGCTCGGCATTGTTCAGCGCGGCGCCGAAGCCGAGATCGACAAACAGCTTGTCGGTCAGATCGACTGTCCAGGTGAAGCCGGTATAGAGCTGGCTGGCATTGCCGGTTGTCGAGATGATCGCGCCAGCATGGATGCGGGGACGCAGCATGATCTCCTGCCAGCCAACTGCCGCAACGCGGTCCAATGGGTCAAAGAATACCGTGAGGGACGGGAAGACACCGGATTCGTGGCTGTTTGACGACTGGATCGAACCGGAGACGCCCATGCGGACCTCATCCAGCAGTTTTGGCTCCAGAAGGTGATCGGCTGCAAGGGTCGGAAATGCGGGATACACCAGGACGCCGCATATCAGTGCAATGAACGTTTGGAACGCTTTAAAATTTATGCGCATTTCACCCACCCTCAGCACGACGTCGCTTCCCTCGACACGTCGCAACGGCGCAGCCGATTTTGGCCGGGAATGCGCTCAGGACCGTCGAATCGACCGCTGCATCAGAGGTATAATGGGATTTTAAACGGGTCCATCGGGTGTCGGCGCAATTTTATCGAGTGTGACAAAAACTCCGCGGAAAAAGGGGCAAAACCGCTGCCGGTCCTGCCCCTTGGTGCGTAGTCGTACAGTTTTAAATCAGCAGCCTTTGGCGCCGTTTGCCCAGCGGGTCACGTCGTGAGAGATGCGGGCGCGTGACGACTCGCTCATCATCGGACCAAAGGCATCGAGCTTGGCCGGATTGCCCTGCGCTTCGACGACCAGTACCGGGCGCGATTCCGGCGAGTTTCTTGGCACCACGAGAAAGCGCGGACGGCCCGAAAACGAGTTCAGTTCCGGCGCCAGGCGGTAGGGCGCAAAGGCCGGGTCTGCGGACTTGAACCAGCAGGTGTTGGCATTGATCGCGACCCGCTCCATCGTCGAAAGAGCCGTGCGGCTAGGCCCGGTGACGGCCGGTGGCCGGCTGGACTGGCAGCCCGCCAGCGAGACGGACAGAAGCAGCAGGCCGGCGAGGGCGGGAGCCGGAGAATGCGGGCGATGGGACATCAATGAACTTTCTGACAGGACGGATTGCCCGCTTTCCTACCGGACGGAGGTTAAGCGGCGATTACGTCGAGCGCAGAAGCAAACAATCCGCGTCCATCATTGCCACCGTGGGCGGCTTCGATGAGGTTTTCCGGATGCGGCATCATGCCCAGCACGTTGCCGCGGGCATTGATGACGGCGGCGATGTCGTTGATCGAGCCGTTCGGGTTGGTGCCGCCGGCATAGCGGAACACCACCTGGCCATTGTCCTCGATCGCCTTCAGCGTTTCCGGATCGGCAAAATAATTACCGTCGTGGTGGGCGACGGGACAGCGGATGATCTGGCCCTTTTCGTAGGCCCGGCTGAAATCGGTGTCGGCATTGACGACTTCGAGCTTGATTTCCTTGCAGACGAATTTCAGCGAGGTGTTGCGCATCAGCGCACCCGGCAGCATGCCGGCCTCGACCAGGATCTGGAAGCCGTTGCAGACCCCCAGAACTTTCACACCCTGTTCGGCCTTGGCCTTGATTGCCTGCATCACCGGCATGCGCGCGGCAATGGCGCCGCAGCGCAGGTAGTCGCCATAGGAAAAGCCGCCGGGGATGACGATCAGGTCGACATTGGGGATTTCCGTTTCCGTCTGCCAGATGGTGATCGGCGCCTGACCTGAAATGCGGGTCAGGGCGGTGATCATGTCACGGTCACGATTGAGGCCTGGGAGTTGGACGACAGCGGATTTCATGGGTGCGATTCAAACCTTGATTGGGCTTCGGACAGTTCACGCAGTTCAAGACGGGTTTCGATGCGATCGAGGCGGGTGTCGATGTGGCCGATTGTGGTGCGCACCGCGTTAAAATCCCCCTGCATCAAGTGAAACTCACCTTGCAGCAGGTGAAACTGATTGCGCAAGCTCAACACATCCTGCCGAAAATCGCGATGCCCATCCTTCAGGCTCGATATATCGGCTTGGATCTTCTTGAGCAATTCATACATCAGTTCGTTGGTGACATCGGCCACAGTTGCCTCCTATTGCAACCCTAGATCAGTGCAATAGTATAATTCTCAATCACCGTATTGGCGAGCAGTTTTTCGCACATGGCCTTGAGTTCGGTCTCGGCCGAGGCGCTGTCGGTATGGTCGAGTTCGAGGTCAAACACCTTGCCCTGGCGGACATGGCCGACGCCGGCAAAGCCGAGGCTGCCGAGTGCGCCTTCGATGGCCTTGCCCTGCGGGTCCAAAACACCGTTCTTGAGCGTGACGGTTACACGTGCCTTGATCACTGGATCGCTTCCTTCTTTGACTTACTTGACGAGGCCGAACTTACTTGACCAGCACGGGGCCGGTGCCGCGCAGCGGTTCGTTCTCGTTGATGATGCCGAGACGACGGGCAACTTCGGCATAGGCTTCGACCAGGCCGCCCATGTCGCGGCGAAACCGGTCCTTGTCCATCTTTTCCTTGGTTTCGATGTCCCACAACCGGCAGCTGTCCGGCGAAATCTCATCGGCCAGAATAATGCGCATCATGTCGCCTTCATACAGGCGACCGCATTCGATCTTGAAATCGACCAGCTGGATGCCGACGCCCAGGAACAGGCCCGACAAAAAGTCGTTGACGCGGATGGCGAGCGCCATGATGTCGTCGAGTTCCGGCGGGTTGGCCCAGCCAAACGCGGTGATGTGCTCTTCGGAAACCATCGGGTCTTCGAGTGCATCGGACTTGTAGTAGAACTCGATGATCGAGCGCGGCAGGACCACGCCTTCCTCGATGCCGAGGCGCTTGGACAGCGAGCCGGCGGCGACGTTGCGCACGACGATCTCCAGCGGGATCATCTCGACTTCCTTGATCAGCTGCTCGCGCATGTTGAGGCGGCGGATGAAGTGGGTCGGAATGCCGATCTTGTTGAGATGGGTGAACACATACTCGGAAATCCGGTTGTTCAGCACACCCTTGCCGTCGATGACATCGTGTTTCTTTTTGTTGAAAGCAGTCGCGTCGTCCTTGAAGAACTGGATCAGCGTGCCCGGCTCAGGTCCTTCGTAAAGGATCTTGGCCTTGCCTTCGTAAATACGGCGGCGACGGTTCATGATGGGGTATCTCGTTGTTGGCGCCCTGATGGAGAGCGCAGTTAAATCGGTCTTTAAGGCGGTCCCTTATCGGAAAAGATTGGATTTCACAATCCGCATCTCCTTTTCTTCCCGCAGTTTAGCCGGGTGAATGACCGGGCTACCGAATCGCACAACGCGCTATTTGGTTTTAAACGCATCCGTCGGATTAATCGAGCTTTACCGTGCCACAGAACAAGGGCGAGAATCAGACCGGCATCTCCGCTGTCGGTTTTGGTACGTGCTGTTACAGGGACGTGGCAGGCAACCCAAGCATTGCGCTTTGATGCCGCGTTTGATCTATGGAGAGCGTACCGATACAGAACAAGTCGAGGAGACCCGCATGAGCGACAAATATGGTGAAAACGCATCCGAAAACCGCTTCGCGCTGGATCAGGACCTGCAGTTCAAGGCGGAAGTCCGCCGTAACAAGCTGATCGGCCTCTGGGCCGCTGAGTTGCTCGGCAAGGAAGACGCCGCCGCCTATGCCAAGGAAGTGGTGGCAGCCGACTTCGAGGAAGCTGGCGACAAGGACGTGGTACGCAAGCTGCGCGCCGATTTCGATGCGGCCGGCGTTGCCGTGACCAATGAAACCATCGAAGCCAAGCTTTATGAATTTATGGGATTGGCCGTGGAGCAGATCCAGAAAGATTGAGCGCCCGCACTGGGAGCGATGTTAGCGTTAAATCAGGGCTGCGGTACTTGCCGCAGCCTTTTGTTTGCTCGGCATCTGGCGTCAACTTTGTATCCGTCGCTTCAGATCAGTCTGCAAATCACGTACGGCATAGTCGTGCTGACGCCAGCGCTGTGAGCGCACAAAAGCCTCGATTTCGGACGGCGGCATCGGTTTCGCCAAGGCATAGCCCTGCAGCATGTCGCAATCGAGCTCGCGCAGGATGCGGATGTGATCGGCCGTCTCGACACCTTCCGCGATCACCTTGATATCCAGCGATTTGCCGATTTCGATGATGGAACCGACCAGTTTGCGCTGCTCCGGCGATTGCGGCAGCAGGCGGATCAGTTCGCGGTCGATCTTCAGCTTGCTCGGATTGAGGCGCAGCAGACTGACGATCGAGGCGTGGCCGGACCCGAAGTCGTCGATCTCGATGTCGATGCCGAATTTTCGCAGACGGATCAGGTTGGCGAGGACTTCTTCGTCGCAATCATCGAGAAAGATCGATTCCAGCAGCTCGAACGATACCGTGTCCGGCTCGACGCGCATGCCATGCAGCTTCTTGGTCAGTGCCGGATCATGCAGCCGGCGCGACGAGACGTTGACCGACAGTTTGGGAATGCCGAGACCGAGCGACTGCCAGTGCAGGAAATCGCGATGGGCCTTTTCAAATATCAGCTCGTCGATGGCGGCCACGACGTCGAGATCCTCGGCAATTGCCAGAAACTTGTCCGGAGCCAAAACGCCTCTCTTTGGATGAATCCAACGCGCCAGGCTTTCGACACCGCTGATATTCAGCGTCTTTGCATCGAATTGCGGCTGGTAGTAGGGCGAAAACTCGTTGGCCTCCAGGCCCCGCAGAATGCCGTCGGAAACGCGCTTGATGTTGATCAGCAGGTTCTGGGTATCGAGCGAGAAGAATTCGTGACGATTTCGGCCGCGCTTCTTGGCATTGTAGAGCGCGATGTCTGCCTTCAGCAGCAGTTGCACCGCATCGATACCGGTGCCGGTTTCAAAGGCGATGCCGATGCTGGCGCCCAGGCGGCAGTCGACGCCTTCATAGGGAACGGGCTTGCGCAGCTGCTTGATAATGCGATCGGCGAGATTGGCAAGCTTGCGGTGCGAGCCGTCGAAACGGGCGAGGATGACGAACTGATCGCCGCCGATCCGGGCGGCGACGTCCCCGGTTTTCAGATGGGCCGTGAAGATTCCGGCCGCGTGTTTGAGCATCGTGTCGCCGGCGCGATGACCGAGCGTATCGTTGATCTGTTTGAAGCGGTTGAGATCGATGTGGAGAATGGCGATGCCGTCGCTACTGGCAGCCGCCGAGAAGCCATCCAGCGTCTTGTCGAGGTAGCGCCGGTTCGGCAGGCCCGTCAGGTGGTCATGCATGGCGTCATGCTCTATCCGCGCCTTGGCTGCTTCCAGCTCGATATTGCGCGCTTCTGCGAGGGTTTTGGAGCGCTCCAGCTCCCGATGAAGACGCACGTCGTCGGTCACGTCCCAGTCGGCACCGATCAGCCATTTCCGGCCATCTGCATCCCAATAGGGCAGCGCGCGGGTCCGGACGTGCCGCTGCGAGCCATCCGGCCGGATGATGCGATACTGATCGGAAAAGGGCTGCGGTTGGTCGATGTGCTGGTCGACGGTTTCTTTCGCATGCAGCATGTCGTCGGGATGCAGCAGTTGCAGCCACAGGTCATGCAGCTCTGCGGGCGAGGCGTCGGTCCGATCGAGCCCGTAGATTGCGAACATGCGGGCATCCCAATGGGTCTCGCCCTTTTCGACGTCGGCCTCGAAAACACCGATCTGGCTGACGTCGAGCACCAGCTGCAGGCGACGCGACAGCTGCTCCAGATCCTGTTCTGCGGCCTTGCGCTGGGTAATGTCGGTATCCGTGCCGATTACTCTTGTGGCGACGCCGTTCTCATCCCATTCGACGCAGGCGCCCCGGCATTCGATCCAAAGCCAGTGACCATCGCTGTGGCGTTCGCGGTATTCGAAGATCGCAAATTTCGGGTCACCGGCATTCTGCCGGTTGATCGCATGCAGGACATACTCGCGATCCTCCGGATGAATGACCTGCAGCCAGCTTTCGCGATCGGCAAAGCCCTGCTGGCTGACATCCATGCCGCGCAGCCGGTGCCAGGTCTCGGAATAGAATTTCGTTCCCAGGCGAAAATTGTGATCCCAGACACCGAGCGACGAACTGACAAGCGCGTGGTTCCAGCGACTTTCATGCTCGGCAAGGTCGTCTTCCGCCCGTTTTTGCGCGGAGATGTCAGCCAGTTGCAGCAGAACAGTGCTGGCGCATGTCGTGGCGTCGCTGTGAGCCGAGCGTGTGACAAGGGCATATCGGGACGGAACGCCGTCGCCCGTAACACGCAATTCCAGCGGCGCAGCCTCGAGCAGGTTATTGGAAAACGAGGCCAGAAAATGCTGGAACAGTGGCCGATCTGCAGGATGCAGATGATCTTCCAAGCGATCATTGTTGCAAATATTCCACTGCTGTTCGGCAGCCGGGTTTGCATAAGCCACCACCCCGGACGGGCAGACCGCAAGGGTCGCATACGGCACCAGATCCAGCGCATGCCAGGGCTCGGCCGCAGAAATGCGCGAGCTGGCATCGACCTCGGAGGGCGGGTTTGGCAACGGCATCAGCATAGCGAAACGGGCATGAGAACGAATCCTGCGGCGGCTGTGATGGCAATCATCGCCATATAGCCACTTTTAATTCGTAAATGCTAATATTCCATTTCGGCACGCAGCTGAAATGGACATGCTATTGAGGCAGAGCAATCCGGCACCGTTCGAAAGATCACGTTGCTCAGTCCTTCAGACTGCTGAGGAACTGCGCGAACACCATCGTGCCCTCCGGCCACGGGCCGTGGCCGGATTCGGCATTGATATGCCCGGCCTCGCCGGCATCGACCAGGCGTGATCCCCAGGCGGCGGCGATGTCCTCGGCGTGCTCGTAGCTGCCGAAATGATCGTTGCGGCTGGCGATGGTCAGCGACGGAAACGGCAGCGGGTCGCGCGGATAGGGGCCAAAGGTCATCAGGTGCTTTGGGCGGATGTCCGGATTGGCGACATCCGGGGGGGCCACCAGGAACGCGCCGGCAATCGGCTTGTTGAAATGCGGGATGGCATGGATGGCGGTGGCGACGCCGAGCGAATGGGCAACCAGCACCACCGGCTTGGTCGAGGCGTTGACGTCCTTCACCAGCCGCTCGATCCAGTCCTCGCGCACCGGCTTCGACCATTCTTCCTGTTCGACCCGGCGCGCGGTCGAGAGCTTCTGCTCCCAGCGGCTTTGCCAATGGGTCGGGCCGGAATTGGTGTAGCCGGGAACGATGAGGATATCTGCCTGCGATGCTTTCATGGCTCTTATCTGTGTTTTTGACGTCGCGGCGTCAAGTGGATTACCGTTGACGAAAATACAAAAACAAAGCCCGCCGCTTGGGAGCGACGGGCGATTTCAGTCTAAAGGATAGCAATCTTTAGTGCGCGCCAAAGACGCGATCAAAAATCGTATCGACATGCTTTGTGTGATAGCCGAGGTCGAATTTTTCGCGCAGTTCGGCTTCGGGCAGGGCGGCCCGCACTTCCGTATCGGCCAGCAGCTCTTCGAGAAAGTCCTTGCCTTCCTCCCAGACGCGCATCGCATTGCGCTGGACGAGGCGATAGGAATCCTCGCGCGACACGCCGGCCTGCGTCAGCGCCAGCAGCACGCGCTGCGAATGCACGAGGCCACGGAACTTGTTCATGTTCTTCAGCATGTTGTCGGGATAGATCACCAGCTTCTCGATAACGCCGGCCAGACGGTTGAGCGCAAAGTCGAGGGTGATGGTGGTGTCGGGGCCGATGGCGCGCTCGACGCTGGAATGGCTGATGTCGCGCTCATGCCAGAGGGCGACGTTTTCCATCGCCGGCACGACAGACATGCGCACGAGGCGGGCAAGGCCGGTCAGGTTTTCGGTCAGCACTGGGTTGCGCTTGTGCGGCATGGCCGACGAGCCCTTCTGGCCCGGCGAGAAGAATTCTTCGGCTTCCAGCACTTCGGTGCGCTGCATGTGGCGGATCTCGATCGAGACGTTTTCGATCGACGAGGCGATGACGCCGAGGATGGCGAAGAACATCGCGTGACGGTCGCGCGGGATCACCTGGGTCGAGACCGGTTCCGGCGTCAGGCCAAGCTGGGCGCAGACATGCTCTTCGACAGATGGATCGATATTGGCAAAGGTGCCGACGGCGCCCGAAACGGCGCCGGTGGCGATTTCTGCACGCGCTGCCACCAGCCGATCGCGGTTGCGGCGCATTTCGGCGTAGAACCGGGCAAAGGTCAGGCCCATCGTGGTCGGCTCAGCATGGATGCCGTGGCTGCGGCCGATGCGCACGGTGTCCTTGTGCTCGAATGCGCGGGTTTTCAGAGCGGTCAGCAGCCGGTCCATGTCAGCCAGCAGCAGGTCGCTAGCGCGTACCAGCTGGATGTTGAGCGTGGTGTCGAGGACGTCGGACGAGGTCATGCCCTGATGGACGAAGCGGGCGTCGGGGCCAACGATTTCGGAGAGATGAGTTAGGAAGGCGATGACGTCATGTTTCGTGACGGCTTCGATCTCGTCGATACGGGCGACGTCAAAAGTGGCGGCATTGCCCTTTTCCCAGATGGTGGCGGCCGCCGATTTCGGGATCACACCGAGACTGGCGAGCGCGTCGCAGGCATGCGCCTCGATCTCGAACCAGATGCGGAATTTTGTCTCGGGCGACCAGATGGCCACCATTTCGGGGCGGGAATAACGCGGGATCATCGGCTTTCGGCTTTCTGTAAAAAATTCTGTTGGCGCCTAGTAGCAAAGACTGCCGGCAATCTCAACGCATTCGGCGCGCAAGCGCGAGGCTGGCCGCGATTAGGAACAGCAATCCGAGTGGCAGGAACAGCGTCAGCCCCATGATCGAGAACTGGTAGATCGCGGAGGCCGACGTATAGACGAACTGGAATGCCCAGATGAAAGTGGCGGGCGGAGCGTGCCACTGGGCATAGAACAGCCGGTACTGCATGGCAAACAGGAAGGCCGTCATCAGGATGGTACCGGCCGACAGGCTAAGGAAGAAGGCGGCGACCCGGGCTTCGATCCGATGTCTGTGCGCGAGAAGCCGGCCGAGTATCAGGCAGAACGGCCAGGCGAAAAAGCCGCCAGCGAAATAGAGCAGCAACATCGCCGCGAGATGAAACGTCTCCAGCCGGTGCCGTATATAGAGCGCGGCCAGAGCCGACAGCATCATCAGCAGGCCCCAGGCCGGGGCACCGAGCAGCAGTTCTGATCGGGAGGGCAGGGCCGCACGCAGCCGGTTTTTCCGCGACAGCAAACGCAGTTCCTCGGACGGGGCTGGCAGCGGCGCGCTCATCGCGATTTTCTGCCAGGGCCGGATGTCATGCGCGGCCGCTTTCGGCAGCCTGGCGCAGCGCATCGACCGTCTTGCGGTAGTCGTCAACGCCTTCGCCCTTGAAAATTGCCGAGCCGGCGACCAGCGCATTGGCGCCGGCAGCGATGATCCCGGCCGCTGTCTCGGCGGTGACGCCGCCGTCGACTTCCAGCTCGATCGGTCGGTCGCCGATCATCGCCTTGGCCTGACGGATCTTTTCCAGCATGTGCGGAATGAATTTTTGGCCACCAAAACCCGGGTTGACGCTCATGATCAAAATCAGGTCGACATCGTCGAGCACGTTTTCCAGCGCCGACAGCGAGGTCGCCGGATTGATCGAAACACCGGACTTTTTGCCAAGCGCGCGAACAGTCTGCAGCGAGCGGTGCAGATGCGGGCCGGCTTCGGCATGCACGGTGATGCCGTCGCAGCCGGCCTTGGCAAAGGCCTCGAGATAGGGATCGGCCGGCGCGATCATCAGGTGGCAATCGAAGAAGGCCGAGGTGTAGGGACGCAGCGCGCGAATAACGTCGGGGCCGAAGGAAATGTTCGGCACGAAATGACCGTCCATCACGTCCAGATGGATCCAGTCGGCGCCGGCTGCGGTGACATCGCGGACTTCCTCGCCGAGGCGGGCAAAATTGGCGGCAAGGATCGACGGGGCGATGCGCAGGGGACGTGTCATGTTTGATCAAAGCTCCATCATTGTGATTTCGGCTGGCAATAGCACCGCAGGCCGGGGGCGACAACGCCGGACTTGCCGCCCCGGGTTCGCGGGACGGACCTGCCCGTCGGGCCTTACTCGGTGGGCGGGCCGGGATCGGCGAAACGGTTGTCGTGCCACTGCTGCAGCCGGTAGGGATTGACGCTGAGCTCGTGGCGGGCGTCGAAGGCAATCGGGCCGATGACAGTGGCGTAGGGGCCGGCAAGAAGTGCCGCGACTGGCTTGGATTGCGCCCTCGCGGCAGCCACCGCCTGCTGCACCACGGTTACGGCGGCATAGGCTGGCAGCACATATCCCTCCGGCTCGACGCCCGTGGCGCGCAACGTCGCCACTGTGCCGGCGGCTTCGGGTCGCCCGGCATAATCGGGTAGTGTCACCGCGAGCACGCCTTCGGCCAGCGCCTGCGGCTGGTTGGCAGCTTTCATCGAGTCGCCGCCCAAAACCGTCAGTTTGATTTTTTCCGCCGCCGCATCCCGGGCGATGGTGGCCGTGTCGTTGCGGTCGCCGCCGACGAACACATGGGTGACGCCGGTGCGGTTGAGGCGCCGGACGAGCGCGATCTGCTGCTCCTGGCCGGGGCGATAGGTGTCGGAAAACAGCGGCTTCATGCCCGCCTGCTCAAGCGCGTTGCGGATCGCCTCGGCCAGTTCGCGGCCGTGGATGGTGCCATCCTCGATCAGCGCGAATGGCTTTCCCTGCCAGTCGCGCAAGATTGTTTCCACCAGCTTGTCGGTTTCGGCGCCATCGGCGGGTGCCAGCCGATAGAGTGGCCAGCCGAATTTCAGCGCATCCTCCATCAGAATCTTGGAGCGCACCGACACGGTGATGGCGGGAATATTGGCAGTCTTCAGCAGCGGCAGCGTGTCCTGCAGTGTTTCCGCGCACAAAAATCCGATCGCCGCATCGACCCTTGCGGCCGTCAGCTTTTGCGCCACCGCAGGACCGCTGCCCGCCTCGCAATTTTCGTCTATCACCACCACACTGCTGCCATCCGCTGCAGCGGCAGCCTGGGAGCCGGCCAGAACCTGGCCGCCGAGCAGCGCATAGGGGCCTGACTGCGGTGCGACAACACCGATCGTTGCAGCCTGCGCCAGTCCGCCGGTTGCCGACAGCGTAAGCGCACACAGAAAGGGCAGAGAGTGGCGCAAGGCCATGGACGATCGCTTCCTGTTTATTTCCTGACCATCTTTTAGCCCGCGCAACCCGGGCGTCAAACAGGAATTGTAGGCAAGCGGCGGGTGTCGCGGTAAAAAACCGTCGCCGGTCGTGGAAAAGCCAATGCATTTCCCCATATTGTAGGTTTGGAACGGCATTGGGCCGGCGGAGATTAAATTGACCGACAAGCCACTCGACCCGGTGCTCTATCGCAATGCCATGAGCCGCTATGCCGGCCATGTGCAGGTGGTGACGACGGAATACGAGGGCGTGCGACGCGGCGTCACCGTGACGGCAGCCTGTTCGGTGTCCGACAGCCCGCCGAGCATTCTGGTCTGCCTTAACAATGCCAATCCGAGCAATGACGTGCTGTTTCGCAGCGGATTTTTTGCGCTCAACACGCTGGCGTCGCATCACCAGCCGCTGGCCACCGCCTTTGCCGGCCTCAGCCGGCTGGAATCGCTGGAACGGTTCGCGCTGGCCGACTGGCAGACTTTGGTCACAGGTGCGCCTGTGCTGGCGGATGCGATTGTCGCCTTCGACTGCCGGCTGACCGATTTGAAGCATGTCTCAACCCATACGGTGCTGTTCGGCGAAGTGGTCGGCATCCATCTCGGCCCGGCCAATCCGGCACTCCTCTATCTCGACCGCGCGTTTCGCGCTTTGTAACATTCATTTAATTTTGCTGACGTGAGATCCCCATGATGGCTTCAGACAAGACGACCGATCCGCTGATGATCGCGGAACGCTGGATGGCAGACGGCCGCGACGTCGCCATCGCCACCGTGATCGAGACCTGGGGCTCGGCGCCACGACCCGCCGGCAGCCATCTGGTGATCGATGCCGAGGGCAATTTCGAAGGCTCAGTCTCCGGTGGCTGCGTCGAAGGCGCGGTGATCACCGAGGCGCTGGATGTACTTGCCTCCGGGACGCCGAAAATGCTGGAATTCGGCGTCGCTGACGAGACCGCCTGGCGGGTCGGCCTGTCCTGTGGCGGGCGGATTCGTGTCTATGTCGAAAGGCTCGGTTGATGGATCCGTTCAGTCTCAAACGCCTGAATGCAGCAAGGCGACAGCGGCAGGCAGCCGTTCTCGTCACCGACCTTGGCGATGGCCGCGACCGGGTGGTGCTTGAAGGCGATGCTGTCGCCGGTGAGTTGGGAGCGGCAATTTTACGCGCTTTTCAATCCGGCAAGGCCGGAGCCGTCGAAGCGCAAGGCCAGAATTTCTTTCTCAACGTTTATCTACCGCCGCCGCGCATCGTCGTGATCGGAGCCGTGCATATCAGCCAGGCGCTGGCAAGCCTGGCAGCGATTGCCGGCTACGACCTGACGGTGATCGACCCGCGCACCGCCTTTGCCACGCCGGAGCGTTTTCAATCCGTCGAACTGATTGCCGATTGGCCGGAGGATGTGTTGAAGACGCGGCCACTCGATGCCTATTCGGCGCTGGTGGCGGTGACGCATGATCCGAAGATCGACGATGGCCCGCTGTCGCAGGCGCTGCGATCCGGCTGCTTCTATGTCGGCGCCCTCGGCAGTCGCAAGACCCATGCCAAGCGAGTTGAGCGGCTTTTGGCCGAGGGGCTTGACGATGCGGCGATTGCCAAAATCTCGGCGCCGATCGGGCTCGATATCGGCGCGTCCAGCCCGGCCGAGATTGCCGTGGCGATCCTCGCCGATATCATCCTGGCCTTTCGCCGGAGGCCGGTCTCGCCTTCGCAAGACAGGCTGACGCCGCCCCAAGCGGTGTCACCAGCGAGTGATGTCGTATGATATTCGGCACGGTCGCGCTTGAAGAAGCCGAAGGCGCCGTCCTGGCGCATGCCTTGAAATGCGCAGAACGACGGTTCAGCAAAGGTCACCGTCTGAGTGCACCGGACATAGAGCTGCTGCGGGCCGCGGGGATCACGTCAGTCATCGCCGCACGGCTGCATCCGGACGATCTGCTCGAGGATACCGCGGCAGAGCGGGTGGCGGCGGCGATTGCGGTCGATCATCTTCGCCAGTCGCCGGCGTCCACCGGTCGCGTCAATCTTTATGCCGGCGTCAACGGCCTGTTCGTCGCCGACAAGGATGTGGTCGACCGCTTGAACCGCATCGATCCGGCGATCACGCTCGCCTGTCTCGCCGACCATGTGGCTGTGCGCGAGGGCGACATGGTGGCCACCATCAAAATCATCCCCCTGGCCGTGGCGGGCGCCCAAGTCGAGGCCGCCGTCGCCGTGCTGCAGGATCGCACGCCATTTCTGGTCAAGCCGTTCCGCGCCCATGCCGTCACGCTGGTGGCAACCCAACTGCCATCCCTGAAGACATCGGTGATGGACAAGACGGCAAGGCTGCTGTCGCAACGTTTATCGCCGTCAGGCAGCCATCTGATTGATGAAATCCGCACGGCGCATACGGCACCGGCAGTGGCGGATGCGCTTCTTTCGACCGTCCGAAGCACGGATGGTCAACCGGCTCTTATCGTTGTCTTCGGCGCGTCGGCAGTGACCGATCAGGACGATGTCATTCCGCAAGCCATCCGGCTGGCGGGTGGCGAGGTTATCCATGTCGGCATGCCGGTTGATCCCGGCAATCTGCTGGTGCTGGGCCGGGTCGGCCCCACAATGGTGATAGGTGCGCCAGGCTGCGCGCGATCACCCAAGGAAAACGGGTTTGACTGGGTGCTCGGTCGGTTGCTGGCGGGCGAAACGGTGACGCCGGAAATACTCACCGGAATGGGCGTTGGAGGCCTGCTGATGGAAATTGCCGCGCGTCCGAAACCACGCGATATTGTTGCCGATTCAAGGCCGCTCACCGTTGGCCTGGTGCTGCTGGCGGCCGGTCAGGCAAGCCGGATGGGCGAGGGCGGGCCGCACAAACTGCTCGCCGAATTTTCCGGCGTGCCACTGGTTCGCCGCTCGGCCGAGACAGCCAGCGCCTCAATGGCCAGCCCGGTGGTGGTCGTTACCGGGCACCGTGTCGAGGAGATCGCAGCCTGTCTGGACGGGATTGCCCTGCATCTTGTCGACAACCCGGATTTTGCCAGCGGCATGGCCAGTTCGCTGACTACCGGTTTTTCCGCGCCGCAGTTGCAGGATGCCGATGCCATCCTGGTGATGCTGGCCGACATGCCCGCGATAACCATCGCGGATCTGGACAGCCTTATCGCCGCCTTCCACGCGGCCGGGGGCACGGCGATCGTCCGGGCCGTCGCCAATGGTAAGCGCGGAAATCCGGTCATCCTGCCACGTGCGACATTTGCCGCCGTCCTGCAGCTTCAGGGCGATGTCGGCGCCCGTCATATCATCGAAACCTCCGGGCTTGCCGTGATCGATGTCGAGATCGGCAAGGCGGCCCATCTGGACGTCGACACGCCGGATGCGGTCTTGGCCGCTGGCGGCATCTTGAAGGGATAACGCCCATGGACACAGTCGATATCGAAGAGATGTTTCAATCGCTCGGGCCGGTGACGATCAAGCGGATGTTCGGCGGCAAGGGCATTTATCACCGCGGCCATATTCTCGCGATCGAAATGCGCGACGGCATGTTGCTGAAAGCGGATGCCACAAGCGCGCTGGAGTTCGCCGAGGCCGGGGCCACGCAGTGGTCTTACACCGGTAAGAATCCGGAGAAACCGGTGCTGATGCCGTACTGGTCGGTCCCGGATGAGGCCTTCGACGACCCCGATATCATGGCAATCTGGGTGCAGAAAGCCTATCAGGCCGCGTTACGTGCGAAATGATACCCAGTCCCGCCAGGGTTGATTTAAACTTGACTGGTGATCACATCTTGGTTTTATATCAATGCATACTGGGGCGCGGATCAAGCTATTGTGAGCAATTAGATCCGATAGGACATTGTATCGATTTTTTCATCAAGAGCCACAGCCGCTTCGGGAAACCGGGCGGCTGTTTTGCTTTTGTGTCAAAGCGTCAGATGGGAAAAGGCGTTGCGGGCAAAGACCGGCAGAGGCTGCGGCAGATCGTCGAGATCGAACCAGCCGATGGCCGAAAGCTTGTCCGGCTCGGTCAGCCACGGTTCGCCGGTAAAATCCCGTGTCACATAAATCAGCGACACCCAGTGCTGGTTGTCGGCCACGATGATCTGTTCGGTGGCACAGAGAAAATCGACAGTGCCGAGCTTCAGACCGGTTTCTTCCTCGGCTTCGCGACGCGCAGCATCGGCCGCCGGCTCCATCGCATCGACCTTGCCGCCGACAATGCTCCAGTGCCCGGCTTCCGGCGGTTTGACGCGCCGGCACAATAAAACCTGGCGCCCGCGCAGGATAACAAGTCCTGCGCCGACGCCTGGAAAATCAATGCCTGGAGAAATCATTATGCCTTGACGGCGTTGGCGACGATGAGCATGAACGCGGGAATGTCTTCGCCGAAACCGATCGGCGTCGGGCCGTCGTCATGGTCGCGGTGGTAGCGGGTGCGACGTTCGCGGGTATCGTCGTTCGCCGGGTTCGGCCGCGAGTTGCGGGCCGAGTTCTGCGGGCGCTTGTCCGAACGGCGCTGTTCTGTCTTCAAAGGCTCGACCCTGGCTTCCACGATATCTTCCATTGGTTGCACGATTTGCACGATTTCTTCGACGGGTTCTGCCACCACAGTATCCTCGGTTTTGATGACCGATTTGTGGCTGCTTTCCCTTGGTGCGGAATCATTGTGGCTGGAATTGCCACGACGACCGCCCCGTTCCTTAGTCCGTTCCGAGCCACGATCCTTGTCCCGGCCACGACGCGGCTTGTCGCTTTCGACGGTTTCCATCGGTGCGGGCAGGGCAGCGATGTCGCCGCTCAGCCAGTCGATCTTGCGTTCGATCAGCTTTTCGATGGCATCGAGATATTTGCTGTCGCTCTTGGTCACAAGCGTGAAAGCACGGCCCGAGCGGCCAGCACGGCCTGTGCGGCCGATGCGGTGGACATAGTCTTCGGCATGGATCGGCACGTCGAAATTGAACACATGGCTGACATCCGGGATGTCGAGGCCGCGGGCGGCGACGTCGGAGGCGACCAACAGGGTGATCTGGTTGTTTTTAAAACCCTGCAGCATTTCCGTGCGCGAGCGCTGGTCCATATCGCCATGCAGGGCGCCGACCGAAAAGCCGTGGCGCTCGAGCGAGCGGAACAGGTCGGCGACGTCCTTCTTGCGGTTGCAGAAGATGATCGCGTTCTTCAGGTCGTCCTGGGCCTTGATCACCTCGCGCAGGGTGGCGCGCTTCTCGTAGTCCTTGTTGTGGGCAGCGACGAGAAGCTGTGTGACCGTGGCCGCAGTCGAGGACGGCTTGGCCGTTTCGATGCGTTCCGGGTTCTGCAGGAAGCGGTCGGCCAGTTTCTGAATTTCCGGCGGCATTGTGGCCGAGAAGAACAAGGTCTGGCGGGTGAACGGGATCATTTTGACGATCCGTTCGATGTCGGGAATAAAGCCCATGTCGAGCATGCGGTCGGCTTCGTCGATGACGAGGATTTCCACGCCGGTCATCAGCAGCTTGCCACGCTCGCAATGGTCGAGCAGGCGGCCGGGCGTGCAGATCAGCACGTCGGCGCCGCGTTCCAACTTGCGGTTCTGGTCCTCGAACGACACGCCACCGATCAGCAGCGCGACGTTGAGCTTGTGGTTCTTGCCGTATTTTTCAAAATTTTCCGCGACCTGCGCTGCGAGTTCGCGCGTCGGTTCGAGAATCAGCGTGCGCGGCATGCGAGCACGCGCGCGGCCCTGTTCCAGCAACGTCAGCATTGGCAGGACGAAAGAGGCGGTCTTGCCGGTTCCGGTCTGTGCAATGCCGCAGATATCGCGACGCTGAAGCGCGAAAGGAATGGCGCCAGCCTGGATCGGAGTAGGAATCGTGTAGCCCGCGTCGGTGACAGCGGAAAGTACTTTTTGGCTCAGGCCAAGGTCAGCAAATGTTGTCAAAGGGAAATCTGTTTCCGTTCAGTTCTGTCGAACTTTTGTTAACCGGCACGCGGATGCGAGCGATAATGGGCGCGACATAGGCCCAAAACGCCGGAAAGTCAAGGAAAGCAGCGGCTCTGTGTCTGCGAAGCGTAAACAACTTCGCTAAAATTTCCGATCCCCCTCCGGGCAGAAGGAGAAGCGTACGGAATCATTGTTTTTATGAGATAAAACTTATTTGAGGTAGCTGGTCAGCTTGATGCCCGCATTGAGGAAATGCAAGGGATCGATCGGCTTGTCGTCGCGGCGCACTTCATAGTGAAGATGCGTGCCGGTCGATCGGCCGGTGCTACCGGCACTGCCGACGGTGTCGCCGGATTTGACCTTTTCGCCGACATTGACGAGGATGCGCGACATGTGGCCGTAGCGGGTGGTGATGCCCTGGCCATGGTCGACTTCGACCATGTTGCCATAGCCGCTGTTGACGCCGGCCGAGGTGACGACGCCATCCCCGGTGGCGCGGATCGGCGCGCCCGGATCGAAGCGGAAATCGATGCCGGAATGCAGCGCCAGACGGCCGAGGAACGGATCGACGCGGTTGCCGAATTCGCTGGTGATTTCGTGGCCGGGGGCGGGATTGGCAAAAGGCAGCTTGCGGGCGGTGTCGCGCACGCTCTGCAGCCGGGTGAGTGCCGAATCGAGGTCGTTCATCGAGAGATCGAAGACCTGGGTCGTTTCCGGTTCGACGAAGGGACCGCCGACCGCATCCTGCGGATCGGACAGTTTCACCTGCGCCACATCGACGCCGGCCCGGTTGAGGATGCCGGCAATCGCGTCTGCCTTTTGCGATGCGCCGACCGTCAGGTCCTGAATGCGGGCCAGTTGCTGCTGCTCGATGGTCTTCAACGACAGGGTGACTTTGGAAAATACCCGGTCGGCGCGGTCGGCGACACTGTTGCGCAGCGGCACATAGGCGAGGGCCGCATTGTCCGGGCTGACCATGATAGGGCGGGTTTCGGCGGTCAGCAGTTTATCCATCGCAGTCAAGCCGCCTGAAAGCTTTGCCTGCTTGTCCTTGCCGGCTGGGGTCGGAGACGGGGTGGGAACGGTGCGCAGGTCGGAGGTGACGCCCGATTGATCGGCCCTATCAAGCAACGAATCGAGCTTTCCATGGCGCGACGACAGAGCCACCTGCTGTTCCAGCAGCTTTTGCACCTTCTGCTCGACCACCTGTTGATCGAGCAACTGGCGCGATGTGACGCGATCGATCTGGGCACGCAGGGCGGCGATCCGGTCCTCGTAATCATGCTGCATGCGCGCCTGGCGCGCCATGGTGGCGCCGATCAAGTCATCGCGGAATACCAGATAGGATGTGGCGCCGAGGTAGCTGATTGTGAGCGCGCCAACCAGGCAGGCGCCACTGGCTATCATCCACGGGCGAATCGTCACGTGGCGGACCTTGTCGCCGCTCGCCAGGATGAGCACATGCTTGCGAGCACGTTTCCCAAACACGCGATTGTCGGATCCGCTGGCCACGATGTTTGTCTCCCAGGAAACTGCGGCGATGACGCCTTTTTCACAGTCCGGATTACACACGGTTAAGGTTAATAAACCCTTTATTTCGGTCCTGTCGGCTGACAATTGCCAAGCAATTCAAGCCGGTCAACCGTTGCTGGTGGCAGTGAGCGAGCGGTAGAACGACGGCGTCAGGCCAGCTTCGGCACGCGCCACGTCGTTGAACGGTGCCTTCAGCGAGCCGCGGAAGTTGGCGCGCACAAGCTCTTGAAAAGCCTTGGCCGGATCGCGTTTTTCCCGGGCGCAGAGAAACCGGAACCACTTGGCGCCGACGGCGACATGGCCCTTTTCGTCGTTATAGATAATCTCGAGCACGGCCGCGCTGTCCAGGTCGCCGGTCTCGACCATCTTGGCTTGCAGCGACGGCGTCACGTCAAGGCCACGCGCTTCGAGAATCAGCGGCACGACTGCAAGCCGGGCGGTCAGGTCGTTGCGGGTGGCATGTGCCGCCTGCCACAGGCCGTCATGGGCCGGCATGTCGCCGTAATCGGCGCCCAACTCGTTCAGCCGCTTGCGCACCAGCTTGAAATGCTTGGCCTCTTCAAAGGCGACGGTCATCCAGCCATCGAAAAACGAATGCGGCACCTTTTCGGTGGCAAAGCGGGCAACGATATCCAGCGCCAGATCGACGGCATTGAGTTCGATATGGGCGATTGCATGCAGGGTGGCGATCCGGCCTTTTTCGGTATGCAGCGAGCGCTTGGTGGTCGCCTTCGGCGGCACCAGTTCCGGCTTTTCCGGCCGGCCGGGCCGGTCGGGCAGCGGCGGATCGAGCGGCGAGCGCAGCGACAGCGTGCGTTCGAACCAGCGCGTCGCAGTCTCCTGTGCCAGTCCGGTCTTGTCATCGAGATCGGCCGCAAGAATCGCCAGGGTGGCGCCGCCTCGCAAGGAACTGATCGAATATTGACGTGTCATCGAAACCCACTTGTGGTTGCTTGTTAAAGTGCTTTTACAGCGGCAAGCACCACGTCCGCATGCCCCGGAACCTTGACCTTGTTCCAGACCTGGGCGATCGCACCATCGGCTCCGACCAGAACCGTCGTGCGTTCCACGCCCATGTAGGTCTTGCCGTACATGCTTTTCTCCTTCCAGACGCCGTAGGCCTGCAGCACGGTTTTCTCTTCGTCGGAGGCGAGCGGAACCGCAAGATTGTGCTTCTTGACGAACTTGTCGTGGCTTTTGACCGAATCCGGCGACAGGCCGATTACCACGGCACCGATCTTGGCAAAATCATCGGCCAGCGCCGTGAACGCCACTGATTCGGCCGTGCAGCCGGTTGTGTCGTCTTTCGGGTAGAAGAACAGAGCGACGGGTTTTCCGGCAAAATCCGAGAGCGAAACGGTGCCGCCGCCGTCGCGTGGAAGGTTGAATGCCGGTGCTTTCGTACCAATCGTCAAATCTGCCATCGGAATCTTTCTTTTGCCGGGTTTTTGCGTGACTGTCTGTCTCTTGGTTATAAGGTGGCGGACAGGATCGTCCAGCCTCGTTCGGTTTGAATCCGGCACATTCAGGAACCGTTGCAGCGCATGTCCGAAATCCGTGGCGAAAAGATCAGTTTTGGCAAGGATGATTTCGCGCCACTGCACACAATGCCGTCGTCCCAGGATCCTGATTCGCTGCTGGTGCACTGCCCGCCGTCCCGCAACCGTACGCGCCGCATCTTTCGCGCGATGTTCTTGTTGGTCTGCCTATGCGTATTGGCCTGCGGCAGCGTGATCTTTGCGATCGAAAGCGGCTCGCTTGACCAGGCGCTTACCGGTCGCGCCGAACTGGCGCTCAACAATGCCATCGCCCCGCGCTACAGCGCCGTGGTCGGTTCGACCGTCGTGCGCATCAATTCGACCTACCGGCTGGCGCTCGAAGCCCGCGATGTCGACATTGTCGACCAGGCAAGCGGCAAGCACCTGTCGCGCGTCGAGGCTCTGCGGCTGGCGGTCGATCCGCTGGCGCTGCTCGGTGGACGAATTGCCATCAACAGCATCGAGGTGGAAAAGATTGACCTGGATACGGCGCTGCTGCCGGCCAGTGACCCGCTCGACATGGCCAAGCTGCGCATCGACGCCTTGCCACAGGCGCTGGAAACGGTGTTTTCGCGACTGGACGACCTGCGCGGCTTTATCGACCGCAGCGGTACCGAATCGCTGCTGGTTTCTGGCGTCGAGGTGAAATTTCCGACCAAGGATGGCGGTACACCTCTAAGCCTGGTGGTTGACGATCTGTCGATGGCGCACGGCAAGGACGGCATTTTGCAGCTGATCGGCAATGTCTCGATCAACGGCGACGCCGCACGCCTGCAGGTCACGGCGCACAGTACAGACGGCAATGCCACGAGCCTGGAAGCCAAATTGCAGGGGCTGACGCTGACGCCCTTTCTGCTGAAGCATATGCCGGACGGCACGCCGCGCGAAGGGGTCGATACCGTCAGCGATATCAGCCTGTCGGCGACACGGCAGTCGGGTCCTGTTGCAGCCGCCATTGCCGCCAATATCAAGGGGCGGCCGGGTTTTGTGCATTTCGATGGCGTGGCGCAGGAACTGAGCGGTGCCGATCTCAATCTCGCCTATGATTTCGAGAAGAGTTCGATCGAGATCCGCCGATCCAACATCACGCTGGGGCCAACCGTGCTGCCGCTGACCGGTGCACTGATTGATCTCGACCACCTTGACCCCACAGCAACCGTGCCCGGTTTCGGCATCAGCCTGCTGGTCAGCGGCGGCGTGGCGCAATCGGCTGGCTCGGGCGAGGCGCCTGTCGCCTTCGATGCTGTGGCCAACGGCCGCTATCTCGCCGCCGCGAAGGAACTGCAACTCAACGACATGAAGGTCCACAGCCCGCTTGGCGAGATGGCCGGATCGCTGAAAATGCGGTTCAGCGACAAGCCGCCGGAACTCAGTTTTGGTGCGCAGATGCCGCGGATGGAGACGGCCGCCGTCAAGCAGCTCTGGCCCTACTGGATTGCCCGCAAGCCCAGAGACTGGGTCATGGCGAACGTGATCGGCGGCACGGTCACCAATGGTTCGATTTCCGTGTTCATCCCGGCTGGCCGGATGCAGGGACCGGGCGTGCCGCTGGAACTCGATGAAAACGAACTGGCGATCGGTTTTGATATCGCAGACACCCGCGTCAACGTTACCGGCGATATCCCGCCGTTGCGCGACACCGATGCGCATTTCGATTTGCGCGGGAAACGCATGGCGGTCTCGGTCAAGAGTGCCGGCTCGTTCTTCCCGTCGGGCCGATCGGTCAAGGTTGACA